>OKSC01002655.1_pt1 | contig 14738 bp, 17 predicted proteins | sample 1601161 | NCBI WGS metagenome assembly OKSC01 (sample SAMEA3541552, study PRJEB24748) | human gut metagenome | biome: human gut; feature: human-associated habitat; material: faeces | place: China | collected 2012
GACATGGGGCTTAGTGCGTTCAAATTTTGCCTTTGCCATTTGAATCTTTTCCTCCTAAAAATTTGTCCTTTTGTTGATTTCCCGGAGGCAAGCCCGGGAGGCTTTTGGAGCGGGTGATGGGAATCGAACCCACATTATCGGCTTGGGAAGCCGACGCTCTGCCACTGAGCTACACCCGCATAGCGCAGCGCATGACCAACCTTTACCATACTACTTAGCAGTATAGCATTACTATTCTAATTCAGCAGTGCATTTTTGTCAATATGATTAGGCGGCACAAAGTCTTTTTAATTGTAAAATTACCGCTGTACAAGCGGGAGCTCCGGCGCGGCGTTCAGATCCAGGCCCGAAAGCTCGCCTGCCATGAGGGCGTAATGCCCGGCGCAGGCTATCATGGCAGCGTTGTCCGTGCAGTACCTGAAATCCGGGCAGCAGAAGCGTATGCCCTGCTCTTCACATGCCCGGGCCAAAGAACTCCGGAGAGCCCTGTTTGCGGATACACCCCCTGCAAGCGCAAGGGTATTAAAGCCATGTTCCTTTGCAGCGTGCACCGCCTTGAGGGTAAGGGTATCGCATACCGCCCGCTGGAAGGAGGCCGCAATGTCCGCCTTTGAGAGGGTCTCGCCCTTCTGAGCGGCGTTGTGCATAAGGTTCACAACGGCGGTCTTAATGCCGGAAAAGCTGAAGTCCGCCTCCTCGGCGGAGCTGTTCAGCGCGGAATGAAAGGGGTATTTCATGGGGTCGCCCGTAAGGGCAAGCTTCTCAAGCTCCGGGCCGCCGGGATATGGCAGGCCCAGAGCCCTGGCCACCTTGTCGAAGGCCTCGCCCGCAGCGTCGTCCCGGGTATGGCCGAGAAGCCTGAACCTGTCGTAATCCAGCACTTCTATTATATGGCTGTGACCGCCTGAGGCTACGAGACATATGAAGGGGGGCTCAAGGTCGGGATAGGTGAGGTAGTTGGCGGCGATGTGGCCGCCAAGGTGGTTCACCCCTATGAGGGGAAGCCCCTTGGCGAAGGCCAGCCCTTTCCCGTAGCTTACGCCCACCAGCAGCGCGCCCACAAGGCCCGGGCCGGAGGTGACGGCTATGGCGGAGATATCGTCCAGCGTGACGCCGGCCTTTTCCAGCGCGTCTGCAACTACGGATCCAACCTTCTCCACATGGCTCCTGGAGGCCAACTCAGGCACCACACCGCCGAACCTGCGGTGAAGCGGTATCTGGGTATAAACGCTCATGGAGACTACCTCCCGCGCCCCGCGCAGGACGCTTGCGGCAGTTTCGTCACAGGAGCTTTCTATGGCCAGGAGCAGTGCGTCCCTGTCCTTTTGATACCTTTCAAGGCCCAGCCGGGCGGATTCGTTGTAATTCATATCTTATATCCTTATTTCGCTTTGTGTTTTTTGGCGAGCGCCTTTTCAATGGCTGCCAGGAGCAGAGAGGCGGCGAGTATCAGCCCCGCGGACCACGCGGCCATACTGCCCGCCATACCTGCAAAGAGGCTCTCGGGGCAAATGCGTATCATGCGGCATACCGCCGGGTCCATGAGCCACAGGTCGTTTGTGAAGAACAGGTGATGGAAGGCTGTCCAGAAGGCGGTAAAGTCGGTATACGCCCATATGCCAAGGGCGCCCAATATAATAAAGAATATTATGACGGCCACGGCCAGCGACCTTAAAGTTATACTGCTCCGGCCCTTCTTCCTTTCGGAAAGGGAGAGCAGCAACACCATGACAAAGGCGGCTATGGCGGCTAATTGGCTTTTGCGGAAGGACTGATAGAGGTTTTTTACGTCAACCATGTGGTCTATCTCCTGCCGGTTGAACATCTCCACCGTCGAGCCGTATTCGCTAACGGTTATCTGTATGGAGTCCCGATGCCCCCGCATGTACTGTATCATGGCCATGAGGGCGGAGGCGCATTGCTTGGGCTCTATGCCGAACCTCTCCTCTGTGCCGTATTCGGAATAAAAGCGCAGAAACCGCTGCTGCGCGCCGGATTCCGGCGAAAGCTGTATATCCAGCACGGTGAAGAGTATGGCCAGTATTATGAGCAGCCAGCACAATACGGCTGCGGATATTTTGAGCGGGCGCATATTAGCTCCTTTGTCTCTACTAATTTTTAAAATTATATCATATTTTAATACCAATAGAAATACTGTACCCGGGGAGCATGCGTATGAAGAGGCTCATGGTTATGACGGGCAGGGCGGGCAAGGCACTGCTTGAGATAAATGGAGACAGGTCCGGCGCGGCGGTAAAGTACGGCGGGCCCGGGGAGCTGTGGCTGTTCGACGGCGAGGGAAATTCCTGCAGGGGAGGAAGGCCTCCCTTCATACCGGTGGGGGCAATGGCGGTAAAAAACGGGACGGTACTGCTTACGGGCGGCTTTGCAGGCCGGAAAGAGCTGATGGAGCGGGCAAAGGCGGAGATAATGCTGCGATCTCCGGTACCGGAGAAGCCCCGATGCGACAAGGAGCGGCCGGCGGAGAAACCCTCCGCCCCTGAGCGGCAGATTTGCGGGGGGCAGTCTCAGCCGCAGCAGCCCAGACAGCGGCCGCCCCAGAGCCAGGCGCTGCTGGAAATACTGCAAAAGGCGGCGGAGCTTTTCCCCCAGGATATGGGCAGGCAGTCCGCGCCGCCCAAGGAGGAACCGGCGGACAGGAACGAGGATGCCGTGAACCCATTTCCGGAGGCCTTCCCGTTTTCGCGGTGGAAGCGGATAAGCTACCCCGGCACGGACAGGTATTATCTCGAGGGGGAGGCCCGTATGCAGGGAGCCACATACCGTATACACGCCCTGCCGGGAGAGTACCGCCCTGGAAGGAGACCCAAGGGGTTTGACAGATTTTTGAGGGCGAGGGACGGCAGCGGATACTGGGTAAGGGTGAGAAGGGAGCAGTGACCACAACATATACGCATATGCGCCCGTATATACCACAAGAGTCCTTTTTAATATAAAAAACTCCCGCAAATAAACGAATTTTTCATTGACAGCGCCCCCGACTTGTGGTAGATTACTAAAGGTATCCCCCATGGTGGGGGTTTATTTAGGTATGAAAAAATAGTAGCGTCAGGGCGAAGATTACGTCCTGCGTTAAATCCTCAGGAGGAAGAAAAAATGCGCGTTAAGATCACCCTGGCCTGCACCGAATGCAAGCAGAGAAACTACAACACCTTCAAGAACAAGAAGAACGATCCCGATCGTATCGAGTTTATGAAGTATTGCCGCTTCTGCCGCAAGCACACGCTGCACAAGGAAGCCAAGTAATTTTTAAGGAGCTACGAGCATGGCAAACGAGAATAAGGAGAAGAAGACCGGCCGCTTCGGACAGTTCTTCAAGGAAGTGTCCGGCGAAGTTAAGAAGCTTTCCTGGCCCACCAAGAAAGAAATCGTTTCCTACACGCTTACTGTTATTGCCTTTATCCTGCTGATGGCGGTAGTGATCTACGCGCTGGATCTGGTATTCGGCGAGGGCCTCGGCCTGCTTGCAAGCCTGTAATTCAGGAAACGTTAATTTAAGGAGAGAGTATGTCCGAGGAAGCAAAGTGGTATGTTGCGCATACCTATTCAGGCTACGAGGAGAAGGTGAAGACCGACCTCGAAAAAACCGTTAAGAACCGCAACCTCCAGGATATGATACTCGAGGTCAAATACCCCACCGAAGAGGTGGTTGAGATCAGGGAGGACGGCAAGCGCAAGGTAACCAAGCGCAAGACTTACCCCGGCTATGTCATGGTGAAGATGTTCATGAATGACAAGACCTGGTATGTCGTCCGCAATACCCGCGGCGTAACGGGATTCGTAGGCCCCGGATCCAAACCGATACCCCTTACAGACGAAGAAGTGACGGCCATGGGCGTTGAACGCATCGCCCTGAAGCTGGACGTGGCGGTGGGCGAAAACGTACGTATCACCTCCGGCCCCTTCGAGAATTTCGTGGGTACGGTCAAGGCACTGGACCCCGAGAATCAGAAGGTAAAGCTTGCCGTGCTCATGTTTGGCAAGGAGAACATGCTGGAGCTGGACTATATTGCAGTCCAAAAAATATAGATTTCTAAAAAATTAAGGGGCAAGCCCCCAACGACCCAATTTGTATGTATGCGTATCTGCGCTTGCATAAGTGGGAGGCAGGCCGCGCCATGGCCAGCCGCTCGCACCACAATATATAGGAGGAAACTTACACAATGGCAAAGAAGATCACCGGCTACGTAAAGCTGCAGATCCCCGCCGGCAAGGCAACACCCGCTCCGCCAGTAGGTCCTGCTCTGGGCCAGCACGGCGTGAACATCATGGGCTTCTGCAAGGAGTTCAACGAGAAGACCGCCAAGCAGGCAGGCCTCATCATCCCTGTAGTCATTACCGTCTATCAGGATCGCTCCTTCACCTTCATCACCAAGACACCCCCTGCCGCCGTTCTTATCAAGAAGGCCTGCGGAATCGAGACCGCTTCCGGCAAGCCCAATAAGGAAAAGGTTGCAAAGATCACCAAGGCTCAGGTCAAGGAGATCGCCGAGCTCAAGATGCCCGACCTTAACGCTGCAAGCGTAGAGGCGGCCATGAGCATGGTAGCAGGCACCGCCCGCAGCATGGGCATAGTAGTGGTAGACTAAGAAGGAGGCTATTCAAAATGAAGCACGGAAAGAAATATCAGGATAGCGTAAAGTCCTTCGATAAGCAGAAGCTGTACGATCCCCGGGAAGGTCTGGAGGCCGTACTCGCCACCGCCAAGGCAAAGTTTGACGAGACCATCGAAGTATCCGCCCGCCTGGGCGTAGACCCCCGCCACGCTGACCAGCAGGTCCGCGGAGCCGTGGTTCTGCCCCACGGTACCGGCAAGAAGGTTCGCGTTCTGGTTTTCGCCAAGGGCGACAAGGCCAAGGAAGCACAGGAAGCCGGCGCTGATTATGTAGGCGACGAGGATCTGGTAAAGAAGATCCAGACCGAAAACTGGTTTGATTTCGACGTTTGCGTAGCTACCCCGGACATGATGGGCGTAGTTGGCCGCATTGCCCGCGTATTGGGCCCCAAGGGCCTCATGCCCAACCCCAAGAGCGGCACCGTCACCATGGACGTTACCAAGGCGATCCACGAGATCAAAGCCGGTAAGGTGGAGTATCGCGTAGATAAGACCTCCATCGTACACGTTCCCGTAGGCAAGGTTTCCTTCGGCGTAGATAAGCTGGAAGAGAACCTGAACACCCTGATGGACGCCATCATCAAGGCTAAGCCCGCAGCCGCCAAGGGCACCTACATCAAGAGCCTGGTAATTTCCACTACCATGGGCCCTGGCGTAAAGTTTAACGCCCTCAAGTTCTAATAGGGAATTGGGTAAAAAAGCTTGACAACCGCAGGGTGGTCTGATAGACTATCCTGCGGAAATCAAAAAAGTATTGCCAAAGACAGCCGGTAGCGAAAGCGTAAATCCTGCCGAGGTGATGAAATACAGCATCGTGCGTCACATGCAGGTTTCGTCCTTTGTCTTTTGGCAAAGGATTTAATTTTTATAGGAGGTGAAACCATGGCAAATGCTCAGAACATTCAGGCAAAGGCTGCGCAGGTCGAGGAAATCAGCAAGAAGATCGCCAACGCCCAGTCTGTAATAGTTTTCGATTACCGCGGACTCAATGCGGAAGAAGTAACCAATCTTCGCAGCGATATGCGCAAGGCAGGCGTTGAATACGTCGTTCTCAAGAACCACATAGTTTCCCGCGCCGCCCACGCCGCCGGTATCGACGACAGCTTCCACACCATGCTGAAAGGCCCCAACGCCTTCGCGTTCGGTCACGAGGACGCCGTCGCCCCTGCCAAGGTATTAAAAGACGCAATCAAGAAGTACAAGAAGTGCGAGATCATGGGCGGTATCATCAACGGTACCGTATCTGATGCCGCAGCAGTCAACACTCTGGCCGACCTGCCCTCCCGCGAGGTGCTGCTCTCCAGAATGCTTGGCAGCATGATGTCCCCTATCTCCGGTCTTGCCATCGTGCTGGACCAGATCGCCAAGAAGGGCGAGAACGCTGCCGAGTAATCGCAGCCTGACAAAATACAAAATATTAACAGGAGGATCAAACAATGTTTAACAAGGAACAGTTTATTGAAGATATCAAAGCCATGACCGTTCTGGAGCTGGCCGACCTGGTAAAGGCTCTTGAAGAGGAGTTCGGCGTATCCGCCGCCGCCACCGCCGTTGCAGTAGCCGGCCCCGCCGCCGCCGCTGAGGCAGTTGAAGAGAAGACCGAGTTCGACGTAATCCTGAAGGAAGTCGGCCCCGAGAAGATCAAGGTCATAAAGGTCGTCCGCGAGCAGACTGGCCTCGGCCTGAAGGAAGCCAAGGAAGTCGTAGACAACGCTCCCAAGGCCGTCAAGGAAGGCGTATCCAAGGAGGATGCCGAGAAGATCGCCGCCGCCTTCAAGGAAGTTGGCGCTACCTGCGAGATCAAGTAAGTTTGATTGCATAAAAAAGCCGGACGCTTGTCCGGCTTTTTTGTTATTCACTTATGCTGTCCTTATACTCCTCTATCAAATCTATCAGCGCTTCCGCCGTTGGCGCAAGGGTCGCCGCGGTGCGGAAGGCGGAGGCGCCCTTCATGCCCCGGACATAGTAGGCTATGTGCTTGCGCATCTCTATTACGCCGTGGGGACCCTTGTGGGCCACAAGCCCTTTTACATGGGCTATGGCCAGGTCGAGACGCTCAGCGTTGGGGGGAGGAGTGTAGGGAACGCCTGCAAAGGCTGCCTTTACCTCTTGGAAAACGTAAGGGTTGCCCAGCGCGCCCCGGGCTATCATAATGCCGTCGCAGCCGGTGTAATCCCGCATCGCTATGGCGGAGCTGCCGCCCGTCACGTCGCCGTTGCCTATTACCGGGATAGAGAGGGCTGCCTTGGCCTCAGCTATAACCTCCCAGTCCGCAGCGCCTGAGTACATCTGATCGCGGGTGCGGCCGTGTATGGTCACAAAGGCAGCGCCGGAGGCCTCAGCCATGCGGGCAAAGTCCACACAGTTGACGTGGCCGCTGTCCCAGCCCTTGCGGAATTTTACTGATACGGGCAGGTCCGATGCCTTGACCACTGCCTCTATCACCCTTGCAGCCACGCCGGGCTCCTTCATCAGGGCGCTGCCCTCTCCGTTGCCTGTTATCTTGGGGGCGGGGCAGCCCATGTTGATGTCTATGAGGGCCAGCTCGCCCTTGTTCTCGCCGCATATGCGGCGGGCCATTTCGGCCATTATGTCAGGGTCACGGCCGAAAAGCTGTATGCCGCAGGGACGCTCGTTGGGGGCGGTTTCCATGAGGTCGGCGCTCTTGCTGCCGTACTTCAGACCCTTGGCGGATATCATTTCGGTGAAGGTGAAATCGCAGCCGTGCTCCCGGCAGATGGAGCGGTAGGTCATGTCGGTAAACCCCGCCATGGGGGCCAGCATGATGGGAAATTCGGTTTTAAAAAGGGAAAGCTTCATTATTCCAAACTATGGCTCAGGGGTCTTCATCTGCGAATAATCCGGCGTAGGCAGAGGCTTTTCGGCGGGATTCTGCTTGAGCAGTATCATGTCGCTGATGTACCAGCGGCCCTTGATCTTCCTGAGCTTTACATTGTATGTGGCGGGTATCCACTGGGGCAGCCGTGCCTCGGGGTCTGTACCCTCCATAGGGGAGCCGGAAACGGAGAGCATCTTTTCGTATACCTTGACGGTGGCGGTGCTGTCGCCGGGCAGGGTCAGGAGGCTCTTCACTTCTATTTTATATATGAAGTTGGTGACGTTGAAGCTGGAGTAGGTGCCGGCGTACAGCGCCGGGTCCTGAGCGATGAAGTTCTCGGTAAAGTATTCCGTGAGCGGCGCTATCTCACCCCCCTGCAAAATGTACCCCGCACGCAGCTCAAGGCCCTCCGTGACCAGAATGTATATGTTGCTTATGTGCATGGCGGTGACGAAGGCGGTAAGGCACAGAACTACAATGAGGGCTATGACCAGCAGCGTCCTGAGAAGATACCATATTGAGCGCCGGGCGATGGCGTATTGATTCTTAGGCATTATCAAAGCTCCTTGTTGCGCATTTGAAGTCAGGGGTCAAAGCCCCTGGCGATACCGGGAATAATTACACATTCAATCCCTATCATATAATAGCACACGGCAGGGCGCGGCGCAAATGAACAAAGTGTGATACCTGACCGTTTTTTCCCGAAAACAGACTGCTTTCCTTGACAAAGGGGAACGGCGCACATATAATTATTTTACCTATGTTAAGGAGGAAAAAGTAATGGCAGAAGTCCGTCTTACCAAAGAAGGCGTTGAGAAATACGAGAAGCGGTTGGAGTACCTTAAAACCACGGGCCGCACTGAGATAGCGGAGCAGATAAAAATAGCCCGTTCCTTCGGCGACCTGTCTGAAAACGCGGAGTACGACGCGGCTAAGATCGAGCAGGCCCGCATGGAGTACGAAATAGTGGAAATAGAGGCCATGCTTCGCAACGTGGTCATAATCGACGAGGACAACATCAATACCGACGTCGTAAACGTCGGCAACACCATAACCGTTAAGAATAAGACCCTCAATCAGGAGCTGACATTCCAGATAGTTGGCAGCGCGGAAGCAAACCCCATGGAGAAGCGCATATCCAACGAATCCCCCGTGGGCAAGGGCCTGCTTGGACATAAGCTCCATGAGACAGTCTCCATTCAGACCCCCGGCGGCCCGGCAGAGTTTGAAATACTGAACATAAGCAAGTAATAAGGATAAAAGAGGAATCTATGGAAGAAAAGACACAGAACCCAAATGTGGAGCCGGCAAAGGAAATGACGGAGGCGGAGCTTTCGGAGCTTTTGCAGATACGTAGGGACAAGCTGAAGGCACTTCAGGACGCAGGTCAGGATCCATTCAGAAAGGTGCGCTACGACCAGCAGTTTTACAGCACCGACATAACCTCGGATTACGATTCCTTTGAGGATAAGACCGTCAGCGTGGCGGGCAGAATGATGTCCAAGCGCATAATGGGTAAGGCCAGCTTTGCCCACATATTGGACTATAAGGGCGACATACAGATATACGTCAAGAGGGACGACATAGGCGAGGAAAGCTACGCCCAGTTCAAGACCTTCGACATAGGCGATATTATCGGCGTAGTGGGCAGGGTATTCAAGACCCGCACCGGCGAGATATCCATACACGCGGAGAGGGTGGAGCTTTTGAGCAAGTCTCTCAGGCCGCTGCCGGAGAAGTTCCATGGCCTCAAGGACCCCGAGCTTCGCTACCGCCAGCGCTTCGTAGACCTTATCGTGAACCCCGAGGTCCGCGATACCTTCGTAAAGCGCAGCATAATAATATCCGAGATGCGCAGCTGGCTCAACAATAAGGGCTTTATAGAGGTGGAGACCCCCGTACTCAATACTACCGCTTCCGGCGCCTCCGCGCGGCCCTTTATAACCCACCACAATACGCTGGATATAGATATGTACATGCGTATAGCTACCGAGCTGCATCTGAAGATGTGCATAGTGGGAGGCCTTGAGCGGGTATATGAGATAGGCCGCATATTCCGCAACGAGGGCATGGATGCTACCCATAACCCCGAGTTTACAACCATTGAGCTGTATCAGGCATACACCGACTACAAGGGCATGATGGAGCTTGCCGAGGGCGTCATAGACCATTGCTGCAAGGCGGTAAACGGCGGCAGGACAAAGATAACCTATCAGGGCAGCGAGATAGATCTTACCGCTCCCTTTAAGAGGGTTACCATGAACGACGCCGTAAGGGAAAAGACCGGCGTGGACTTTATGAGCCTGACCGATGAACAGGCCCGTGCCGAGGCAAAGCGCCTTGGCGTAGAGGTAGAGGACAAGACCGCTACTGCGGGCAAGATACTGCCTATGGTGTTCGACGCGTTTGTGGAGGACACCCTTATCCAGCCCACCTTCGTCATAGACTATCCGGTGGAAATATCCCCCCTGTCCAAGCGCAAGCCCGACGACCCGCGGCTTACCGAGCGCTTTGAGCTGTTCATCGCCGGCCACGAGTACGCCAACGCCTTCTCCGAGCTGAACGACCCCATCGATCAGCGGGGCCGCTTCATACAGCAGGCCATGGAGCGCGCCAAGGGCGACGACGAGGCCATGATGATAGACGAGACCTTCTGCACCGCTCTGGAGTACGGCATGCCCCCCACAGGCGGCATAGGCCTGGGAATAGACCGCCTTGTGATGCTGCTTACCGACAGCCCCACCATACGCGACGTGCTGCTGTTCCCCACGATGAAGCCTACCCTCTGACCAGCGAAAAAGTTCGTAAATTGTAATAAATAAACTAAGATCCTCGAGCCGATTGACACGGGGGTCTTTTTGATTTTAAGCTTTAGGGGCTGAATATAACGGCGTATGCATGACGGCAGCTGTAAAGAAAAAACGGAGGGTCAACATGAAAAGGACTAAGAGAATATGGGCGGCGGCGCTCATCATGGCGCTGTGCCTGCTGAACGGCGCGGCGTTTGCGGAGGGGGAGGAATACTACTGGCACAGCAAAAGCACGGAGGAAAACACCAAAACCTATTACCAGCGCAGTGTCCACAGGATATGCGAGGGCGGCTTCATACCCGCGATATACAACATAGTGGACGGCGCGGGTAAGCAATACGATGTGTACTGCTGCGACTTTGAAACGGGAATACTCGCAAGCGGCGAAAGGATAGCCTACCGGCGGCTCACGCTGGAAAACTCCGGCTACTACCTGCCCGAAGCCGCAAGTAAGATACGCGCCATAGCCCTTAATTCATACCCCGTGCTGACCCTGGAGGAAATGAAGGCAAGGATGAGTGCAGCGGGCTATACTCTCAATGAGAGCGTATCCGAGGAGCAGCTCCTCTCCGGCGCACAGCGGGCGATATGGCAGTACTCCAACAACGGCCCGGTAAAGGAGCAGGCGGTGTATAAATACAGCTTAAGAATAACAGACGGCTACGCGGACGTGATAAAGCCGCCGGAGGGAAAATATAAGGAAAGCGGCAGGCAATATTATAATGAAATAAACGAGAACGTGCAGAAGGTCTACAATTACCTGATGAGTCTTAACGGCAAAGAAGCATCCCCCGGCGGTATTGTCCTCAACAGCGTGGAAGCTACTCCGCTGAGCACCGGAACGAGCGGCACTGCGGACGTACTGTTGAAATTTAAGCTGGAAAACGACAGGCACGGCGGCATAACGCTTAACGAAAAGGACGACCTTACCCTCGCGGCAAACGGCAAGACCTTCCCCAGCAGGGAATGGAGGGACGAGGGAAACGGCGAATACTCGGTGACGCTCAACGGAGTGACCGCCGGCGCGGAGATACCCCTGACGGTATCAGGAATGCAGTATCTTGAGAAGGACGCGTATTTCTATGAGCCCGTGAACGGCAGGCGCGCCGCTCAGTGCTTCGTGGGCGTTGCGGAGGGCATGACGCCGGTATTTGCCAGGGGCAGCTTTAAGATCGATGGTACACAAAAAGCGGCCTACCTGACCGTGGAAAAGACCAGCAATATACCGGGCACATATAAATTCAACGTGTATAAGGCGGAAAACGACACGAAGGAGCTTATAAATACAGTAGAAATAACAACTGCTGAAGCTAATACCTGTGTTGCGTCTGAGAAAATACTCCTTCCCGCCGGTACTTATATAGTTGAGGAAGAAACGGCCGGCGCGATAAAGGCAGGATATACGCTTACCGTAACGGTGGACGGCAATAATAAATATATTGTTAACAGCGAGAAGGTGGAAAATCCCTCGGTGCAGGTGACGCTGCAAGAAAACAGCGAAGCAGAGGTAACGGTCAATTTCGCCAACTGTTACGAAGAAATACCCTCATCCTTTGGCTTCAAAAAGACGGACGAGCACGACGCGGGGGTAAAGGGCGCGGTATTTGCACTCTTTAAGGATGAAGACTGCAAGGAGCCGACCGCATATAAACAGACCTCGGATTCCAACGGTGACGTGAAGTTCCCGCTGATACCCGTAGGCATTTATTATATGAAGGAGACTGCTGCTCCCTACGGCTATTATCTCAATAAGGAGGTATTCAAGATAGAGGTGCTGGTGCAGGAGGCCAGCGGTACCGACAACGTTGCCATATACCGCAAGGACGCACAGGACAAGTGGGTAAAGGTAGAGGGCAGCCTGGAGGTGGAGAACAGCCGTAAGCCGGAGAACCACTACACGCCCGAGGAACCGGTTCCCGCAATAGTGGTCATGCCCAAGACAGGCGACGGCAGCGTGCTGCTGAGCGCCGCAGGGCTGCTGCTGGCGGCTGCCGCAGTGTGCGGGCTGAAGCGCAGGATACGAGGCTGATGGGCAAAAACGGGGGAGACCTTCGGGTCTCCTTTTTTTGTATTTGACAGGAGTATGACTTAGCTGTAACATATAATAACAAAACAATGGGCGCATAACGGCTTAAAAATCGCCCCAACTATGAACATATTATGAAAATAACCCGGGGGCCTTTGCGCATATGTGCATTATGTGTTATTATTTTAGTACGTAACAAAAAAACATGGGCCAATCTGGCCTTACAGGAGGATAAAAGCATAATGAAAAAACTCGTTGCCCTTGTGATGACCGCCCTCTGCCTTTTGGCCGTAGGCTGCTCCAAGCAGGAAGATGATCAGATAATAGACGTAGTAGTTCCCAGCACGCCGGAGGCGGTAGTAACGCCTGTCCCCACCCCCGAGACTCCTGCGGAAACCCCCGCGCCGGCATATACCTCCCCCTATACCGAGCAGATCGCAGCCCAGAAGGCCAAGAATGACGAGACTGTGGGCTGGATAAAGATACAGGGCACTAATATCAACTACCCCATAATGTTCGATACCACCGGCAAGCTGGGCTATTATAATATGGACAGCAGCAAGAAGAAAAGCGAGCTTGGTTCCGTATATATGCACTTTAACGTGGCCAGCGCGGACGCAGCCGGCGTGGGCCAGAACCTGATAGTGACCGCCCACAATAACCGTGTTGCCTATTCCAAGGGCAAATATGAAAACGGCTTCTTCCATGAACTGCACCACATACAGTCCGTAAACGAGGGCAAGACCAATTGCGGCTACGACGAGAAAGGCCGTAACTGCCCCGTAACATTGGATTCCGGCACCCTGCCCAACCTCATGACCCCCGAGGGACGCACTTGGGACATCTCCGTTGACGGCATAGACGCGCAGTGGGAGGTATGGGCATTCTATGAGGTAAAGAAGAACGAGCCGGGCAGCACCCTGTACTACAACACCTGGTGGCCCTACGACAACAAGGACGTAAAGTATACCTTTAAAAAGCCCGATACAGCCTTCGTTCAGGAATGGATAAACAAGCAGCTTGAGCGCAGCGAGGTAAACCTCGGCGTTACACCCAGCACCTCCGACCAGTTCATGACCATCTACACCTGCGGCGACAATCACGACTCCAGTGATGCCCAGTCCCGCCTGTATTTCTTCCTCAGGCAGGTCAACCCGGCTTCAACCAAGTTCGGCGGAACGGCGGCGACCACGGAAACTACCCCTGCCGCATAAGGGGGACGAACTGCTGAATTTACGGGGGGTACGCGAAAATAGGCGTTCCCCCTGTTTGCGAATTTATTGGTGAGAGGTAAAATTTACCCATGAAGCGAATTGCCGTATTAGCCGTCGCGCTGGCCGTGCTGCTATCTGTAGGCTGCCAACAGCAGCCTGTGGATAAGCCTCAGGCGGAGGCTACGGAGAGCCCTGAGGCTACTCCCGATCCTACTCCTGCAGTTACTCCTACGCCTGTCCCGGAGGAGACGGAGGAGCCGTATGTATTTCCCTATGAGTCAAGGCTGATAGAGGCAAAAGACAAAAATAACGACGTGGTAGGCTATATATGTATCCCGGGTACAAACATAGATTATCCTATACTATATGGCAGAGACTGGTGGTTCTATGCCGACCATGATATAAATATGGAGAAGAACGGCGTAGGGTCTGTGTATTCCCATTTCAACATGGCCTCCTATGAATTCTTTAATACGCAGCAGAATCTGGTTATAGCGGCGGCAAACGCACGCACCAGCCGCACCCTGTTCCATGAGCTGCACCATATACAGGAAGTGAATCTCGGCAAGACCCATTGCGCATATAAGCAATGCAATGCAGAGCTTGACCCCGCCGTCCTGCCGGATTTCAGCAAGCCCGAGGGGCGCACATGGGATATCGCCATATGCGGCATAGAGGCACAGTGGGAGATATGGGCCATGTACGAGGCCGGCGGCGACAAGGGACAGGTGAATTATAATACCTGGTACCCCAAGAAGAACGAAAAGACCGGCATTATGGAATACGTGCCTGCGGACGAGGAAGATGTCCAGAAGTGGATAGATACCCAGCTGAAAAACAGCCAGTATGATTTTGGCGTAGAGGTGACAACGGAGGATCAGTTCCTTACCATATATACATCGGGCGACGAGCACGATCCCACGGATGACTCCGCACGGCTGTATTTTTTCCTGAAGCAGGTGAATCCACCTTCTGAGAGGTTCAGGAAGCAGAGCGGCAACGCGGGAGAGGCCGCTGGAACTCCGGCTCCGGAGGCAGAGACTACGACTGCGCCAACGGCATAAAACACAACAACGGCATAAAACACAACTAAATATAATTATTCGAAATGCCATATGGGACGCGAGCTATCGCGTCCCTTAGTCTGTCAAAAAACCTCGGGGTTGATAAGGGGCCGCAGCCCCTTATGGCTTTATTCGGATTTGGCGACATG
>OKSC01002657.1_pt1 | contig 14728 bp, 10 predicted proteins | sample 1601161 | NCBI WGS metagenome assembly OKSC01 (sample SAMEA3541552, study PRJEB24748) | human gut metagenome | biome: human gut; feature: human-associated habitat; material: faeces | place: China | collected 2012
TGATCCAAAATTTGAAATCGGCATATAAGCACCACATATAAAACCATATCCTGCGCTGACAATTGTACCCACAGCCGAAAGCTGTCCCTGTGTTGTCAATGGAAAGCTAATGATACTTGAAAGCGTACTTCCAAACAATACAAGCAATATCATATCAAATAAAACCCATAATACGTCTGCTGCATTCATATACCATCCAATTTTAAGTAGATATCCCAGACATAATACAAATGCAAGTCCATTGACCATCAAAGAATTAACTACTGTTGAGAGAAAATATCCCAAATAAATTTTCGCCTTGCTGACAGGCGAAACATTAAAATCCTTCCTTGTTCCATTTGCCTTGTCCTGCACCATAGTCAGATTCACGCAAAATGTTACAGTGATACAGCTCACTGCCATAAGTGATGCTGTCAGCTGTGCTGCTACAGTTCCATTAATGAGCTTATCCGAAATCGTGATCATATCCGGAATTGCAGCTGTAAAAGAATCTCTGAAAACTTTTGCAAGAAACGTAGCATACAGAACAATCAGAATGACAGGTGTAATCATTGATGTAAACAACATTCCTTTATCTTTAAAAAACAGTTTCCTATTCCTGTTCATTAATGCCAATACTGTTCTCATCAGCGTTCACCTCCAATCTTTTCCCTGTGACTGCAAGAAATACATCATCCATACCGCCTTTTACTACTTCATAATCTGTGAATAAATCCTGATGCTCTACAATAAGCTTCGTAGCTTCCTGCGTATTTCTTACTTTTATCTGATATCCGTCACGAATTTTTTTATATTCTCTGTTCAATGACTTTATTTCATCTTCGGAAACACCATAAACAGACACGATATCCTGTACATAATCATTTTTAAGTTCAAACGGTGTACCTTCCGCTGCGATACTTCCTTTGTCAAGAATCACAACATACCCGGCATTGGCTGCCTCTTCCATATAATGAGTGGTGTAAACAATCGTTGCCCCCTCTTCATTTAATTTCTGGATGCCCTCTAAAATTTTGTTCCGGCTCTGCGGGTCAACTGCCACCGTTGGCTCATCAAAGAAAATGAGTTTTGGTTTATGGGCAATTCCACAGGCAATGTTTAATCGGCGCAAAAGACCTCCTGACAATTTCTTTGGATAAAATTTGCGAAATTCATCAAGACCGACAAAGGCAATTGCATCTTCTACATACTGCTTGCGGAGTCCCTTGTCTCTGATATACAAACCGCAAAAATAATCTACATTTTCATAAACTGTCAGTTCATCAAACACGGCAACATCCTGCATGACAACACCAATTTCTCTTTTAATGTCATAAGAATCCGGCTTCATCTCCCTGCCAAATACTTTTACCGTTCCCTTATCGTATTTAAGCAGTGCAAGAATACAATTAATCGTTGTCGATTTTCCGGAACCGTTTGGGCCAAGCAAGCCAAAGATTTCTCCTTCTTCTACTTCCAGATTCAAATGGTCTAATGCCACTAGTTCCTTATATCGTTTTACTAAATTTTCAATTTGAATAACAACAGCCATCCTTATCCCTCCTCTTTGTGATGTTAAACACATTGTATCATTTTATGTCAGCCACAAAAAGTGTCATCCATCATTTTTGAATTGTGACATTTGTCATTTACTTTTTTTGTTTTTTTCCTTTATAATAGAACATATCAAATGATGGAGGTTAAAGAGCATGGTGCATTTGGGAAATAAGGCAGTTCTTTTTCTGCTTTGCAGCTGTTTTTTTATAAATAGTCAGAACATCACACAAACAAGCATTCTCTTTTTGTTATGCGCCTTTATCATCGGATGCCTTTTTTCCTATTGGGAGGGTTCAAAAGGAGGAATTCTTTTTCTAACCGCTCTCGTCTGCCTGTTAATGCTCTGTTTTCCTGCTTTCGGTTTTTATCTGCCTGTCTTTATTTACGATATCATTCAGGCTAAAGATTATTTTTTACTGATACCGGCAGGAATTGGTTTGATACGTTTTTGCCCTGCCTTTTTATCCTCTGCTTTTATTCTCGTTCTACTTATGATGCTGTCAGCAATTTTATCGTATGCTTTTGGCAGAATTTCGGATTACAAAGAAAAACTGCACCATATTCTGGATACCAGCAAAGAGCATGCCATTATGATGCACGAACGGAATCAGGCATTGATTGAAAAGCAGAATGCAGATATACACGCCGCCACGCTCTCGGAAAGAAACCGCATTGCCAGAGAAATCCACGACAACGTCGGCCATATGCTGACGCGTTCTCTCCTGCAGGTCGGGGCACTGAAAGTCATTGCCCGTGATGATGCTTTAGATGAACCATTGACTGAGCTGCAAAATACATTAAATACTGCTATGACAAATGTTCGCACAAGCGTCCACGATTTACACGACAACGCAATTGACTTAGAAAGTACCCTTTGGGAAATTATCGATGGGGTAAACACAACAAAAATATCCTTGGAATATGACGTGGAAGGAACGCTCCCAAATCCGATTAAATATGCCTTTATTGCGATTGTAAAAGAGGCGGTAAATAATATTCAAAAACACAGTAACGCAAAAAATGCTTCCATCCGAGTCTGTATGCATCCCGGATTTTACCTGCTCTCGATTGCTGACAACGGCACCAAAATTTCCACAACGGATTCCCGCGGAATCGGACTGAGCAATATGGAAGAACGGGTTCGTGCCTTAAATGGCGTAATACGATTTGATACGGAAAATGGATTTAAAATAACAATTATCATACGGAGGTAGCTATGAACATTATAATTGTAGATGACGACAAATTAGTTTCTTTATCCTTAAAGACCATTTTGGAAGCCTCCGGCGAGGTTAATGTCTGTGCCATCGGAAACTGTGGGGAGGAGGCTCTTTCTCTTTATCCGAAATTCAAACCGGATATTCTTTTAATGGATATCCGAATGGATGGAATGAGCGGACTGACTGCCGGAAAACAGATTCTTGAAACTTATCCGGATGCCAAAATTTTATTTCTCACCACGTTTTCAGATGATGAATATATTGTGCGGGCACTACGCATGGGGGCAAAAGGATATCTACTGAAACAGAATTTTGAAAGTATCCTTCCTGCTCTGCAGGCAGTCCAAAAAGGACAAACGGTATTTGGCGAAGAAATCACGGATAAAATTCCTGATTTAATTAATAAGACGACGGCGCAGAGAGACTTTGCCAAGTATGGCATTACAGAAAAAGAATATGCCATTATTGAACAGGTAGCAAATGGTCTCAACAATAAAGAAATTGCTGAGACCCTCTACTTAAGTGAAGGCACGGTCCGCAATTACCTCAGTTCCATTTTGGAAAAATTGGAATTACGCGACCGCACCCAGTTAGCTATTTTTTATTACCGGTAACTTTCTGCAAGTGCCTTAAATGCCGGCAGTGCTTTTTCAATCTGCTCGGTGCTTACACAGTAAGAAATACGGACAAAGCCCGGAGTCCCAAAGCTGTCTGCCGGAACTAACAACAGTTCATGCTCTTTTGCACGCTCAGAAAATGCATTGGCATCCTTTTCGAGTGCTTCAACAAAAAGATAGAACGCACCGTCCGGTTTAATGCAGCGGTATCCATATTCCGTCAAAGCACGGTACAAGATGTCTCTGTTCTTTTCGTAAATCGAGATATCCGATGTTTGTCCAATGCATCGTGCTATAATTTTCTGGAACAGACTCGGAGCACACACAAATCCAAGGGCACGGCCTGCACCGCAAACTGCCGCATAAATCTGTTTCCAGTCTTTTGCTTTATCCGAAACCGCAATATAACCGATTCTTTCACCCGGTAAGGAAAGCGATTTGCTGTACGAATAGCAGACAATTGTATTGTCATAGTAATTCATAAGATACGGAACTTTTACATCCGAATAAACCAGTTCACGATATGGCTCGTCTGCAATCAAAAAGATTTCTTTTCCATATTCTTTCTGCTTCTTTTCCAATACGGCACAAACTTCTTTGATGCACTCCTCGGTAAGAACAACGCCGGATGGGTTGTTTGGCGAGTTCAAAATAATTCCCTTTGTATGCTCTGTAATTGCATCTTCCAATAATTTGGTATCAATCTGAAAATCTTCTTTTCTGCTTGGTACAACAACGAGTTTTGAGCCTGTCATTTCAACAAATACACGGTATTCCGGGAAAAATGGAGCAAAGGTGATAAACTCATCGTCCGGTTCTGCCAGTGCTTTTAATGAAATCGTGAGCGATGCGGCTGCTCCAACGGTAACATAAAAATTGTCCGCCGTAAGATTTGTGCTATGCTGCTCATTTACGTAAGAAGCCAGTTTCTCACGAAGTGCTGCGTCTCCCTGTGCCGATGTGTAACCATGCAAGGCAACCGGGTCTCCGTTTGTGAGCAAATCAATAGCCGCTTCTTTTACACATTCCGGTGCGGGAACACTCGGATTTCCAATACTGAAATCAAATACATTTTCTGCTCCGATTTCTGCCTTTCTCTTATTTCCATACTCAAACAAATCACGGATTACCGAGCGATTTGTTCCTAACTGTACCATTTTTTCTGATAACATATCTATGTACTCCTTTCAATTTTTACTTGGGTTAAAGCGGAATGCATGGTTGAGCGGACCACTTCCCTGCCCTAAATCCATTCCATCCGCCAATGCGCCTGATATATATTCTTTGGCTTTTATAACGGCATCTGTTAATTCACAGTTCTGCGCCAGATAAGAGGCAATCGCACTGGAAAGCGTACAGCCGGTTCCATGCGTATTTTCATTATCAATGCGCTTACTCTCAAGCCAATTTCCACCATCCGCCCCATAGAGGTAATCGTTTGCATCCTCAATGCTGTGACCGCCTTTGCATAAAACTGCTGTCTCATATTTGTTATAAAGTGCCTGCGCCGCCTGTTCCATTTTTTCTTTGGAATCAATCTTCGTTCCCGTAAGCACCTCAGTTTCCGGAATATTTGGTGTAATCACAGAAGCCATCGGCAAAAGTTCATTTTGCAGTGCCGCAACGGCATCCTCTTCAATCAGCCTTGAACCGCTGGTTGAAACCATAACCGGGTCGACCACAATAAACTTTGGCTTGTAAAAAGACAACCGTTCCGCAATCACATGAATTAATTCCGCAGAAGCCACCATGCCGATTTTCACAGCATCTGGTTTTATGTCAGTAAAAACTGCGTCCAACTGCTTTTTTAAGAATTCAGGTGTTACTTCCATAATACCGCTTACTCCCATCGTGTTCTGCGCCGTCAATGCGGTAATGACACTCATGGCATAAACACCATTCGCCATCATCGTCTTTAAATCTGCCTGTATTCCGGCTCCCCCACTACAATCACTTCCTGCTATCGTTAATGCCGTCCTCATCTGTCATTCCTCTCTTTCATTGCCTTTACTATTGTAGCGGAAAGGAAGGTTGTTTGTCAAATTTTTAGGGTTCCGTGTTTGTGTCAAGTGTTCGCTGGCACTTTTTTGTTTTCCGTAATTCCGTAGAAAAACTTTGCGTCTCGTGGGCGTTCTCACTAGTTGAGTGCGTAACGGTATGGGCACCGAAACTACCGGTGTCTCATACCGACGTACTCAAACCCACGAGTCGCAAAGTTTTTCTACGGAATTACTGGAGTCCAAAGGAACTGACAACGAACATTTGTTACAAACACGGGAATCTAAAAAATTGGCATCAAACACTTCATATAAAGTTAAAGTAATCCTTACAATGTAGCTCTTCCAATGCGAGTAAGTGCCGTATGCAACCTTTTTCCTCTTAAATAGCACATAACGTTGCATATGTTTTATGAAACAGCCACCCAAAAGCAACCAAACAGGGAAAACTCAATCAAAAGCGTTGCATTGCCGTGTGATTTTCTCTAATGATAGCCGAAAATATGACAAAAATGCAACCTTGTAAGGCAAAACAAGTAAATAACGTTGTTTTAGAAGGTGAGCGGTTATGATGGAGGGGATTAGCTTTGATATGCATTGGAACACGTGGGTAACTGGCATGCGTGCTATGCATGCCGTTACCCTTACGTGTTTCTCAGTGAGAACGGTGCATATCAAAGCTAATCCCCTCCATCATAACCGCATATCTTCTAAATCACTTTATCATTCTCTTCCTCTTAACAACAAGCGGAACAGAAAACAGCACTGCCTTACATACATTGTCTGCTATCATGCAATACCACACAGTTTCAAGACCAAAGTGCCAGATTTTGACGCAGAAAAAGGTAAACAAAATACGGATTCCCCACATACAAAAGGTTTCTACATAAAAAGCGTACTTTGTTTTTCCAAGCCCATAAAAGATTCCTTCGGTGACAATCATCAATCCATAAAATGGCTCGGAGAACGCGACAATACGCAGCATGCCGGCACCAATCTCAACCACACGGCTGCTCTCAGTAAGAAGTCCCATCAAGGGTCTTGCCACAAAAAACAAGATAACACCACTAACACACATTAGTATCATCGTCAATTTTACACTCACTGACGCAACGGCTTCCATTTGCTTCTCATCCTCTTCACCAAGAGAAATGCCTATCAGGGTAGAGGTTGCCGTTCGGAGTCCGTAACCGGAAATATAAAAAATAGTTTCGGCGGTAACAGCAATTGAGTGAGCAGCAAAGATAGTTGTTCCCATCCCGGAAACAAGACCGGCAAACACAACATAACCAAAACAGGACGCAATACTGCTAAAAAGGACTGGCAGACCAATTCGCATACACTCTTTCATCACTTTACCATCTACAGCAAAATGTTCCCACTTCCAGTGGAGATATTCGTTTCTCCGGTACGCAGCAAACATCAACAATCCGGCTGTCGTATAGGATATTGCGGACGCAATTGCCGCTCCTCTGACGCCCAAACCCATTCCATAAATAAAGACAATGTTTAAAAGGATATTGGTTCCGTTGGCTCCCAGATTGATTAACATCGGCGTTTTTGTATCTTTTGTTCCCCGAATCGCAGCGCCCATAATCATCGTTGCCGAGCGGAAAATCATAGGCAGACTGACAATCAGGAAATAATCGGAAGCATCCTGCCAAATAGATGGCTCCGCCCCCATCCAAATCGGAATGTATGGACTTAGAATAACAGAAATTCCGCCGGCAAAAAGTCCACACGCAAAAACTAAAATTAAAATCTGCTTTGCGATTTTCTGCAAATACTCTCTGTCGCCGCTCCCCAGTGCCTTTGCTGTCATTGACAACACCGCCACACCAAGTGCCGCCGGAATACTGTTCACAAGCCATGTCACCGTTGTTGTAACACTGACAGATGCTGTCGCTTTTTCTCCCAGGTGTCCAACCATCGCCGTATCCACATACTGCAATAACGTCGATAAAATTTCCTCTAAGATGGTAGGAATTGACAACATAACTAACGTTTTTAAAATTTCACGGCGGTTAATTTTTTGTTCCTGCATTCCTTACACCTCGTTTCCTGATTCCAGCATAAGCATAAGTTTATCATATTCTATTAACCGATTTGTTTTTCTTACCTTTTTCCATACTTTTTTCCCGTTCGGGTACCAGTTTACGAGATAAGACCAGATTTCTTTCATCTTAAATAACACCGGCAGATCCGGCATACACGCCTGATAATCTGCTTTTAATTCTCGCAAAAATACGTGTAATTCATCTTTCTGCATCTTCTCCCCAGTCTGAATTTCACGGACAAGTCCCGGATTTGCAATCAACCCTCGTCCAATCATAATTGCCTCAATTGTAGGAAAACGCTCGCAAAAACGTTCATATTCCTCTACCGTTGTGATATCCCCATTATAGCAGAGCGGATTCTTACTGTGTTCCACTGCATATTCAAACATATCAAGGTTCGGTGTATTTTTATAATAGTCATCCCGAATTCTCGGATGAATGGTTAACTCCCGAATCGGATACCGGTTATAAATCTCTAGAAGTTCCGGAAACTCATCCGGTGAATATCTGCCCAATCTCGTCTTAACAGAAATCGGCACCTCACACTGTGAAAAAATATCATCCAAAAAGCGGTCCAGTTCCTCCGGTTTCGCCAGGAATCCAGAACCCCTCCCCTTCGACACAACTGTCCCTGACGGACAGCCTAAATTCAGATTAATTTCATGATATCCATATTCAATCAGACGGCTGGCTGTATAAACAAACTCATCACTTCGGTTACTGAGAATCTGAGGCACAACCGGTATTCCCTGATTATGCTCCGGTATCACATCCTTTTTTGCCCGGCTCTTAAAATCATGATTTGAAGTCGGTGACACAAAAGGTGTAAAATATTTATCCATACTGCCAAATTTCTGATGATGTAAGTTTCGGTAAATATACGTTGTAATGCCCTCTAAGGGAGCAAAATAAAACTGCTTCATTCTGATTCGCTAAACTCCTTCATATATTTACGAAAACGAAGTGGCAGCATTTGTCTCTGCAATTTGGGATTTACACGTTCTTTAATCGCAATTGTGTCAACAAACAATTTCCATAATTTCTGAAGCTGCTTTTCGTCCTCGGAATAAGTCAGAGTAAGTTCATCCATATCTACTTCATCCATGGATAAATACACCGTTTTGTAATTTGCTTTATGAAGTAGCACCGTACGGTGCACGGTATCTGCAATCACCCACTGCTCACCGGCAAAGCGATCCGCAAAGTGGTCGGCTAAATATGGCAGAACTTCACTCTTAGGATTTATTCTACCAAATAATGTGCCATTTTCCAATTCCTCAAAACGAAGTATTTCAATAAAAAAATGTGATTCATTTGTAAAATTCCGCTCAATCGCAAATAAGGTCTGCATATAAGGGGCTGTGAGATGGCTCATAACCGCCCTTCCCATCCGAAGTCCTTCCTGCACAAACCGGTAAATAGCATCCGCCTTCTGCGCCTCATAAGAGCCGCAGCAGCGATGAATAAAATCATATGCCTCCTCTGAAATCTTGCGACGGATGGTGCGCGCTACTTTCACCGCATGCTCAAAATTTGTCACAACTGTGTGATATTCGCAAAAAAGCTCCATATTCCGCCCCTCTGTATCAATCACAACTTCATTATGCTCGTGGGGATAACCCTCCTCATAGGCACGGTATATCGCCGAGAAAATCCCTTCTGCACTGTTTTCACACAAATAAATATGTCTTACCATCCCTGCATCACATCCTCTAACATCATCTGTCTTCCGGTTCCCTGCGCCTCAATTTCCTTTGGAAGACGTTCCTTCAAGCCAAGCAGGTTAGCAAGAATAAATGTGCGGTTTAAGCGGATTGGAATCATCATATGCCCGTGACAAGTGATAAAGTACATCGCCCGTTTTAATACAACACCAAATTTCTTTAACGCATTAAAATCGAGCGTTCCTCTTCTTCGTGCCATTATAATACGCCTTGCCGATTTCACGCCAATCCCCGGCACACGTAACAATGTATGATAGTCTGCCTTTTCCACCTCAACAGGAAATAAATCCAAATGATACAGCGCCCAGTTACATTTGGGATCTACGGAGACGTTTAAATTCGGGTTTTCTTTTGTAATAATCTCATCCGCTCGAAACTGATAAAACCGCATAAGAAAATCTGCCTGGTACAGCCGGTGTTCACGCAGAAGCTCCGGTCCCCTCTCTTTCGTATCGGGCAAACGAGAATCCCCTGTTGTATTCACAAATGCCGAATAGAATACACGCTTTAAATCAAACTGCTGGTATAACGCCTGTGCCATATGGACAATTTCATAATCCGTCTCCTTTGTAGCTCCAATAATCATCTGCGTACTCTGCCCCGCCGGCACAAACCTTCCATCCTGATGAAACTCCTGCAAAGTCCCACCGGAAACCGCCGGTAACACAGTCTGGCTTTCCGACTGATACAGAGAAAGACGCCGTCTTTTTTCAATTCTCGCATCCTGCAGTAAAAGACTCTCACTTCTGCCAATCTGTATCTGGCGCATTGGTGTCAAAATTTTCTTCCGGCTCTTCTGCGGTGCCAGCAAATCAAGCCCCTTCGCCGTCGGCAGTTCCATATTTGCGCTCATGCGGTCAGCAAGCCACCCGGTCTTCTCAATCAAAAGCGGATCCGCTCCCGGAATCGCTTTGACATGAATATATCCATTAAATTTATACTTCGTGCGGAGCAGATAAATCGTCTGGTACATCTGTTCCATCGTATAATCCGGATTCTTCTGAATGCCGGAACTTAAAAACAATCCCTCAATATAATTGCGGCGGTAAAAGGAAATCGTAAGTTCCGCAATTTCCTCCGGTGTAAAACCGGCGCGTTTCACATCATTGGACATGCGGTTCTGACAATATTTACAATCATACACACACTCATTGGTCTGCAAAATCTTCAAAAGAGAAATACACCTGCCATCTGCTGCAAAACAATGGCAGATTCCCCCGGCCACGGTATTTCCCATCATCCCCTGTCTCCCTTTCCGGCTGCTTCCGCTCGATGTGCAGGCAACATCGTACTTTGCCGCATCTGTCAAAATTTCTAACTTTTCAAATATCTCTTGTGTCACTGCCATACCTGCGCCTCCTTCTATATCGAACGTTTGTTCTATTATAGCGCAGCTTTTTATTTTTGTAAAGTAAATCTTTTAAATTTACTTCTCATGTACGCAAAAAACCCCCTCGTCTCGTGAACATATCTCATCACAAAACGAGAGGGATTTCTTTTCTACATCATCAACAAATCGCCATATCGAATAAAAATGACAATCATTGAAATCAATACAACAATCAACGTCGCCGGTACTGCCGCTTTACAGTATTTTCCCCAGCCAATTCTATGACCTTCTTTTTCCGCCACGGAAATACCTACCACATTTGCCGAAGCGCCAATCGGTGTAGCACTACCGCCGATATCCGTTCCCATCGAAAGTCCCCAGGCAAGAACCGGCAAAAATCCAGCCGGGCCGCCGGCACCTAAACTCTTAATTACCGGAACCATCGTTGCCGCAAACGGAATATTATCCACAAGGGCACTTGCTACCGCTGACAGCCAGATAATAATTCCTATCATTAAGAAACTATTTCCACCGCTGATTGTTTTAATCGCATTGGCAATCAATTCCAAGACACCGGTTTCTTCCAGTCCACCAACGACAACAAACAAACCAATAAAGAATAAAATGGTCTCATAGTCCACTTTTTTCAAGATGGCTAGTGCGTGTTTTCCCGCTGCAAAAAGCGTAAGAACCGCAATCAAAACACCAATAAATGCAACCGTAAGTTTCGTCTGCGCATGCGTCACTAAAAGGACAACCGCAAATAAAAAGATAGCGGTGCTGATTACAAAACCTTTCTTATCATGAATGGCTTTTGACGGGTCTAAATCCGCTTCCGTAACTTCAATTTCTCCTGTTTTCACTTTCAAATCCTTGCGGAAAACAAAGTAAAAATAAACCACAATTACAATTAGGGAAATGCCGGCAATCAAACCGGTATTCGACACAAAATCCGCAAAACTGTAATGAAGCGCTGTTCCAATAATAATATTCGGAGGGTCTCCACACATAGTTGCCGAACCGCCCAGATTTGCGCAGAAAATTTCTGCCATAATCATCGGCACCGGATTGAATTTCAAAAGCGATGACAATTCAATTGTCACAGCCGCCAAAAACAAAATTACCGTAATACTGTCGATAAACATAGCAAGAACTGCGGACATAATCATGAATGTAATGAAAATCGGAATGGTGTTAAAATGAACCATCTTTGCGATTCTCATACAGAGCCAGTCAAAGAAACCAACTCTCGCCATACCTTCCACCATAATCATCATACAGGCAATGAAAATAACGGTTTCCCAGTTAATTCCAATCCCGGATTCCGCAGCCCCTGAACCCTGATACCAAAAGTCCGGTGTAAAAATGCTTCGCAGATTAATAATTTCCCATATTGCATTTACACTTCTCATGCAAATGCCAAACACCCCAATCAGGGTAAGTGCGCCGCAGCCAAGCGTAATATACTGCCTGCCGAATTTGTCCATCACAATCAAAACAAACATAGCGACAAAAATGGCTACCGCTAAGCCCTGTGCTACCATCTTCTTTCCTCCTAGTTTTTGCTTTCCCCAAAGTAAAAATTAAGCCTTCTCTTTTATCTCTTTTTTATCGTGGAACACCGGTTTCAAAAGAATCGGTGCAACAATTGTCGTAATAATAACAACGATAACGACCGGTCCCATCAGCTGCTCACTCATAAGACCAAGTGCTTCACCTTTGCTGGCAACAATCAACGCAACCTCACCACGCGAAATCATACCAACACCAATCTGTAACGATTCCCTTCCGGAATATTTACATAGTTTTGCGCCTAATCCACATCCAACAACTTTTGTCAAAATAGCTACAACTGTAAGCACAATGGCAAACCAGACAATTGTTGCTGACATCTGTGGAATTACCACTTTCAAACCAATGCTGGCAAAGAAAATCGGTGATAAGTACAAATACGACAAAGTTGAAAAACGCGATGCCAGATAATCTTCTTTCTGAATCATCGAAACAACCAGTCCGGCTACATACGCACCGGTAATATCAGCTACGCCGAAGAACTCTTCTGCCACATATGACATCAGCAGACAGAAAACAAAACTGATAATTACATATCGCTGCAAACCGTTTTTTGTACGGTTGCTGTAGTAATTGAAAAACTTGTAAAACAGAAAACCTGCCACAGCAGCAAATACAAAAAATCCAACAATTTTTACAAGTACAACCCAAAGTTTAACGGTCGGGTCTGCCATACTGGTAATAACTGTCAAGGCGATAATACCAAGAATATCATCAATGACCGCTGCACCAAGAATCGCATTTCCTGCTGCCGAATTTAATTTACCAAGTTCTTTTAATGTCTCAACGGTAATACTAACCGATGTTGCGGTAAGAATAACACCGATGAATACGTTCTGCAATACTAAACTGGTACTTACATTCGACTCAATCATACCCGGACGGTTAAAGAACCATGCAGTAGCAAAGCCTCCTGCCAATGGAACCAACACACCAATCACGGCGATAATCGTCGCTGCTTTTCCACATTTTTTTAATTCCTTTACATCTGTTTCCATGCCGGCACAGAACATCAGGATTACTACACCAACTTCTGCTGTCTGCGTCAAAAACTCTGTCTGTGGAATAATCTTAAACACAGCAGGTCCAAGCAGCAAACCGGCTAACAATGCACCAACAACCTGTGGCATACGTGCACGTCTTGTCAAAAGTCCTAAAAACTTCGTACACATCAAAATCAATGCCAGATAGAGTAAGTAGTTACATGTTTCCATGATAAAACCTCCTTTGACCATAAAAAAGGGGACAAATGTGACCACTCACCGCTGACCACATTGCCGCCTCATTCTGACCATAAAATTTTTATTGCTATTTTCTCATGTCAACATTATTATACTCTCAATTTTCGAAAAAGCAAGCACTTTATTTTTTTTGTTTTTTGGGTCAAAAATGTCCTCTTTTATTTAGTTTAATCCCGGTACTTTTGGAAGTTTTGCAATGCTTGCCGCAATTTCCTCATCCGTCAATGTATAGTTTTCCATTTTACCATCATTGAATTTCTCATAAGCATACATATCAAAATATCCGGTTCCGGTAAGTCCAAACAGAATCGTTTTTTCTTCTCCGGTTTCACGACATTTAATTGCCTCGTCCATTGCTACACGAATTGCATGAGAACTTTCCGGTGCCGGAAGGATTCCTTCTACTTTGGCAAACTCTTCTGCTGCCGCAAATACATCGGTCTGTGATACGCTGACTGCTTCCATCAATTTATCATCATAGAGCTGGGACAATACCGAACTCATACCATGGTAGCGAAGTCCTCCGGCATGATTTGGTGCCGGCATGAAGCTGCTGCCAAGTGTATACATTTTTGCAAGCGGACAAATTGCTCCGGTATCACAGAAGTCATACGCATAAGTTCCTCTTGTGAAACTTGGGCAGGATTTTGGCTCTACTGCAATGAAACGGTAATCTGCTTCTCCGCGAAGTTTTTCACCCATAAATGGTGCAATCAAACCTCCTAAGTTTGAACCGCCACCCGCGCAGCCAATAATGATATCCGGCTTTTCACCATATTTATCCAGTGCAATTTTACTCTCCAAACCAATTACCGACTGATGAATCATAACCTGGGCAAGTACTGAACCAAGTACATAACGGTAGCCTTCCTGTGTCGTTGCCGCCTCAACCGCCTCAGAAATAGCACAGCCTAAGCTTCCGTTTGTATCCGGGAACTCTGCACGGATTTTTCTGCCGACCGCTGTTTTTTCGGATGGTGACGGAGTCACATTTGCACCATAGGTACGCATAACTTCGCGTCGGAACGGTTTCTGCTCATAAGAAACTTTTACCATAAATACCTGACAGTCAAGTCCAAGGAATGCACACGCCATGGAGAGTGCTGTTCCCCACTGACCTGCACCGGTCTCTGTCGTAACACCTTTTAAGCCCTGATTCTTTGCATAATAAGCCTGCGCAATTGCAGAGTTGAGCTTGTGGCTTCCGGATGTATTATTTCCTTCAAATTTATAATAAATCTTTGCCGGTGTCTTCAAATATCTTTCCAAATGATAAGCACGTACAAGCGGTGCCGGACGATACATTTTGTAGAACTGCAAAATTTCATCCGGAATGTCGATGTACGGTGTTTTGTCATCCAATTCCTGCTTTGCTAATTCTTCACAAAAAATACCGCTTAACTCTTCTAATGTAACCGGTTTGCCGGTTGCCGG
>OKSC01002662.1_pt1 | contig 14715 bp, 10 predicted proteins | sample 1601161 | NCBI WGS metagenome assembly OKSC01 (sample SAMEA3541552, study PRJEB24748) | human gut metagenome | biome: human gut; feature: human-associated habitat; material: faeces | place: China | collected 2012
CATGTTCCTCACCGGAACCGACGAGCATGGTTTTGCCGAAAAATATGAAGTTTACTGAATTTTTTTTCAGGCAAGGGGAAGCCGAGAACAGAGGCAAGCCCCCGAAGGGGAAGCCGAGGACTTTTGCGAGAAAGCCCCAAAAAAAGGAAGCCGGGGATAAGGAAAGATAGCAAAAAACAGGCGTATGGAAAACGGAAATATCTACAACGAAAAACTGAATATTTTCGCTCGGCGTACGCTGGGTAGCGGCGTGAAGCCGATTGAGACGATGTTAACCCCCGTATTCGAGGCGGATTTCGGCGATGTTGCGGCGTACCGCATGCAGCTGAAAATCAACAGCGTTGTGGCGGGCGTGCTGGGCGAAAACGATTATCTTTCCGCGCAGATTCCCGAAGATATCGCGGTGAAATACGCGCTGCGTTCGGTGCGCAAGGCGGTGGCGGCGTTTGCGGAGCTTACGAAAAACAATCTGCCGTGCCCTATGCTGTTTGTGCGGTGCCCCGTGGCGTTGATTTATGCCGAAAACGTGGGCGGGTTGCTTTCTTCCGAACTGTCGGGCGCCGCAACGGAAAACGACGTAGACGCGCGGGCGTTCGCGGGGAAAATTTGTCTGGAATTCGACGCTTCGGCGACGGACGCGGACGGCGAAACCCTGAACACGTTTTTTGCGGAGGCGCGGGCGCTGTCTTTAAAAATCGCGGTGGACGGTTTGGGCGGCGAGGGGTTTGCTCTGGAAAAGCTGCTGTGCGCGTGCCCCGATTTTGCGTTTACCTCGGCGCGGCTGAACGCGATTGCCACGGACGCGGAAAAGAAGAACGCGCTGGCGCCCGTGGTGAATCTGCTGGCGAATCTCGGCGGCAGAGTTGTGGCGGCGGAGATTGAAAACGACGAGGAGCTGCGCGAATACCGTGCGCGGGATATTTTCGGGTTTGTGCCGGGCGCCGGGTATGCGGGCAGGCTGAATGTGCATCTTGAAACGATTGCTCTGGAACGGCTGATTGAAAAATCGGCAGCGGAGGAGGATTTCTCGCTTTCTCCTTCGGAGAGAGTGGAGAGCGACAGCGAGCCGAGAGAGGATAGTCCTCTTCCGTCCAAAGCCGAGGCTTTGTCCACCTTCCCCGAAGGGGAAGCTGAGGGGTTTGGCGGGAAAGCCACCGAAGGGGAAGCCTTGAAAACGAGGCAGAAATTAAGCCTTCCCCTTGCCGATTTTAGCTACCGCAAAAATCAGCAAAAATTGTCAGCCGCTTCGCGCCTTCCCCTTGGGGGGAAGGTGCCGAGCGATAGCGAGGCGAATGAGGGGCGCGACATGCTTTCCCAAGAAGAAAGCAAGGACAGCGAGCCGAGAGAGGATTTGACCTCTTCAGTCAACTCCGTTGACAGCTTCCCCGAGGGGGAAGCCGAGAATAAGGCGGAACAAAGCGAGGTGAACGGAAATGATTGAAGAAAAATCGACGGACACCGAGCTGAAACGGAACGCCCGAAGAATAAAAAACCTCAATAAATGGCGAAAAATCGTTCCGGCGGTGCTGGGAGTTCTGGCGGCGGTGCTGGTGATGATGTACGTGGCTTCGCTGCTGTTTATGAAAAACGGTACTTTCACCGTTTCCGTGAAAGATTACGGCGATACAAGATATTCGCTGACGCTTTGCGAAAACGCGGACTTCAAACGAAAAACTTCGCGGCTTTCGGTAAAGGCGGTGGAAAACGTGAATAACATTTCCGTGGCGGATCTGCCTACCGACCTGAACGATACGGACGGTTCGCATAACGGCGAAAATTATCTTGCGTATACGTTTTATCTGCAAAATTCGGGCACGGAATCGTGCACGTATTCGTATAAAATCGCAATCACCCGCGCTACGCTGGGTATCGACGGGGCGGCGAGAGTCAGGGTGTATTTCAACCCCGATTACTACCGCGCCTCTACGGGCGAATACAATTACAGCGGCGCTTATACCGATTACGCGAAGCCCGTCACGGGCGGTAACGGCAAGGCGGAAACGGATATTTACGGCAACGAGCTGGTGAATTTCGTGAACGATTCGGTTGTGGTGGAAAACGAAGTAACGAATTTTGCACCGAAAAGCATCGCGAAAATCACCGTGGTGATCTGGCTGGAGGGCGACGACGCCGACTGCAACGACGACGCGCTGGGCGGACAGTTCAAAGCGGATATGTCTTTCGCGGTGGTTGGCGGCACAGAGGAATAAGATTTCTTGCCGTTATTCTTGGCTTCCCCTTCGGGGGCATTTCTTGCCGAACTGCCGTTTAAGGCAGCTTCGGCAGCCTGCTGTCGGCAACAGCCGACTGAAGAGGTCGAGTCCTGTCATGTCCTCTCTCGGCGCTTCGCGCCACTCTCCCCGAAGGGGAAAGCAAGAGAACGATGAGCCTCCCCCCTTGGGGAAGCCATGAAATAAGGCGAAGCCGAAAAACAAACTTGATATTTATTGCGGGGGCGCACCCGCGTGAATATAAAAAAATTCTATTTTTTAAGGAGAAACTAAAATGAAAAAATTCAAAAAGCTGATTCCTGCATTTTGCGCAATGCTTGTTAGCGCCGCTATGCTGGGCACCTCTACTTATGCTTGGTTCTCTGTGAACAAAAAAGTTGAAGCCAACGGCATGAGCGTTACTGCGCAGGCAAATACGCAGTATTTTGTTATTTCTACCGATACGACTTTCGGCACCGATATTGAGAAAACATTAACGAACGACCAGATTACGCAGGCGGGTACTGCTGGTACTGGTACGGTGTATCCTGCCGCATATGGATTGAACGACACGAAAGGAATTGAGAATCAGTGGTGGACGGCGAATGTTAGCAAGTATGGTTCTACCGCCGCGGACGACATTATCAATGTAAGCGCAATTGAGGCTGTGTCTGGTCAAGTTTACACGAATTCTAAGTTTTTTGTCGGTTATTCTTTCTATGTTGGTTTGAATGAAAAATCCGATGATTTTACCGCGGCAAAATTGCAGATTAAAGCAGTTAATGAAACTGGCGTTGCAAAGATAGCCGCTGTTCAGCTGGTGCCTTATACCGATACTACGGCGGGAACGGCTGAATTTTTGCAGATTGAAAGTGCTACAGCTGGAGCGAACGGTGGTGTAGAAACCAAGAATGAGTATGCATTGAGCGCAACCAGCAAAAAATATGTAAAAGTTACTGTTTATCTGTATGTTGATGGTAACAATGCGTCAGTAAAAGATACGGCGACGGGCACAGACTTACAAGGTACTGCAGCTGTAAAAGTTGCAGCCGCAACTGAAGATCTCACCAAGTAAAATCAATCAAATTTAATGTCTCCAACACCTTCCGCGGGAAACCGCGGGAGGCACGCGGGGAATTTCACTTTTTTAACACTTCGGATTACGCGCAACTCCTCTGCGCCGGGGAAATCGCCGCGTAGCAGCCCGAAGCCGTTGTTCGGCGGAGGGGGAAACATAGGAATAAAAAAATGCAACAAAACGCAAACACCTCTAAAACTAAAAAAATCATCGGGATTATCGTGAACGTGCTGGTTTGGCTGTTCGTGATTTTTTCCGTACTGATTACGGTGCTGGCTGTTTCCGCCGGGTCGAACGATAAAAAGATTCCCACCATAGGCAACAAGTGCTATTTAAAAGTGGAATCGTATTCGATGAAAGCCGATAAGCCCGACTGGGCGGAGGGCAAGCCCAAGGGGTTTACCAAGGGAGATCTTCTGATAGGCGAATACATTTACGGCGATACCGATAAAATTTATTCGTTGGAGAAGGGCGACATTATTACGTTTGAAATGCAAACGGAAATGAACGGGCAGACCGTTACTATTTTAAACTCGCACAGAATTACGGAAGTAGTGAAATCGGAAACGGACGGCAGGGTATTGTACTTCAAAGCGCAGGGCGATAATCACGAAGTTTCGTTCGCTTCGGACGACGTGTACGCCTCGCAGATTATTTCCGTATACACAGGGCATAAAATACCTCTGGCGGGGGGCGTGATAGACCTGATCAGTTCGAAAACGGGGTTTATTATCGCCATCATCGTGCCGCTGGGATTGTTCTTTATTTACGAACTTGCGGTGTTTATCCGTACGTTTGTGAAGATTAAGAACGAGGGCAAGAAGATGATTACCGCAGAGGACGAAGAAGCGATTAAGCAGCGCGCCATCGAGGAGTATCTGAAGTTGCAGCGGCAAAACGCGGCGGATAGCGCCGATAACGCTGCGGACGGTGCGGACGGTGCGGATAGCGCGGCAGGCGACAAGAGGAACGCGGAGAAAGACGAATAACCCGCCGGGGAACGGGGCGTATCTTGCTTTCCCCTTCGGGGAGTCAAGGACAACGATGTGCCGCTTGCTTTCCCCTTCGGGGAGAGTGGCGCGAAGCGCCGAGAGAGGATAAAGGGGCGGACAGATGAGATATATTTTCAATAACTCGGAATTGACTCCGAATGCTCGCAATCTGCGAAAAAATATGACAAAGCAAGAGCGGGAATTGTGGTATCGGTTTTTGAACACGCTGGAGTTTCGCTTTCGCAGACAAAAAGTAATAGGGCAGTATATAGTAGATTTTTATTGCGCAGAGAAAAAACTGGCAATAGAGCTGGACGGCTCGCAGCATTTTGAGACGAAAAATATCGAAAAAGATGTGGAGCGGACAAAATTTTTAAACGATAAAGGCATTGTTGTGTTACGTTACACAAATTTGCAGGTGGATAAAAATTTTAAAAGCGTCTGTGAAGATATCTATGCCCATTTATCGTAGTGAGGACATGACCTCTTTCGTCCAAAGCCAAGGCTTTGTCCACCTTCCCCGAAGGGGAAGGCAAGAAGAACGACGTGCCGCTTGCTTTCCCCTTCGGGGAGAGTGGCGAGCGAAAGCGAGCCGAGAGAGGATTTGACGGGACTTGACCTCTTCCGTCGGCTGGCGCCGACACCTTCCCCGAAGGGGAAGGCAAGGATAAGGAAAGCGCGCAAAAAGGAATGGTAATATGCAAGGATTTTTTATTTGGTTCAAAGCTTTTTTCGGTAATATGCTCCAGGGAATACTGCAGGTATTCAAGGGCATATTTTTCGGCGTGATACAAATATTCGACTTTTCGTATTATTTTAAATTATGGAGCGATAACGGCGGCAGTTTCGGCGTTGCGGACTGGATATTTTCGATTCTTGCGTTTATTCTGATTTTAGCCGTCTGGGTGGGAATTTTTTTCTTGATCGGTATCGGTATCGGAAAAATCGTACGGTTTAAAAAGTCGATGTCGAGTAACGAAGATTTTTTGGAAGAGATTGCGGAACTGCAGCGGCAGAACGCGCGCCTGACGGCGGAAAAGGAGAAAATTACGCAGTTGCAGGTTACCCGCGCGGGACTTTCGTACGAGCAAATGAAAAAAGAACTGCAGCGCGAGGCGGAAGAAGCCGCCATGGCGAACGCTGCGGAAAACGGCGAGGAGAAGAAAAACAAGCTGCTTGCCGACCGCCGCTTTCAGCGGTTGGCGCTGGTGGACGAACAGTATGCGTTTTATCAGTCGCCCGATTACGATAACGACATCACTCTGAAAAGTCTGTGCGAAGATTTGCGCAACTTCGCGTGTTCGCACAACGGTTTGTATTACGATATCCGCACGATTCGCCTGACCATTGCGGGGTTGGCTTCCACGAAGCTGTTGATTCTGCAGGGTATATCGGGTACCGGTAAAACTTCGCTGCCGTACGTGATGGGCAAGTTTTTCAGAAACGACGCCACAATCGCGTCGGTGCAGCCTTCCTGGAGAGATCGGAACGAATTGTTCGGCTATTTCAACGAATTTACGAAGAAATTCAACGAAACGGAAGTATTGCGCCGCATTTACGAATCGGGTTATAACGACGATTTAAACATCGTGATTCTGGACGAAATGAACATCGCGCGCGTGGAGTATTACTTCGCGGAAATGCTTTCTATTCTGGAAATGCCCGATCACAACGAATGGAAAATCGAACTGGTGCCGTCGTCGTGGGAGAACGATCCCGTGAAGCTGAAAAACGGAAATCTCGTGATTCCGCAGAACGTATGGTACGTGGGCACGATCAACAACGACGATTCCACGTTCTCGGTATCGGATAAGGTGTACGACCGTGCGTTTGTGGTGAATCTGGACAGCAAGGGCGTTCCGTTCGACGCGCCGGCAACGGAGGCGAAGCGGGTTTCGTACAGCGAAGTGGAATCGCTTTACAGGCAGGCTGCGGCGGATTATCCCGTATCGGAAGAGAGCCTCGGAAAGATTGCGAAGCTGGATAACTACGTGATTGAGAAATTCCGCGTGGCGTTCGGTAACCGTATCATGAAGCAGCTGAAAACGTTTGTTCCGGCGTACGTGGCGTGCGGCGGCAGCGAAGTGGAAGGCGTGGACTATATGCTTGCCACGAAGGTGTTCAGAAAGTTTGAAAGCCTGAACCTTTCGCTGATCCGCGACGAAATCCGTCCGCTGGTATCGTATCTCGATTCGCTGTTCGGCAAAGGTGCGATGAAAGAAAGCATCGCGTATCTGCAGCGGTTGCAGAAAATGTATTAAAGGATAGATGGCGGCTATGGAGTACGAAAACACGGAAGAACGGGCGGCGGAAAGCGGCTTAAACAACAATCCGGCGGGCGGCGGACAAAGCGGCGGCGCGGCGGACTGGAAACAGAAAATCCGTTTCGACCGTTCGTTTTATGCGAAAATCGCTTTGGCGGAACGGTGCGTAAAAGAATATTACGCGGCGCTTGCCACGGCGCTTTTATCGTACGAAAAGGCGCGTTCCAGAATGGGCTGGTCGGGCGTGGCGTTTTCGGCGGGGCGGGAAAGCCTCGCTTTTATCGCGCTTTCGGGAAAGACGCTTTCTTTGTATCTCGCCGTGGCGCCGGAAGAGTTCGCGGGCGGGCGGTATAAGGCGAAAGACGTCGGCGGCGTGAAAAAGCGGGCGAGAACGCCGTCGCTGTTTAAAATCAAAAGCCGCGGCGCGCTGGCGCACGCGTTGAAACTGATTGCCGCGCTTGCCGAGGGAAAAGGACTGAAAAAACGCGCGGACGGGTTCGAACCCGTATCGGCGGATAATTTCAAAGCCGATTCTTTCAACAATCTCGTAACGCGCGGGTTTATCCGCATCGTGAAAACGGAAGAGAAGAACGCGGCGGTTCGGACATCCGGCGCGGCGGAAGAAATTATCGTGCCCGTGCCCGCGGAACATCCCGCGGAGAACGAAAAATACGGGGCGTACGCCGATACGCTGGCTTCCTCGGAGAATCTGGTATCGCGCCACAAGGCGTATTCCGAAATTTTAAGCGCGCTGGCTGCCGGCTGCGGCACGGCGCGGTTTTCGGAAAAGCTGATGCTGCGTTCGATAGACGAAATGTGGGTGAGCGCGATAGAGCGCTGTCTGCCGGCGCTGGACGAACTGATACGCAAACCCGCGCGGTATATCGCGGAAACGGAAGAAGTGCTGCCCATAGAACTGACGAAACGGGTGAGCGGCAGATCGGTGGCGCATCTTGCGCGGCATACCGATTATATCAGCAAAAACGAATACGGCGATCTTACGCCCACGAAGCTTCTGAACGTATTCCGCGAAGATTCGCTTTTAACGTACGAAAACAAATTTCTGAACACGCTGATCAGCCGGCTGTATCTTTTTATCGGCAAGCGGGCGAAGATTGCCGAAGAGGCGGGCGCGGACGAAAAACTGGAAATTTTCGAATTCGAAAGCGCGTTCGAACACGGCGAGGGCAGAGGCAGAATTAAAATCGAAGTGGAATATTCCGAACGCAACACGGAAGAAACGGCGCGCAAGCCGTTCCTCGGCACGGGACTTTGGCGCAGAGTGCAGCGGCTGAACGAGATTGTTTCGGGGTATATGCAGTCGTCGTTCGTGAAGTCGATGGATAAAAATTATATCCGCCCGCCGGTGATGCGGACGAACGCGATTCTGAAAAACAAGTATTTCAACGAATGCCTTGCACTGTGGGAGTTTATCGAAAGTTACGAGGACGCCGGCTACGGCATTACGGTGAGCGAAACGGTGAAAGACGTTCCGGACGAGTACGTAAAAGAGATTTACGCGCTTGCGGCGCAGAATTATCTGGTGTTCCTGCACAACGCCGGCAAGCCCGTGAAAGACGCGGCGGAATACGAATATTCGGCGGCGCCCGAAGTGAAGGCGGAAATCGATACCGCGCGCGGGGCAGTGAAAGAGGAATTCCGCGAGTCTTTGCCCGATTATACGGCGGAAAACGACGAAATCGCGTTCGCGCTGGACGTGGCGCTTCTGGCGGACGATCTGGCGGAGCCGACGTCGGAATTGTTCGGAACGCGGTATGTAAGAACGTTCCATTCGAAGATCCGCACGGCGCCGCTCGAGCTGAAAGAGAGATTCGCGCGGATTGCCAACGAGCTTTTGAAATTCGGCAAAGTGAAGATGCGCGAAAGCAAGCGGTTCGCTTCGTTTCATGCGGGCAGAACGATTCTGGCGCGCGTGACGGTGAGCGGAAAGGCGCTGAAAGTGTATTTTGCGGAAGCGGAAAACGCGGCGGACAACATGCCGCGGGAAGAAGATCCGCGGTTTGAAGATACTCCCGTTTGCCTGCGCGTGCGAGGAAGCGGCGGCGAGCGGCGGGCTACGGCGTACATTGCCGCGCTGGCGGAAGCATACGGGCTGAAACTTGCGAAAAAGCCGCCCGAACCCGTTTCGGCGGAAAATTATCCGCTTGTGCCGTTGGAAGAGATGCTGCTGAAAGGCTGGATTTTTGCGGCGAAGAGAAAAATCACGGATTTCGCGGCGGAAAAGGGATTGTTCCGCGGCTTGGGAAATTTCGGCACGGCGGTTTCGGAAGAAAGTTCGGTTGCGGCGGAAGAAGTAAAGAAAAACGCCGTTTCGGAGTCTGCGGCTTCGTTTCTTGCGCCGAACGCCGCTGCGGTGCAACAGGAACCGCCCGCGGCGGAATACAAAAGACCGTCCGCTGCGCAGGCGCTGGAAAATATGGTCCGCCCCGAGGGCAATTACGAAAAGCCTACCGATTACGGACTGGACGACAGTACGGGCTTTATTTTAGACGAAGAGCAGTCGGCACGGACGGAAGAGGAACGCGAAGCAGATGGCGAAAACGGGAAGTAAATTCAAGAGAATCGCGGGAACGGTGCTGCTTGTCTGCGCCGTGATATGCGCGGCGCTGGTATTCGTTTCGGCGGTGCTCGGCAGGAAGAGAAATTCTCCTGCGTACGTGTTCGGTTATGCGATGATGCGCGTGGAAACGGGCAGCATGGAGCCTGCGATCGGGGCGAAGAGTTATATTCTCGTGAAGAAGTACGACGGCGGCGAACTGGCGGAGGGCGACATCGTAACCTACCGCATGCAGGACGTTTCTTCGGCGGCGTACGGCAGTCTGATTACGCACCGCATCGAAAAAATCACGGACGACGGGTACGTGATGAAGGGCGACGCGAACGCCGCGGCGGACGCGAAAACGGTGAAAAAAGAGGATATTGCAGCCACGTTTAAAAGCAATCTGCCCGTATTTACCTTTTTCGGCAGGCTGTATGCCTCGCCTTTCGGGCTGGTAGCTCTGTTTGCGGCATTCATTGCCGCGTGCGCGTTCGTATACGTGCCGGAAATCGCTTCCGCGCTCGGCGAGGAAAAGAAAGAGGAAGAAAAGCGGAAGCTGATGGACGAACGGGTGCGGGAAGAAGTGCAAAAGATGCTCCGCGAAAACGGAGCGGAACACGCCGACCGCGAAAGCGGCAGCGAAAAACAGGTGAACGATGAAGAAATTTCTGATAAAACACAGAAGTGAAATCGCGTACGCGGTGGCGCTGATGATCTGCATATTTTTCTTTGCGCACTTCGTGTCGCTGGGGCGGGATTATTCTTCCACGGTGCAGGCGCAGGCGGCGGAACGCGCGGAAACGTATGCCTCCGCGCAGGCGCAGATTCTTGAAAAACAGTACGCGAAGATGAACGCGGAAACGGAATTTTACGCCGAGGAGCTTGCCAACGCTTCCGGCGAGGACGAACTGCATGAACGCTTTCATACCATCGCTTCTCTCGCGCGAACGAAAGAAAGCACGGTGGCGGTGCTGTATTTTTCGGGCGATACGCTGTACGACGAAGCGGGAATTCCCGTAACGGACTGCGCCGAGATAGAGGCGTTGAAAAACGCGGAAAAAACGGTGCAATCCGGCATTTTCCAGTACGGCGATCATAACATGTCCGTTTGTACGGCGGCAAACGTAACGTACCCCGAGCCGGATACGTATACGGGCAGCATCCGCAAAGTTGCGGTGGTGTACGAAAGCGAAACGCTGTTTTTAAGCACCGCTTACGAAGCCGCGGGAAAGAGCGTTGCCGAAGGCTTGAACAAAGCCGATTTTGCGTTTGTGTGCAAGGGGAACGGCAGAATTTTCGACGCGGTGAAAGCGGACGACGTTTTTTCCGTGAAGCGGAACGACCTCGTGCAGGACGTTTTTGCGGACGTACTTAAAGATTCCGCCGCGGAAAAAGAGGCGAAAAACGCGCTGGCGGGAACGGAACTGAAATCGTTCGCTTTCAGAAAAGGCGCGGAAGATTACGTGCTTACCGTGCTGCCGTTCGGGGCGGATCGGGGCAACGTAACTTTGGTGTGCGCGTATAAAGTAAGCGCGGTGTACGACGAGGGTTTTGCTTTAACGCAGACGATCTGGAGTTCGCTGACGGGGCTGGCGTGCATTATCGTTCTGCTTGCGGGCACGGCGATGCTTTGGCGGCGTGCGGCGAAAAAGCGTATTTTCGCGCTGGAAATGATCGATCCTTTTATCGGTTGCGCCACGCCGAAAAAGTTTGAAAAAGACGTAGAGGGCATACTGAAACGACATGTCTCTTCGTCGTTTGCGATGGCGTCGCTGAAAATCAATAACTTCGGATATTTTACGGAAAAATTCGGCGACGAACAGAAATTGAAACTGAAAAAATTTGTGGCGCAGTGCGTGCGCGGTGCGACGCACGTCGGAGAAACGTTCGCGTATGCGGGCGGCGGAGAATTTCTGCTGTTTATGCACCTGCGCGACAGGCAGTCGTTCACCGAACGGCTGAACGGAATTTACCTGCGCATTTCTTCGTTCAACGCGGGCGAAGATTACCGCGTGGGCGTAACGTTTGCCGTGTACGAACTGGAAGAAAATCATCGGGACGACGTGAAATCGATGCTGGAAAAGCTGCGCTCCGTGCGCGAAAACGCTTCTTCGCAGGCGAAAACGCTCAGCATCAATTTTTACGAAGATATGCTGCGCAAAAATTATATCCGTAAGGCGGAAATCGAAAGCCGTATGGAAAACGCGCTGAAAAACAGCGAATTTCACCTTTTCTACCAGCCGAAATACAATCTTCGCAATAAAACGCTGGACGGCAGCGAAATTTTAATCCGCTGGTACGATCCGAAAATCGAGGGGTATCGCTTGCCGGGCGAGTTTCTGCCGGTATTCGAAGAGGACGGCTTTATTGTTAAAATCGACCGCTTCGTATTGTACAAAGCGTGCGAAAATATCGCTTCGCGTATTGCGGAGCGACGGATTTGTTATCCGGTATCGGTGAACGTTTCGCGAGTTTCTGCGATTCAGCCTGATTTTGTGGATTATTACGTGCGTATCCGAAAAAAATTCGGCATCAAAGAGGGGTTCATCACGCTGGAATTCACCGAAAGTTTTGCTTACGAAAATTACGATTATCTGTTTGACATCGTACATAAACTGCACGAGGGCGGGTATCATTGTTCTATCGACGATTTCGGAACGGGGTATTCTTCGTACAACATTTTAAAATCCATTCCGATGGACGAAATCAAGCTGGATAAATTCTTTTTAAGCAAAGGCGTAAGCGAGGAACGCGACGAAACGCTTTTGAGCGGCGTCATCGGCATGGTGAAAAAGCTGGGCATGAAAGTTACGCAGGAGGGCGTGGAAACCAAAGAGGATTTGCTGCGGCTGGAAGCGCTCGGCTGCGAAGTGATTCAGGGCTACTATTTCTCGAAACCGCTGAAATACGTGGATTATCTGCAGTTTATCGAAACCAACTTTATCAATAGGCAGCAGTAAACGCCGCAAAAAAAACGGCGGGAAAGGGGCGGATCGGACGTCGTACGGTTATCTTTTTCTCCAGCCGTCCGGGGAATAGCCCGTAAGTTTTTTGAAAAGCCGCGAAAAATAGTATACGTCGGAAAAGCCGCAAAGCTCCGCGATCTCGCTAATCGTGTACGCTTCGCGGTTTTTTGTTTTTGCGTCGCCGCGTTCCGAAAGCAAATCCTTCGCTCTGCCGATTTTCAGCGCGTTTGCGTATTCCACGGGGGTAACGCCGTAAGTTCCCGTAAAAAGCCGACGGAAATACGTTTCGGAAATACCGCACAACGCGGCAAGCTCCGCGCCGTACAACTTCTTTTCCGTATAATTTTCATGAATGTATTCCACGGCGGGGAAAAGCAGTTTGCCGTACCCGGACGGCGCGTAAGAAGAAGAGCTTTTCAAGGAGGCGATGACGGCATACAGGCACGAAAGGCATTGTTCTTCGTAGCCGGGGCGTTTTTCTTTCCAGGCTTTTTCGGCGCGCAGAAAGTACGGGAAAATCTGTTGCGGCGCCTTGGGACAAAATACGAACGGTTCCTGCGCGGGCAAATCGGGCGCAAGAAAATTGATTGCGTGGCAGCCGTCCGTTTCCGCGGCGCCTTCCGTGGAAACATCGTAAGAGGAACCTTGCGGAAAGTACACGATCTGCCCTGCCTGAGGCGTGATGATTTTATCGCCGAACGTCAGTTTGCCGTACGGTTTTTCGTAGTAAACGAGTCCGTGATTTTTTCTCTCTTCCATGCGTTTTGCGGTAAGCTTTCTGGTAACGAAAAGCACAAGTTCGATTTTTGTTACAGAGAAGAAATTTTCAAAACCGTTCCGGGCGTTCATAAAATCCTCCGCTCTTTTTTGTTTTCAGTATAATCTTTTGTGTCGGATAAGTCAATCGTTTTCTTTTGTCCATTGCATTTTTTCTTCGGGAGGGATATAATAATTCCGTAAAGAGGTGGAAATATGCGCATACAGGAAACTTTTGAACAGGACAGAGAAAAGATAGCGAACAAATATCACAAACAGGGCGAACCGTTTGACGCGTACCGTCGGATGGCGTATCACGGCTACGATTTCGACGAAACGACAGGGCAATCCGACGAAGAAATTTTGGCGGGATTACGTGCGCTGAAAGAAAAAATCAGCGCTTTGCCGCATCCCGTACAAAAGGCGCGCGCGGTGGAATATGTGCTGGATAATACAAAAACAGACGTGAACGGACAGGATTATTTTCCGGGCGTGTATTCGTTGAACCGTCTGGCGAATGCGGTTACGCAGGACGTATGGCAGAAAGAAGTTTTCGAAAAAATTCTGCCGCGGGCGAACGAAGAAATGCGGAAAATGAACGAATCGGGCGCGATTGCAATCTGGGCGGATTTCGATCACGTGGTGCCCGACTGGCAGGCGGTGCTTTCCCTCGGCTTTCCGGGACTTTTGTCCCGTGCGGAAAAGTATAAAAAACTTCATGAGAAAAACAAAACGCTCACCGCGGAAAAACAGGCGTTTTTCGATGCGATCATCATAGAATATTCCGCGATACTGCGCTTGTTCGACAGGTTGATTTCGTATACGGAAACGCGGAAAAAACGCGAACCGGAATCGGAAAAGCTGCCCGTTGTTTCCGCCTGCCTGAAAGAAGTGCGCGCGGGCGCGCCGCAAAGCACGTACGGCGCGTTGATGACGATATACATGTATTTTATTCTTTGCGAGTGTTTCGATTCGTATCAGGTGCGCTCGCTGGGCAACGGGCTGGATAGCACGTTATATCCGTTTTACGAACGCGATTTACGAAGCGGGGCGTATACGAGGGAAGAAATAGGCGAGCTTCTGAAGTATTTTCTGTTTCAGTGGCAGGCAATCGGCAATTACTGGGGGCAGCCGTTTTATCTCGGCGGCACAAACGCGGACGGCTCTGCGAAATACAACGATTTATCGTATCTGATTCTGGAAACGTACGATAAAATCGGCATTTACAACCCGAAAATTCAGCTGAAAATAAACAAAAATACGCCCGAAAAACTGCTGAATTTCGTTTTCGACATGGTGCGGCGGGGCAAAAACAGCTTTGCGTTTATGTGCGAGCCGGGTATGGCGAAAGCGATGCGATCTTACGGCGCTACGGAAGAAGAATCGCGCGAGGCGGATATCCGCGGCTGTTACGAAACGGGCGTGCGGGCAAACGAGGTATCTTCCGCCACGGGCTACGTGAACGCCGCGAAAGCCGTCGAGTATGTGCTTTTCAACGGGTACGATAAAAAATTGCACGAGGTTTTCGGACTGCGGACGGGGGAAATCGGCGGAGAAAACGGCGGAGAAAACGGCGCCGATGCCTGCGGAATAAACGATGAAAAAAGCGGAAACGCGCCGTTTGAAACGTTTGAAAAATTTTATGCGGCGGTAAAGGCGCAACTGAAAGCGCTGCTTGAAAAAACAATGCGCGTTGCGGACGAGTACGAAAAATATTTTTCGTATATCAATCCGTCGCTCATGTATTCCGCCACCGTCGAAGGCGCGTTGGAAAAGGGGAAGGACGCCTATCAGAGCGGCGTGAAATATAACAATTCCTCCGTGCTTACCGCCGGTTTTGCAACGCTGACGGACGCGGTTTCGGCGGTGAAAGAGTTTGTGTACGAGAA
>OKSC01002666.1_pt1 | contig 14712 bp, 15 predicted proteins | sample 1601161 | NCBI WGS metagenome assembly OKSC01 (sample SAMEA3541552, study PRJEB24748) | human gut metagenome | biome: human gut; feature: human-associated habitat; material: faeces | place: China | collected 2012
GTTATCCTCAAGGTCGTGCATTTGCTCAAGCATATTTGAGGGGACCTCCCTTGCCTGAACGATAAAGAACTGGCTGCCGTTTGTATCGGGCCCCGAATTTGCCATGGAAAGCGCACCGCGCAGATTGTGGAGCTCGGGATCAAATTCATCGGAAAAGCTGCCGCCCCAAATAGATTCGCCGCCCGTGCCGTTGCCGCGCGGATCGCCGCCCTGAATCATAAAATCGTTTATAACGCGGTGGAATTTAAGCCCGTTATAATACCCGTTTTTGGAGTGGGTCACAAAGTTTTCCACCGTTTTGGGCGCTTTTTCGGGGAACAGCTTAATTTTAATATCCCCCATATTTGTGTGCATAACCGCCAAAGTGTCTCCTTTTTGCGGCGCTGATAACTGAATTGCTGCCATAATTGCTTTACCTCCGATTGATTTTTTGCTTTTAATACTTGTATTTTACTACTATATATTGTATAATACAAGTACTTTTTAAATTAAGAGGAGTAGTTTTTTATGAAATGTCCTTTTTGCAGCTTTGAGGAAAGCAAGGTGATTGATTCCCGCCCGACCGATGAGGGTCAGAGAATCCGCCGCCGCAGGGAGTGTTTAAGCTGCGGTAAGCGCTTTACTACCTACGAAATTATTGAAAGCCTGCCGATAATCGTTATAAAAAAGGATAAATCGCGCGAAACCTTTAACAGGGACAAGCTTATGACGGGACTTTTGCGCGCCTGCGAAAAACGTCCGGTATCAATTGACACGCTTGACAATATGATTGACGAAATTGAAACCACCCTGCAAAACTCGCTTGACAGAGAGGTTAGCAGCGAAAAAATAGGTCAGCTTGTTATGGAAAAGCTTAAAAAGATAGACGAGGTGGCGTATGTTCGCTTTGCCTCTGTTTACCGCCAGTTTAAGGATATCAACACATTTATGCGCGAATTAAATAAGCTGCTTTCAAGCGATTAACGGAGAGTATTCTATGAATGAAAACGAAAGAATGGCGGAGCTGCTGCTCCCCAATATAACCAAAACCCCCGATTATTACGAGGAATTATATAAACCGAGGAATTTACCCGAGGGCGCGCGCGTTACCCGCGTAGCGCCGAGCCCCACGGGATATTTACACCTCGGCACGCTTTTCACCGCGCTTGTAAACCGCATTACCGCGACATCAAGCGGCGGAATTTTCTACACCCGAATTGAGGATACCGATAAAAAGCGCGAGGTTGAGGGCGGTATTGACGATATTATAGGCGGGCTTGACCGTTTCGGAATAAAAATTGACGAGGGCTTTATAAGCGGTGATAAACAGACAGGCGATTACGCGCCCTATAAGCAGAGCGAGCGCGCCGAAATCTATCAGACCTACGCTAAAAGCCTTATAAAACAGGGGCTTGCTTACCCCTGCTTCTGCACGCCCGAAGAGCTTGAGGAAACGCGCCGCGTGCAGGAGGAGCAAAAGGTACGCACCGGCTACCACGGCGAGTGGGCAAAGCACAGGAATATAACCGCAGATGAGGCAGCCGCACTTATAGCCGAGGGCAAGCCGTATGTTGTGCGCCTGCGCTCACCCGGTAACGAAGAAAATAAAATTGTATTTGACGATTGCATTAAGGGCAAAATAGAAATGCCCGAGAATGACGAAGACTTTGTAATTTTAAAATCCGACGGAATACCCACCTACCACTTTGCGCACGCGGTGGACGACCACTTAATGCGCACTACACACGTTTTGCGCGGGGATGAATGGATATCCTCTGTGCCGAAGCACATTCAGCTCTTTAAGCTCTTAGGCTTTAAGGTGCCGAAATACGGTCATATTTCCCCCATTATGAAGCTTGAAAACGGCGCAAAGCGCAAAATTTCAAAGCGCAAGGACCCCGAGGCTGCAGTTCATTTCTTCGCTGAAGAAGGCTATGACCCGAACGGAGTTATAGAGTATCTTATGACGGTGGCGGCTTCTGATTTTGAGGACTGGCGCAGAGCCAATCCCGAAAAACCGTATACCGAATTTAAGTTTAACCTTAAAAAAATGAGCGTTTCAGGCGCGCTTTTCGATAACGATAAGCTGAACGACGTAAGCAAGACCTATATATCAAAGCTTTCGGGAGATACGGTTTATGACCGCCTGACAGAGTGGGCGCGCGAATTTGATACGGAATTTTACTCTCTCTTAATACGCGATCCCGATTACACCAAGGCTATGCTTTCAATAGACCGCGACGTTCCCAAGCCCCGCAAGGATATTGCGAAGTGGAACGAAGCGAAAAACTATTTCTCCTACTTTTTTGCAGAGCTTTACGAGGAAAATTTAGCGCTGCCCGAGAATATAGAACCTGCAGACGCAAAGGCTTTCCTGCAAAAATACAAAACTCTTTACAACACATCGGACGACCGACAGCAATGGTTCAATGTTATTAAAAACATTGCGCCCGAAATCGGCTTTGCCGCAGAAACAAAGCAGTATAAGGCAGACCCTGCAAGCTTTAAGGGTCACGCCGGTGATTTAAGCACGGTTTTACGCATTGCAATAACCGGAAGGCGCAACACCCCCGACCTATGCAGCATTATGCAGGTTTTGGGATATGATACCTGTATTGCCCGCATTGACAAGGCGATAAATACGCTTTAGAAGGAGTTTTTAAATTGTCAGAAGAAATTAAAACGGCTGAAAATGCAACAGCCTCCAATTTTATACATGATTTTATAGACGAGGACCTGAAAGAGGGGGTATACACCCATGTTCAGACCCGTTTCCCGCCCGAGCCTAACGGATATTTGCATATCGGTCATGCAAAGGCTATCTGCATAGATTTTTCAACCGCCGAAAAATACGGCGGCATTTGCAACCTGCGCTTTGACGATACAAACCCCGTTAAGGAAGACGTTGAGTATGTTGACGCTATAGAGCGCGATATTAAATGGCTCGGCTTTAACTGGGCTAATGTTTACTATGCGTCGGATTATTTTGATTTTCTTTACGAGTGCGCCCTAAAGCTTATTGATAAAGGGCTTGCCTATGTTGACGAGGCTTCGGCCGATGAAATACGCGAAATGCGCGGAACACTTACAGAGCCGGGCACCGAAAGTCCTTACCGCAACCGCCCGATTGAAGAAACCAAAGAGCTATTCCGCCGTATGACCGACGGTGAATTCCCCGACGGTGCAATGGTGCTGCGGGCTAAAATCGATATGTCGTCATCAAACCTTAATATGCGCGACCCGATTATTTACCGCATTATGAAAGCCACCCACCACCGCACGGGGGATAAATGGTGCGTATACCCGATGTATGACTTTGCGCACCCGTTAAGTGATGCTAAAGAGGGGGTTACGCACTCGCTCTGCTCGCTCGAATTTGAAAATCACCGCCCGCTTTACAACTGGTTTTTAGAGGCGCTTGATATTCCCACCCCGCCGCGCCAGATAGAGTTTGCGCGCATGAACTTAAACTACACCCTTACCAGCAAGCGCAAATGCTTAAAGCTTGTAAACGACGGCTTGGTAAGCGGTTGGGACGACCCCAGAATGGCTACCATATGCGGTATGCGCCGCCGCGGCTACCCCGCCGCAGCTATACGCGCGTTTGTTGATAAAATAGGCGTTTCAAAGGCATACAGCGTTATTGATTACGCGCTGCTTGAATCCTGCGTGCGTGATAACCTGAATGAGAATGCCGACCGCGCAATGGCGGTTTTGCGCCCCTTAAAAATAATAATCGACAATTACCCCGAAAACAAGACCGAAGAAATTGAAATTGACGTAAACCCCGGTAAGCCCGAAAAAGGCAAGCGCAGCGTTACATTTTCGCGTGAGATATTTATTGAGCAGGACGATTTTATGCTTGACCCACCCGGTAAATATTTCAGGCTTTGCCCCGCAAAAGAGGTTCGCCTAAAGGGCGCTTACTACATTAAGTACGCATCCCACGAAGCAGATGAAAACGGTAATATAACCGCCGTTCACTGCACCTATGACCCCGAAAGCTACGGCGGCGAAACGCCCGACGGCAGAAAGGTAAAGGGCACGCTGCACTGGGTAAGCGCGGATAATTCGGTTGAAGCCGAGGTAAGGCTTTATGAGCGGCTGTTTAATGTGCCGAACCCGAGCGATGAGGAGGGCGTATCCTCCTTTGCGGATAATATAAATCCCGAATCGCTCACGGTGCTTGAAGGCTGCCGAATTGATAAATCGCTGGCAGGCGTTAAACCGGGGGATACCTTCCAGTTTATGCGCCAGGGCTATTTCTGCACCGATACCGATTCTTCGCCCGAGCGACTTGTATTCAACCGCACCGTTGCACTTAAGGACTCGTTTGCTAAAAAGGCGTAAGCTATGACTGTAAACGATATTTTTGAATTTCTGAACGGTATAGCGCCTGTAAACACCGCCTGCGATTTTGATAATGCGGGCATATTAGTCGGAGACCCGTCAGCCGAGGTGAGCGGCGCGGTTGTGGCGCTTGACTGCACCGCGTCCGCTATAAAAACGGCAATAAAAAATAACTGTGAATTGATTATAACCCACCACCCTGTTATATTCGACCCGCTGAAAACCGTGCTTACGGGCAGTACCGTTTTCGAGCTCATAAAAAGCGGTATTTCGGTTATATCAATGCACACAAACCTTGATATTGCCGTATCGGGCGTTAACGATTGCTTATGCCGCGTGCTTGGATTCGATAATTTTGAAAAAAGACCCTCAAGCGACGGATATCTGCTGAATTTTGCAGAGCTTGATACTCCGCTATCGGCAGATGAATTGGCGCGGCATATTAAAGAAAAGCTCGGCGGAAGCGTTAAATTTACCGACAGCGGCAAAAGCATAAAAAAAGTCGCCCTCTGCTCGGGCAGCGGCGGCGGATATGCTTTTGACACTGCGGTATCATGCTGCGACGCGCTTATAACGGCGGATGTTAAGCACAGTATTTTCATAGACACAGAGCGCCTCGGAATTTCTGTGTTTGACGCGGGGCATTTTAACACCGAGGATGTGGTTACAGAACCACTGAAAGGCCTGCTTTCGGAGAAATTTAAAACCGTAAGCTTTTATACCGATCATCACTCGGAAATTAAATATGTATAACAAATGCCGCTGCAGCTTATAAGGCCGCAGCGGCAAAATTATTTATCTGTTTTAAAGCGATGCATCTTCAAAAATTATATCGGAAGAAATTATATTGAAGCCGAATGCCGAATTTTCATTTTTCACGAAAAGTGTTGAAGCCTTGGCGGTTTCCGCTTCACTGTCATGCGAGAAAATTTGAACCACGGTCACAACTGTATAGCTGCCGTCCTCATTCTCGGTGATGACGGGATTTGAATGCTTATAAACCGAGAAGCCGCGCGGAATAACATACACATAATTTTCACGCTGCGGGAAATCCTTTGTGACGGCGGCAAAATCGACACCTTCCACACCGTACATATTGTAAAGGTAACCGGAAATCACGCCACTCGAAATATAGCCGTTCTCCGCCCTGTCAAGCAAAGCAACCTCGGAGCATGCGGTCATTTCATAAACACTGTCAAACGCGTCATTATAAACGAAATTATGATTAAGCATATTGAGAAAGCGCGCACTCAAAATCTTTTCCTGTGAAACTGCCGGCGCTGACGGTTTTTCGGTAGCGGTCGCCGCGGGCTTAACCGAAAGTGAAGAAAAAGAAATCAGCAAAACAAATGCCAGTGCTGCAATGCTTAAAATTCCCTTTTTCATACTACCGCCTCCAAGCTTTTCTTCTGTTTATAATTATATACCGAATTTTCAAAAAGTACAAAAACAATTCGGTTACAAATGGTATCAAAGCTGTTACATTTAAACGCCCCCTGTCAACCGTTCGGCTGACAGGGGGCGTGTGTTAATGCTCCTGATTCGTTAAATCAAATAACCCTTACTCTTATAACCCCGGAAATAGCGCCGATCTTATCGGCAACATCCGAAACATCTGCCTTACTGACATCAAGCATTGTATATGCATAATCCCCGCGGGATTTATTAAGCAGGTTTTCAATGTTTACATTATCCCCCGCGAATATCCCCGTAATGGCGGTAAGCATATTCGGGATATTTTTGTGTATAACGCAGATTCTGCTTTCCCCGCTGCGCGGCATTACAATTTCCGGCAGGTTTACGGAGTTGACGATATTGCCGTTTTCAATGTAATCTATAAGCTCTTTAGCAGCCATTCCCGCGCAGTTATCCTCCGATTCGGGGGTCGAAGCGCCGAGGTGCGGTATTGCAATAACGCCCTGCGCGCCCAAAATATCGTCGGACGGGAAATCGGTAACATAGGAAGCAACCTTGCCCGCTTCGAGCGCTGCCAAAAGGTCTTCGCTGTTTACAAGTCCGCCGCGCGCGAAATTGAGAATACGCACGCCGTCCTTCATTTTAGCAATAGCCGCAGCGTTTATAAGGTTTTTGGTGGAATCGGTCAGCGGCACATGCACGGTAATATAATCGCACTTTTCAAAAATTTCGTTTATATCGAAAATATGGACCGCATTGTGGGTCAAATTCCATGCGGATTTAACCGAGAGGTACGGGTCGTAGCCGAAAACCTTCATACCGAGGGCGTTTGCGGCGTTCGCCACCATAACGCCTATAGCACCGAGACCTATAACACCCAGGGTCTTGCCCTTAATTTCAGGGCCGGCAAAAGCGCCTTTGCCCTTTTCTACCTCTTTGCCTACCTCTGCGCCGTCGCCCTTAAGGGTCTTAGCCCACTCAATGCCCGAAACCACGCGGCGCGAGCTGATAAGCAAACCCGCTATAACCAGCTCCTTAACAGCATTGGCATTTGCTCCCGGAGTGTTGAAAACAACTATTCCCTGCTCGGAGCAGCGGTCAATCGGTATATTATTTGTTCCCGCTCCCGCGCGCGCTATGGCTTTAAGGCTTGCGGGAAACTCCTCATCATGCAGCGCGGCAGATCGCACAATAGCACCGTCGGCATTTTCCACTTCATCGCCTACCGTATATTTATCATCAAAGGCTTCAAGACCGATTTTGGAGATTTTATTGTAGGTTTTAATTTTATACATTACGCGTTCTCCTCCTCAAACTTCTTCATAAACTCAACCAGCTTTTCAACGCCCTCTATCGGCATTGCATTATAAATTGAAGCGCGCATGCCGCCTACAGACCTGTGACCCTTAATGTTCACAAAGCCCGCCTTTTTAGCCTCAACTACAAACTTAGCGTCCAATTCCTCGCTGCCGGTTACAAACGGTACATTCATAAGCGAGCGATCCTCGGGAACGACAGTACCCTTGAAAAGCTTGCTGTTATCAAGAAAATCATAAAGAATCTTCGCTTTTTTCTCGTTGATTTTCTTCATTTCCTCAAGTCCGCCTATTTTCTTTATCCACTTAAAGGTAAGTCCCGCAATATAAATTGCATAGCAGGGCGGAGTGTTGAACATTGAGCCGTTATCGGCATGGGTCGCGTAATTGAGCATTGTGGGGGTGATATCCATAGCGTGACCGATTAAATCCTTGCGGATTATAACGATGGTAACGCCTGCGGGAGCAACATTTTTCTGCGCGCCCGCATACAAAACGCCGAACTTCGTAACATCGATAGGCTCTGACAGTATGCAGCTTGAAATATCGGCCACAAGCGGAACATCGCCCGTATCGGGCAGCTCGTGGTATTTTGTGCCGTAAATGGTGTTGTTCATGCAGATGTGAACATAATCCGCCTCGGGGTCGAAATCGGCACGGGTGGTTTTCGGGATATAAGAAAAGGTCTTATCCGCACTTGAAGCCACGGCTCTTGCCTTGCCGTAGCGCGCCGCCTCTTTGTAAGCCTTGTTAGCCCACTGACCTGTTATAATATAATCCGCCTTGCCGTTTTTGGTCATAAGGTTCAGCGGCACCATTGCAAACTGGGTCGAAGCGCCGCCCTGTAAAAACAGCACATCATAATTATCGGGAATATTCATAATTTCGCGGAGGTTCTTCTCCGTCTCGTCAAATATTGCCTGATATTCCTTTGAGCGGTGGGACATCTCCATAACCGACTGACCCGTCTCGCCGTATTCCATCATTTCCGCAGCAGCGGTCTTCAAAACATCCTCGGGCAGCATTGAAGGGCCTGCGCTGAAATTATAAACTCTTGCCATATTATTTTCCTCCGTAAAAGCGTGATCTTTAAGCCGGGCGCCGCACAGCTTTGCTCCCCTCGGCTTTACATTGAGTACATTATATTACCATTTTATTCATTTGTCAATGGGATTGTTAAAAATATATCAATATTTTTTCATTTTATTTTAATTCGTTAAAAAAGATTGTTAATTATTTGACAATATTCCCGTTCTTGACTTTTCTCTACTTATATAATACCTCTGTGTAATTCGGGATTTGAAAATTAATATATGTGTTACAAACAGCCAAAGGCTTTCCGATATTCTGTGAGCCTTCGGTTTGTTCGGAAGCTGTAATTTTTTCTGCCGCATATCAAAAAAATCCCCGATGCATAACATCGGGGATTTGCCGTCACAGCAGGAATTTTCCTTTATGCTGCGGCTTTATTTGCCCTTATGGCAGGAGCCTGCCATAGCACAGTGGGCACAATTGCAGCCGCAGGAGGATTTACCCTTTTTCTTATTCCGCACAAGGCTCACTATAATAGCGGCGACAACGGCAATAAGCACAAGGCATATAATTACGGTAGCAATATTTGTTTTTAACCACAACAACATACAGAAGACTCCTTTCAAAGAATAAGTGTCTGAATTATACTCTTACCTTTGCGGTAAGCTTTGTAGCCTCTTTATAGGGGCGGAACAGCATATAAACTATAAGTACCAGTGCCGCAACCGCGAAGATAAGACCCAAAACGTTTACATTGCCGGTGAAGAGACCGCCGAACTGATTTATCATAAGAGCTATGAGGTAAGCGAATCCGCACTGATAGCCGATTGCAAACCAGGTCCACTTCTGGCTGTTCATTTCACGCTTGATAGCGCCGATAGCCGCAAAGCAGGGTGCGCAAAGCAGGTTGAACACAAGGAACGAATACGCGGTGATTCCGGTGAACGCAGCAGCGATATTGTGGTAAACGCTTGCGTCTCCGCCACCGTAAAGTATACCGAGAGTACCGACAATGTTTTCTTTTGCAACAAGACCGGTAATGGAAGCCACAACCGCTTTCCAGTTGCCCCAGCCGAGAGGAGCGAATATCCAGGCGATAGCGCCGCCGATTTTAGCAAGGATAGAAGAGCTTATCTGATCTTCCTCTAACATTCCGAATGAGCCGTCTGCCCAGCCGAAGTAGGTGGTGAACCAAACGAGTATGGTGGAAAGAAGGATTATTGTTCCTGCCTTCTTTATGAAGGACCAGCCGCGCTCCCACATTGAGCGAAGAACATTGCCGAGGGTCGGCCAGTGGTAAGCCGGCAGCTCCATAACGAACGGAGCGGGATCGCCCGAGAACATCTTTGTTTTCTTAAGCATAATGCCCGAAACGACTATTGCAGCCATACCTATGAAGTAAGCCGAGGTTGCAACAAGTGCAGAGCCGCCGAAGATAGCGCCCGCTATCATTGCAATAAACGGAACCTTGGCGCCGCAGGGGATAAATGTAGTTGTCATAATGGTCATGCGGCGGTCGCGCTCATTTTCAATGGTACGCGAAGCCATAATTCCGGGGATTCCGCAGCCTGTGCCTATAAGCATAGGTATGAACGATTTACCCGAAAGACCGAACTTGCGGAAGATACGGTCAAGAACGAATGCGATACGGGACATATAACCGCACGCCTCAAGGAATGCAAGGAGTAAGAACAGAACGAGCATCTGCGGAACAAAGCCGAGTACCGCGCCTACGCCGGCTACGATACCGTCATTAATAAGACCCGAAAGCCAATCGGCAGCGCCTGCTTTATCAAGTCCGTCGCCTACGAGCACCGGTATACCGGGAACCCATACGCCGTAATCGGCAGGATCGGGCTCATCAAAGCCGTTTTTCTCGAAGTATTTAACAGCGTCCGTATAAGACATTGCAACCGTTTCCTCTTCCTCCGCCTTTGAAAGGTCTGAAGGAACTTCGGAGAAGTAAGCCGTCATTGTGTTTACCGCCAAGGTTTCCTCATCCTCAACATCAACAGTGGCGGTTTTTGAGTCGGTGGTAAAGCTCTTTATTTCATCGAGAGCCTTGTCAGCGTCAAAATCATCAGCGCCTACTTCAATTTCGGTGAACGCCTGAACAGCCTGGGAAGCCGCGGTGAAATCGTCCGCGTCAGCGCTGTACGCCTTAGAGCCTATGCCCAAAAGGTGCCAGCCGTCGCCGAAGAGTCCGTCATTTGCCCAGTCGGTAGCGGCAGAGCCTACGGTTACCATTGATATGTAATAAACAAGGAACATTACAAGCGCGAATATAGGAAGACCGAGCCAACGGTTTGTAACCACACGGTCGATCTTATCCGAGGCGGATAACTGACCGACATTTTTCTTCTTGTAGCACGCCTTGATAATGGAAGCTATATAGAGGTAACGCTCGTTTGTGATAATGCTCTCTGCGTCATCGTCGCATTCCTTTTCGGCAGCCTTGATATCGTTTTCGATATGAGCCAAAACAGTGCCGTCAAGCTTTAATTGATCCAAAACCTTATCGTCGCGCTCAAAGATCTTTATTGCGTACCAACGCTGCTGCTCCTCGGGCATATTGTGAACCGCTGCTTCCTCAATGTGAGCGATAGCATGCTCAACAATGCCTGAAAAGCTGTGTTGCGGGATGGTCTTGGTGTGCTCCGCCGCGTCTATTGCAGCCTCGGCAGCCTCTTTGATTCCGGTACCCTTAAGGGCGGAAATTTCAACTATTTTGCAGCCGAGCTGGCGGGAAAGCTCCTCGGTGTTTATCTTATCGCCGTTCTTGCGAACAACATCCATCATGTTGATGGCGATAACAACCGGTATGCCGAGCTCCACAAGCTGTGTGGTCAAATAAAGGTTTCTTTCCAGGTTTGTTCCGTCGATAATGTTCAGTATCGCGTCGGGACGCTCGGAAATGAGGTAATTTCTTGCAACAACCTCTTCAAGCGTGTATGGCGACAGGGAGTAAATACCCGGAAGGTCGGTGATTATAACGCCGTCGTGCTTTTTAAGCTTACCTTCCTTTTTCTCTACCGTAACGCCCGGCCAGTTACCTACAAACTGGTTGGAGCCGGTAAGTGCGTTGAACAGGGTAGTTTTACCGCAGTTCGGGTTGCCCGCGAGGGCAATTCTGATACTCATAGCTTTTCCTCTCTCTTTCTTTAATTAGCTCTTGCTAACCTTAAAGCTTAAAATATGGGGAAATCCGACTTCCCCGGGAACGGTTTATTCAACCTCGATCATTTCCGCGTCGGCTTTTCTGAGCGACAGCTCATAGCCGCGAACGGTAACTTCAACCGGGTCGCCTAAAGGCGCTACCTTACGGATATGTACTTCAACACCCTTGGTAATGCCCATATCCATAATTCTGCGCTTTACAGCGCCTTCGCCCGTAAGCTTTACGACCTTTACGGTCTCGCCTACCCTTGCATCCTTCAAAGTTTTCATTAATTTACCCTCCTTAAATTAAATCATTATTTTTTGTGCCATTTCGCGGCTTACCGCAACGCGGGTCTCCTTAACATTGACGATAAGATTTCCGCCCATGGTATTAACGATTTTTACGCTGCCCCCAACGACAAAGCCGAGGTTTTCAAGATGCTGCTTGACCTCGGGACTGCCGCCTATCTTCTTTATAATATTTTCTTCTCCGACATTTGCTAATATCAGCGGCATCATTTCACATATCTCCCATCACACAATAATTAGCAACAGCTAACTTTTGCTCGGTTAAATAGGTTAGCTCTCGCTAACCTTGTTAACATTTTATATCTTTCAAAGCATTATGTCAATAGCTTTTTAAACTTTTTTTGTTTTTCGGCGTATTGTAAAATCTGCCGCCCGCTTTTTCGGTCTTACTGTGCAAATTCACAATTTGTTAAAAAAGTCCTGTCGAATCATGTCCGAAAGCGAAGTATTGCATCACACCGCACACGATCTGCGGCGGAAGCTCATCCGTAAGGACACGGTACGACAGGCTGAAAATAGGTCTTAAGCTTTTTTTCGCTCGAACCGTTTGTAAATTTTATCCACAAGGAAGCAGGCGAAAATACCGATAAACACGCCGAGCAGCGCGCCTGCCAAAACATCGGTGGGATAATGCACATAAAGATACAGGCGTGAAAGAGCTATAAGTATCGCCAGTACCAGCGCGGGAATACCGAAACACTTATCCCTTATCATCAGCACGGTCGCCGCCTCAAAGGAAGCGAGCGTATGCCCGGATGGGAACGAAAAGTCCGAAAGCGTCTTTACAAGCAGCTCCGCCTGCATTGCGGTGTTTACATCATAGGGTCTTGTTCGCGCAACGGCGTTTTTGAGAATCAGATTTCCGATTATAAGCCCCAAAAGCAGCGCCGTGCCCATCATAACGCCCGTTTTGCGGGTCTTTTTTATTATTATGAGAAGCAGCGCCGCAGCGATCCAAAAAATACCCTTATCGCCGAAAAGGGTTATTATCGGCATGACCCTATCGAGAAACGGGCAGGCAAAGGTATCGTGAATAAAATTAAGTATGCCTATTTCAAAATCATTCATCTTTTTTATCCCCCGTGTTCTGCATATCAAGTACCTTATATGTATCGCCGTCGCGGCGGAGGTAAACATATTTATCAAATTTATCCTGATATTTTTCGCCCTTTCGGGTCAGCTCGTTTATAAGGGTTACGCGGCAGCTGAAAAGATTATCGCTGTATTTATGAAAATCGGTGCTCTTAACGTCTTTTATCACATGCTTTTCATGGTCGAGCGCGAATATTACAAGACTTGTGCGGAGGTTTTTATAAAACTTTGTGTCGGTGTCCATATATTTGCGGATCTGCCCCATTGAGGAATCGTTCTGCATATATTCCGCGTAAACGCTTGCCGCCTTGCCCGCAAGCTTTCCGACCGCTTCCTTCTCCGCAAATTCCTGAACTACATTGTAAACCGTGCCGTTTTTCTCGACCGGCAGCGCCGTGCTGCCCGATTTTGCCGTTATCTGCGGCTCATCGTTCAGCATATTGTCAAGCGAAATTATCTGCTTGTTTATAATGCTGCCGCTTTTTGTGAGCGCGGAATCGATATCCGGCAGCTCTTCGTTTTTGCGATCACCGTCTTCAACAATAATGCCGTTTACCGATATTTCCGCGTCGGAGGTGGCGGAAATTTTATAGGATTTATAAAGCTTTTTATCAAAATCTATTCCCGAAATCGAATAACGCTTTTTGCTGTCGCGCTTTAAATAAACGCTCATAAGCTTGCTGTCGCCCGATTTAACCGAGTAGGCAAGATCGCAGCCCTCGGGCTTTATGGCAGAGGTGGCAAAGGTTAGCTCCTTACCCTTTGTGGCCGCCGTGAAGGCTTTATCGATGCTGTCGTTTGTTTCGTATTTTGAAACACTTATGTGATATTTATCCTTAACGGCGGAAATTTTGCCGCCCTTTACATCGTTATTCATAAAAGCCGACATTATCTGCTCGGGCTGTGCGGCCTCGTAAGCCTTAAGCCAACCGCCGAATGCGAAAAGAAATACTGTAAGCCCTACGGCAAAAAGCGCAACGGCGGAAAAGTAAATTTTATAAAACAGGGAATGTGTTTTCATTTCTTTTCCTCCGATACGATGAAGTATGTCGGTATTCTGCGCGGATTGGTAAACGCCTTGTATCTGTTTACAAGCCCTTTAAGCTGATATGAATCAAGCTGCGATTTATCAATCGAATACTTATCAAAGTAATTGCGGTAGTACATCATTGCGGATGATCCGCCGTCAAGCATTCCGGCATTTACCGCGCCGTAGGAGACCATGAGGTCTATAACATCGTTTCTTGTGGCGCCGATGCTGTCAACCGTTACCACACCCGCAGCGTCGGGACAGTTGCGCAGAATATGGCGGAAGGCTACCTTTAAAGCCGCTCCCTTGCCGTGATTCTGCCTTCTGTGTATCACTGTTATATTTTCATCCGAATGCGGAAAATTTTCAAGATGCTCATTATCGCTGCCGTCGTTTACTATGATGATTCTTTCAAAGCCTGCGTCCAGCATTCCGCGAACCGTGTTTTTAAGCTTTTCGTCCGGGTTGAGCGAGGGGATTATCACATAGATATTATTCGCCACATTTTTCACTCCCAAAATATTCGACAATATTAATATTATAATCCCTGTTAACCGGCATTACAAGTAACAAAAAAGAAACAAAATTTGTCATGTCACGGAATAAACATCCTCTGTGCAGCTTCCGAAGCGCTCGGTCAGAAAAGCGTCAACATAGGCGTTATGCTCGGGAACTACGATATAGCTGTATCCCGCAACCGCAGCCGATAAATCGGGATTGCTGCTTTCAATGCGCGCAACCTTCCCCGTTTTGAATACATACCTTGAAAGGAAATATCTGTATCCCTCCTTATCAAACTGCCATATGACGGCATAAGAGCCGTTGGGTGCATTGTTTGCAGTATATTTTTCCGCAATCGTATCGAGTATTTGTCGGTCGCTGCCCTCGTATGCTTCCTTTTTGAAATAATCGAGGTGCGGCGTTGCGGAAAACCAAATAGCACAGGCAGCGGCTGCGGCATATACCGCGCTTAAAGCCGCGGCTTTTACACCTCTGCATTTGTATGATAAGCCGAACGACTGAAAGACC
>OKSC01002672.1_pt1 | contig 14694 bp, 11 predicted proteins | sample 1601161 | NCBI WGS metagenome assembly OKSC01 (sample SAMEA3541552, study PRJEB24748) | human gut metagenome | biome: human gut; feature: human-associated habitat; material: faeces | place: China | collected 2012
TATCCAGTTTTAAGCCGCTAAATTATCGTTTATAAAAGAAATGAAGGGATAATATGGAAGATTTTGATAATGCTAAGACAAGAAATTCGAAGGAATGCGTTGTTACAAACCTTAATAGCTACCTGACCTACATTTCTGATATAAAGGAAACAATAAAGAAAGAAGAAGGCGCAGAAGTAAGCACAAAACACTATTTCTTCCGTGGACAGGCCAGCAACGAATGGAATGTCATGCCGGGAGTATTCCGTGGTGGGATGCTACCACATGAAGCAGAATTGATAAACGTAGCTTACACACGGAATCCTGACGACTTCAGAAAGTTGACAACAGATTTTGAAAAGCTCGCAAAATTGCAACACTATGGGTTGCCAACAAGACTATTGGATGTGACGGAGAATCCGCTAGTGGCACTGTATTTTGCTTGCCAGAACAATCAAGAGAGAAAGACAAATGACGGGAAAATCACATTGTTGCCGCCGACCGATGGAAAAATCTATTATAAGCGAGATTACGGAAAAAGTTATAGCGACATAGAGATCAAAGTGCTGGCATATTTGGCGAGCCATGAAATTTCGGGCGACTATACATTAGAAAAGCTGCTTTCGGATTTGAACAAGTACGGGATTTATACGGATAAAGAAGCAGAAGAGTGTAGGGCAAGTGAATATAAAAGCTTGCTTTCAATTATTCAAAGAAATTATTTTGTGATTTCCAACTTAAATAATGAAAGACTGGTGCGGCAAAGCGGCTCTTTTCTGATTAGCGGGAAATATAATGTTCAGCTTAAAGGAAAAATCGGGCAGAGCATTGTTAAACGGGCATATAGTGATGTCCAAGATGAATTTGAACTTCAAAGTTTTAGAATACCAGCGGGAAGAAAAAGTGCAATTTTAGAAGAACTAAGTTTTTACAATATCAATGAAGGAACACTTTTCCCGGAACTTGAGCACCAGATGGCATATATTAAAAGCAATTATGCGAACATACAAAAGCCTATGGCCGATAGGTTTGTGAAAATAGAAGTTCCGGTAACAAATATTAGAGAAGTATGTGATTTAGATATTTCAGACGATAAAGTGGATGAGATTATTCAGAGGGTACTGCGGGATGAAATAAATCCAGCGTTTTTTGATGAGTCCTATATTGCAATTCAGGAAAATCTGATGCCAGATTGGTATCGCAAGGAAATTGGACTCAGTAAAGTTCGATTGGCACTGACGGACACATTGGATAATGGTACGCCGATAGGACGTGCGATGGCAAAAAGAGCAGCACAGTCTATCGTTGAAAAGATTGTGAATGCCATTGCGCAAGAATCGAATACAGCAACTTCGGATAATAGTTGAGGAGAAAAATCATGCTTTCATTTACCGAAGATACCTTTGAACAAGCAGTTATAGAGCTATTTGAAAATATGGGGTACACCCACATTTATGCTCCTGATATGAACCGGACGAATTACAGCCGCCCGCTGCTGGACGATGTTTTGCGGGATTGTCTGGTGCGGCTGAATCGCAGCCTTCCGGCTGTGGCGATTGACGAAGCGATTTTGAAGCTGAATGATTTTGATGCTGGAAGTCTGTTGCAGAAAAACATGGTTTTTATGGACTATCTGCAAAACGGTATCACGGTCAAATATGCAGTCAAGGGTGAAGAACGGTCTTCGGTAGTAAAGCTGATTGATTATGCGGATGCAGACAAAAATGATTTTTATGTGGTAAACCAGTATGCCTTCGTGGAAAATGGAAACAACCGCCGTCCGGATATTATTTTGTTTATCAATGGTTTGCCGTTGGTTTTGATGGAACTGAAAAGTCCTTCCAAGGACGAAGTGGGTGCAGAAAACGCATACAACCAGATTCGGAACTATATGAAGGATATTTCTTCGATGTTCTACTATAATGCAATCTGCGTAATCAGCGACCTTTCGACCAACAAGGCGGGAACAATTACTTCTGGACTTGACCGTTTTATGGAATGGAAAACAAAAGACGGTGATTATGAAAACACCGCGTATGCGCAGTTTGATACCTTCTATGAGGGGATGTTCCAGAAAGCACGGCTACTGGACATTCTGAAAAATTTTATCCTGTTTTCCGGTGATGGGCAGAAGCCGATTAAAATTTTGGCTGGGTACCACCAGTATTTTGCAGTGCGAAAAGCTATCGAAAAGGCCAAGATTGCCACTAAAACGGATGGCAAGGGTGGTGTGTTCTGGCATACGCAGGGCAGCGGAAAATCACTGTCGATGGTATTCTATGCCCATTTGCTGCAAGAAGCTTTGGATAGCCCCACCATCGTTGTGATGACTGACCGCATTGATCTTGATGACCAGCTTTACACGCAGTTTGCCAAGTGCGCACCTTTCCTGCGTCAGACACCTGTACAGGCAACCAGCAAGGACAATCTAAGCAAGCTGCTGGATGGCCGAGAAGCAAACGGCATCATCTTCACCACGATGTTCAAGTTCGAGCGTGGCGAGAAGCCGCTTTCCGAACGGCGGAATATTGTGGTGATGGCCGATGAAGCCCATCGCGGACAATATGGTTTTGATGAGAAAATTATCATCAAAGAAAATGAACAGGGTGAAAAAGAAGCACATACGGTCATTGGAAATGCCCGAATCATCCATGATGCCCTGCCGAATGCAACCTACATAGGCTTTACGGGAACGCCGATTTCGGCAAAAGATAGAAATACGCGTGAAGTTTTTGGTGATTATATCGATGTTTACGATATGACACAGGCTGTGGAGGATGGCGCAACGCGTCCGGTTTACTACGAGAGCCGTGTTATCAAACTCCACCTCGACCAGAATACACTGGCCTTGATTGATGCGACCTACGACGCACTGGAACAGCAATCGGACGCTGCAACGATTGAAAAAAGCAAAAAGATGCTGGGGCAGATGGAGAGTGTGCTGGGGGCAGATTCTACCATTCAATCCCTGTGCGAAGATATTGTTGACCACTACGAAAAGTACCGCGCCAATCTCCTGACAGGTAAGGCAATGATCGTAGCGTATTCGCGCCCGATTGCGATGAAGATTTATCGAAAACTTCTGGAGCTGCGCCCGACATGGAACGAAAAAATCGGCGTAGTTATGACGGGTGGCAACAATGACCCGGAGGATTGGAAAGAAATCATTGGCACAAAATCTCACAAAGAAGAACTTGCCAGGAAATTCAAAGACAACGATGACCCGATGAAGATTGCCATTGTTGTGGATATGTGGCTGACAGGTTTTGATGTGCCTTCACTGGCTACGATGTATGTTTACAAGCCAATGCACGGATACAATCTGATGCAGGCCATCGCGCGTGTCAACCGTGTATTCAAGGACAAAGAGGGCGGCTTGATTGTAGATTACGTTGGCATTGCATCTGTCCTCAAAGCCGCTATGAAGGAGTATACCAAGCGTGACCAGTCCCGATATGGTAATATGGACATTGCCAAAGTTGCATATCCGAAGTTTCAGGAAAAACTTCAGGTGTGTAAAGATTTGTTGCACGGCTTTGATTTTAGCGGATTTATTGGCGGTTCTCCGTTGATGATGGCAAAGCTAGTCACTGGCGGAGTGAACTTTGTTCTGGACGCAAATGCAGCCAAGCGCAAAGATCTGTTTCTGCGAGAAGCTCTGCTGCTGAAACAGTCGCACTCTCTGTGCTCTAGCATGACCACGGAGCAGGAGAGACACGAAGCAGCCTACATGGAAGCGGTTCGTTCTACGGTGGTGAAGATCACGTATGGTGGGAGTGGCGGTAAGACACTTTCTTTGAAAGAAATCAATGCTCAAATCAATGAGTTGCTAAAGGCGAGTATCCAGAGCCAAGGCGTTATCAGCTTGTTTGACAGCAAGCAGGCGGATGAAAATATCAGCCTGTTTGACCCGGCGGTGTTGGATGAAATTTCAAAAATGAAAGAAAAGAACATTGCCGTAGAAATTTTGAAAAAACTTATGGCAGAGCAAGTTTCACTGTATAAACGGACAAATGTTGTGCAGTCTCAGAAGTTTTCAGAAAAGATTACACAGTTGATGAACTCTTACTATAACGGTCTGATTACAAACGAGGAGGTCATCAAGGAACTTCTGAAAACGGCACAGGAGATTACAGAACTGTATAACAACGGTAAAAAGCTGGGCTTGACGCAGGAAGAACTGGCTTTTTACGATGCTCTGACAAAGCCAGAAAACATCAAGGATTTCTACCAAAACAATGAACTGATTGACTTAACCAGAGAACTTACGGAAATGTTGCGCAAAAATCGGACAATAGACTGGCAGAAAAAAGAAACTGCCCGTGCGAGTATGCGTAAGATGGTGAAGCACTTGCTGAAAAAATATAAGTATCCACCGGAAGATTATGATACGGCAATCAGCACGGTCATTAGCCAGTGTGAGATGTGGACTGACAACATGGTAGTATGAATTGTATGAAATGTCGTTGATTTGTGCTTGACAATCAGATTTCCTTCCTGTAAAATGATTTTAGAAAATACTATTATTGAAAATACGAAAGGCTGTTTTATGGGAAAGATGATTTTAGATGACCTCCGCAAGCGTCTGGAACGTCTGGACGAAGACGCAGACCTGATGATCGACAATAACGACCGCTATCAGATGGTGATTGTAGGCGGTAGTGCGTTCATTTTGTTGGGAAAGCTGACCCGCGCTACTCATGACATTGATGCCTTGAGTGTTCCGAAAGAACTGTACGGTTTGCTTGGCAAGTACGACATCAACACCGATGTGGAAGCCTACATCGACAATTTCCCGTATAACTTCCAAGACCGGCTTCAGCCGCTACCCTTTGGTGGTACAAAGGTGCAGTTCTACACACCCAGCCTGGAAGATTTGGTGATTGCAAAGCTCTGCTCTTTCCGGGACACTGACAAGGCAGACGTAGAGAGTGAGGCTGTGCGGAATTCGTTGGATTGGGATTTGCTGGAACACCTTGCAACGGATGAAGATGAGTTGAGAGCCAGCATCCTGAACGACTGGCGGTATCGGGATTTCTATATCCGCTATCAGGAGTATGTGGAGAGGTGGAGACCATGCGAAAGCTGACATTCGAAGGCTTTTTGAAGCAGTATGTGGCAGAGCTTTCCGGGATTCAGACGGTAAGTGTCCATAAGCTGGCAGATTGCATGACCGAAAATCCTCGCTTGAAAGAACCGCTGTTTCTCTATGCGCTGACCTTTGATAAAGTAGATCTGTTGCTCCGTTATACTGCGAACAGCACGGTTGTTGCGGAATATGAGCAGCTTTCTAATCGCTATTCGCTGGCGCAAATGCTGCTGCTTTTAGAAAATCAGTCACCTGAACTGCCGGAAGGTAACCGGAAAGTCTGGCGTAGCTATTGCTCCGTCCGGGATGCCGCCCTTGCCGACAATGACACGAAAGCGTTGATCCATCGCCGGGTATTGGAACTTCAGCAGAAAAAGAAACTGACGAATTATCGTCTCTACACAGACTTAAAGCTGAATCCGGGCAACGTGAATGCATGGCTCAAACACAACGATTCCAGCAAGATGAGCCTCGACTGTGCACGGCAAATCTACAAGTATGCAAAAAGCTACCCATCTGTTCGATAAGAAAAAGGAAGTGAGTCTATGACCGCCGTAATCTATGCCCGCTATTCATCGGACAATCAGCGTGAAGAATCCATTGAAGGGCAGATTCGGGAATGCACTGCCTACGCCGAAAAAAACGGCATCACGGTGGTCAAGCACTATATTGACCGTGCATTCTCTGCCAAAACGGACAATCGCCCGGAGTTCCAGCAGATGATCAAAGACAGCGGCAAGAAGCTGTTTGACGTTGTTCTCGTCTGGAAATTTGACCGCTTTGCCCGGAATCGTTTTGATAGCGCAAACTACAAGATGATCCTGAAAAAGAACGGTGTCCACCTGATTTCCGTTATGGAACCCATTGCCGAGGGCTCACAGGGCATTCTGGTGGAAACACTGTTGGAAGGTATGGCGGAATACTATTCCGCAGAGCTGTCCGAAAAGGTGATCCGTGGTCAGACCGAAAATGCTCTGAAAGGGAAGTGTACTGGCGGTACGGGAACCATTGGCTACAAAATCGACGAGGAAAAGTTTTATCACCTTGACCCGTTGACTGCTCCGCTGGTGCTGGAAGCATTTCAGCGGTATGACAACGGCGATAAGATGGTGGAAATCGTAAACTTCCTCAACGACAAGGGTGTCCGCAATATGCAGGGCGGCAAAATGACCCACAGCAGCGTGAACACCATGTTGAAGAACCGCCGGTACATTGGAGAACTGTCTTTCCGGGATATCGTTGTGCCGGATGCGATTCCGGCTATCGTTCCGAAAGACCTGTTTGACCGGGTGCAGAAGCGTATGGACAAGAACAAGCGAGCCCCTGCCTGTGGCAAGGCAGACGAGGAATATCTGCTGACCACCAAGCTGTTCTGTGGAAAGTGCGGTGCTCTGATGTTCGGCGAAAGCGGAACCAGTGCCACTGGGCGCACCTACTATTATTATAAATGCGCCAACGTCAAGCGGCGCAAGGGCTGCAACAAAAAGACCGTTCAGAAGGATTGGCTGGAAGATCTGGTCGTCCGGGAGACCATGAAGCTGATTCGGGACGATGCGGTGATCGACAAGATCGTTCAACTGGTCATGGATGTACAGAATCAGGAGAACACCACGATTCCGCTGCTGGAAAAGCAGCTCCGGGAAGTAGACAAGAAGCTGGACAACCTGATGAAGGCTATCGAGGACGGCTTGTACACCCGGACAACGAAAGAGCGTCTGGAAGCACTGGAAATTCAGAAAGATGAGCTGACTGCAAAAATTGCAGATGAAAAGTTGAAGAAGCCCAGCTTTAATGAGGATTTCATCCGGTTCTGGCTGCTGAAATTTAGAAAGTTCGATATTTCGCAGAAAAAGCAGCGGAAAGCGCTGATCGAAATTTTTGTGAATGCCATTTTCCTGTACGATAACCGAATGTTGATCACGTTCAACTACAAGGATGGCTCCCAAACAGTCCGATTTGAGGACACTTTGACCGCTGATGAGGCAGAAGGAAAAAGTTTGCGGTTGCGAAGCAACGAAAGCCCCAGTGGGGCTTTTGAGCAACAGAACGGTCTTGCGTCAGCAAGATGGAGGGGCCAAGCCCCGACAAGTTCGGATTTGTCCAGTCTTGCTGGACCATAAATCCAACGATTTCACGTTAGAAATCGTTGGATTTTTTTGTTTATAGGCTGGCCTCAATTTGATTTTGACCACAATTTTGACCACAATGCCATAAAGAAAGTTTGGAGAACCATTCAAAGAAATGCTCTAAACAAAAACCGAATACGGTTATTTTGACATAGCAACGCTACTTATATAGAGCGAAACACTACTTATAAATAGTGGTGTCAGGAATTGAGATTTTGTGATACCAAAAAAGACACCCTCGCTTTTGATAGGAATCTCATGCAGGGATGTCCCTATCTCAACGCGAAGGTGTCTTAATAACGAGGGTCAGATGCCACGGAACGTAAAGGTGAACTCCACAGGATTGGTTACATCAGGAATATACTCCGGGTGGACATTGGCACCCCAGCTGTCATCGCCGCCAACGCCCATCTGCTCGCCCATAGCACGGATGACCGTGTAATGGACCGGGGGCAGCTCGTAGGGGTGCTTGGCACTCTCCATTTCATGGGGAGTGTAGGGCAGCGCAGAGAAGAACATGGGCTTTGCGGCATCTGCGGTAAACAGAAGCCCGCGACCCTTGCGGTCCACTACCTTTGCCCAGCGCACAGCGGTCTTTGCGCCACACTCCTGCGGCACGAGGTACTGTGCCATGTTGTCTGCGACCTTGTTCTGGTAAATGCCCAGCTTTGCACCATGCTGACGATCCCAGTAGGTCTCCGCAGGGCCGTTTCCGTACCACTCCACCGTGTCGTAGTCAGCGTCGATCTTGAACAGTACGCCGAACTCCGGCATTGCTGCAAGTCCTTCCACCGGGTCATAGTGCAGGGTGGTCTGGATGCGGCCATCACCGAACACACGGTACTGCAGGCTGCACTCTGCTGCGGGGCTGGTCTGGAGGTTATAGAGATAGGTCACGACCACGCTGTCGGCTTCCACCTCGCAGGTGGGGTTCTGGAGGATGGTGCCGCCATGAACAGACGGAATCTCTCTGCCGATGCCCTTGGCGGTAGCGTACAGGCTTGCCAGCTTCCACTGACCGCGAACGCCGCCCATGTTGTTGCCGCAGTCGTTGTCGGTGGGAGCGCGCCAGAAGTTGGGACGGGGAATCTCCTGAATCATCTCCTTGTCGGCATAGCGGTAGGAAGTCAGACCGCCGTTCAGATCGGAGAACAAAACATCGAAATTCTCACCACGGACACCGATGTTGTGTGTACCGTGCGTAACGGTAAACGGCGTGACCTTCTTGCTGGGAATGGAACGGACCACAGCGATCACACCCTGTCCAAAGGCGACTTCATGACCCTTCTTTGCCCAGCTGGTGTCCTCCTTCAAACGGAAGCTGATGGTCACTACATATTCACCGGGGAGCGCAGGAACCATAAACGGCAGCGGGAAGCTGGAACGCTCCTCGGGAGCAACATCAATATTGGTCAGTTCCTGCTGCTGATACAACTTTCCATCACGATGCAGCAGTGCAACGCAGTCGAAAGCATCCGTAGAGGTGAACAGGTTCTTGTTCCAGACTTCAAAGCCAGAGTTGTCGATGGAAATGGCGATGTTCTGATAGCAGAACTTGACCTCCTGCATCTTGGGAGAAGGAGCACGGTCACCACCGTAGGCAATGCCGTTCCCGCTGAAATTATAGTCGGTAGGACGCTCGCCGAAGTCGCCGCCGTAGGCTTGGAACCACTTGCCGTAGCGGTCTTTTTTCCAGATGGACTGGTCGATGTAATCCCAGATGAAGCCGCCCTGATAGCCGCAGTTCTTCTGGTCGGCAAGTTCCGTGTACTTGTGCAAAGCACCGTTGGAGTTGCCCATAGCATGAGAATATTCGCACTCGATATAAGGCCGCTTATCGCCCTGTGCCAGATACTCTTTAATGTCCTTCACAGTGCTGTACATATGGCTCTCGATATCGGTGGTTTCGAGGAAGCGGGGATCATTGACCACACCTTCGTAATGCACCAGACGGGTTTCATCAAAGCGGCGGACCATCTCGGCCATCTGGAGCAGGGTCTCGCCGCCAAACGATTCGTTGCCCAGAGACCAGATCAGAACAGCAGGATGGTTTTTGTCACGCTGGTAAGTGGAATTCATGCGGTCAAACAAGACAGCTTTCCACTCCGGCTTATCATTGGGCAAAACGCCCTCGATGCCGCGAATGCCCGCCTGATGGATGTCCCATGTGCCATGGGATTCCAGATTGTTCTCTGCGATCAGATACAGACCATACTCGTCGCACAGGTCGTACAGTGCATCCTGATTCTGGTAATGGCTGGTGCGGATGGCATTGATGTTGTTCTGCTTCATGGTGATGATATCCCGAAGCAGTTCCTCATGGGTGTGTACGCCCACAGCACGACCCGTAATGGAGCTGAACTCATGACGGTTGGCACCCTTGAACACGATGCGCTTGCCATTGAGCAGCATCCGATTGTTCTTCAGCTCGAACTTGCGGAAACCGACTTTCTGCCCGGTCACCTCTACCAGATGGCCTGCATCGTCCAGCAGCTCAATTTCCAGTTCATACAGAGCCGGGTCCTCTGCACTCCACAGGTGGGGGTTCTCCACCGCATGGCTGAACAGAGCAGAACCGCCGTTCAGCGGGATTTTCTCGGAGAACACTTCCAGCTCACTGCGGCGCAGGGTCAGACGGGCTGCGCCCTTACCCTCCACCTGCAGTGCAACTTCCAGCGTAGAATGGGTAAAATCATCCCCGGCAAACAGCGTTTTGACGGATATATCTTCCAGATGCACGGTGGGGATGGCGTACAGCCACACGCTGCGGAAGATGCCGGAGAAGCGGAAGAAGTCCTGATCTTCGCACCAGCTGGAGGAAGTCCACTTGAACACCTGCACAGCAAGTTTGTTCACGCCCGGCTGGAGATAGGAAGTCAGATCGAATGCGTGTGCGGAGAAGCTGTCCTCGGTGTAACCCACATAAGATCCGTTCAGCCAAAGAGCCATGCCGCTTTCCACACCCTCGAACTCGATGTGGACGGGCTTGCCCTGCATGGATTCCGGCAGCTCGAAGTATTTTACATAGCTTGCCACCGGATTGAACCGCTGCGGGATCTCGCCCGGCTGTACTTCTTCACGGCCATCCCACGGATACTGAATATTCGCGTACTGGGGAATGTCGTAGCCCTCCATCTGGATGTGTGCCGGAACATGAATGTCATCCCAGCCGCTGCAATCGTAATCTGTCTTTTCAAAGCCGGGGATGGCGCTGGTGTAGTTCTTTGCGTAGGCGAATTTCCAGATACCGTCCAGCTTCAGCGCAAGCGAGGATTCTCCTGCCAGATATTCTTCGCGGGAAGCGTAAGTACGGAAACTTGCATGAGCATTCAGCACGTTTTCCTTGAAAAAGGTGGGGTCTTTTACTTTTGCAAAATCAAATGCAGCCATAGTATTTCCTCATTTACCTTTTATAATTTTATAATATTTCTCCAGCCTCCCCGGAGGAATCGCTGGATCCCTCCGGGGAACAGCAGATGAAGGAGAAATGATAATGGCTTGTTATCAGACTGCTGCACGCAGTTTTTCATTTGCTTCTTCGACCTTCATATGAGAGAGAATGAAGGTGATGATGGCATCCAGAGCGAACGGAATCACCAGATACATGATCTTCAGCATATTGATGCAGGAATCCGGCTGAACGGTCAGAGCGCTGTCAAAATGGCTTGCTGCCAGCAGCCAGCCGGTGATGGCAGTACCCAGACCGCCGCCCAGCTTCACACCGAGAGAAGTGCAGGAGTACATCGTGCCATCCACGCGCTTATGCTTCGTCAGCCAAGTATATTCAGAGCAAGCAGCAATCGCAGCGTTCATATCGCCCTGCCAAGGACCCTGACCAAGAGCTGCGATTGCAGTAAAGAGCAGCATCAAGGTCACATTGCCGCTGCCCATGTAACCAGCTACAGCAACCAGTGCACGAGAAATCGTTGCCAGAGTATAGCTCATTACATTCAGCTTATACATTCCATTCCACTTTGCAACCAGGGTCGGGGTGAACACCAGTGCGATGATCAGAGGAATGTTGATTGCCCAAGAGAATACACCGAACAGATTCTGGTTGCCAAGGATGTAGGTTGCATAGTAGGTGCCCATGCTGATCATGGCACCGTAGATCTGCTGCAAAATGTAGGTGACGCAAATCATCATATAATATTTGTTACCAGCAAGCAGCTTTGCAGCCTGAACCAGATTGTACTTTTCGTCCTGCTCGATTTCCTTTTTGTCGGTGGTATCCACCAATTCGCCTTCCGGCAGTTCCTTCACGGAGAAAACGGAGAGGGTGTTGACAAGCAGACCGATGATGGCGTAGATGATTGCAACAGTGCGCCAACCGGCAGCACCACCGCCCAATGCCGTAACAGCACCCAGCGTGATGGACTGGATGAGCAGGCTGGTGGCAAAGGCGAACATGAAACGCCAAGAACCCATCTCGACCTGTTCGGCACTGTTCTTCGTGACGAGAGCAGTCAGTGCAGAGTAAGCAATGTTGTTGGCAGTGTAGAATACAGCGTTCAGCAGAGTATATGCGATCAGGAACCATGCGTACTGTGCAAACTGTCCCAGATTGGTCGGGATGGCGAAAATTGCCACCAGCGTAATGGCACAGCCAATGTAGCCGTACAGCATCCAAGGACGGGCTTTGCCCATCTTAGAATGCGTTTTGTCAATCAAAGAACCAAAGAAAATGTCCGTCACACCGTCCAGCAGTTTGGAAACTGCAATCAGAGTGCCGACAATACCGGGGTTCAGGCCAACGGTGTTGGTCAGATAAATCATGACGAAGGAGGACAGGAATGCATACACCACGTTGCCTGCAATATCGCCTGAACCATAGCCGACTTTATTATACCACTTTAGATAACGTTTCTCAGTCATTGTGCTTTCTCCCATCTTGCTTGCTTTGTGTGGGCGTGACCAATCTGCTGCGCACTTCAGACTGGAATTCTCATTACGCAAGTTGCCCAAATCTCTTGCGTTTCGTCTGAAAATATTATAGAATCTAATGGAGCGAAAAGATATAGACAAGATGGAACAAAATATGCACAAAATCAAAGAGTTTGTGATTTTTTGATAGAACATTTCCCAAATCACTGTAAAATCTCTGAAGGTGAGGAGGACGCAGGGATGTATTTCAACTCAGGATATTTGAACAACTCCCGTTTGGATTTCAAAGACTACTCAAAGCCGCTGGTCGTAGGCAGCTGCGGCACTTATCGCTTGAAAAAACGCCCTAAGCTACCTACTTTTTGGGCAAAGGGTCGCAGAGACTATCAAATCCTCTATGTGGCATCTGGTAAAGCACACTTCTGGTTCGATGGTGTTGAGGAAGTGGTGACTTCCGGGCACATGGTGCTTTATCAGCCGAAAGAAATCCAGAAGTATGTCTACTATGTAGAAGATCATCCAGAGGTGTTCTGGATTCACTTTACAGGATATGATGTCAAAAACATCCTGAACTATCACGGAATACCCTTGGACAAGCACGTTTTTTACAGCGGCACACTGCCGGATTACAAAATGCTGTTCCGAAAGATCATCCGGGAACTGCAACAATGTGAATATGGCTATGAAGACTATATTGCTTCTCTCTTCAACATCATTCTGCTTTTAGTAAGCAGGCAACAGCAGGAAAGCGAGAAAACAACTACAAGCATCCCCGAAGAAATCGAAGCCGCCGTTGACTACTTTAACGAGAATTATAATACAAAGGTCAGTGTGGACGATTACGCAGAATCGCTGCATATCAGTACGAACTGGTTTATCCGTAATTTTAAGCAGTACATGAAAATAAGCCCTGCACAATACATCCTGTCCCTTCGGATGGTAAATGCACAAAGCTTATTGGAGAACACCGAATACAATATTGGAGAAATTGCAGAGATCGTAGGGTATGATAACCCACTCTATTTTAGCCGGGTATTCAAGAAAGAGTATGGTGTCAGTCCGGCACAGTACCGAAAGAATCTGGAAGAATCTACTGAAAAATGAGAAAGATTCCTTGATTCAGACGTTCCTGCCTGTTGAGATGTACCTGACATATCAAGTTGACGGCGAACCGTTGGAACAGCTCCCGAATGGATACAGCGACCATTATGTGCCGGATGGCTTTGAACGAGATCGTGAGCAGGAATTTGAAAGCGCAGAAAACTTTTTGCACGTTTACTCGTCAAAAGGAAGCGGCAAAGGATATACTGTTCGATGCTCCATTATACAGCCGGGGCAACAGTCCTCGTTTGACAATGAGCATACAACTTATGAGAACGTAAAAGTTGGAGACGCAGACGCAACTTTGGGAACGAGCGTAGGAGAAAACGGAGACACAGTTTATATTTTAAGCTGGGAGCGAGGAGGGGTTTCAAACACGATTATGGGAAACATCTCACGGGATGAGATCGTGAGAATCGCTGAAAACGTATTTTAATATGAAACTTCATGATGTTTGTCGGAACTCATAAATAGCATGGAGTTTTTTGTATAAGTGTACAAATATAATAAAAAGCTGAAATTTTTTCAAAAAAGCTGTCACAAAGATAAGGCGAGCTACGTTGACTAAGCAAAAGCTCCTATTAGGAGCAAAAAATTGGAGGTGTATAAATGAGGCCGTCAATGAACGCAAGGATTGTTCGTTATGGTTTTATAGGTGTCGTTGCAGTGCTTATAATTCTATGTGGAATGAAATTTAGCAATATGTACAAAGATTACCAAAAGCTTCAATTCAACCAAGAACAGATCGATACACAAGTATCTGTTTTGATGTCCATGCTTTTTTCGGACTTGTACTATTCCGACCCCATTGATTTGGGCGAGACCAAAGAGCATGCAGATGAACTTAGCGTTTTGCTTCAAGTAACATCCTATGATGAAATTCCTCATTTTAACGATATTGCCAACAAATTGATTGAAATATCGCAGAATGTTGAGTCACGTCCGGCATTTAGTGAACAGACCATTGAACTGTTTCAAAGTTTTATTTACAATCTTGGAAAACCTCTTTCCGATGATATAGATACGTTGAGTACATCTCTATATGAATCGATAATGTCAGAGAGCGTTGAAGGATAGGACTTTTTTTACATAGTTTGAATTTATTATCTTGACAACTTGAATCGCTAATGACTAACAGTCCTCTATTTGCAACAATTGCAAGTAGAGGACTGTTGTTTTGGTTTGGATATTTTAATTAAAGATCAATCTTTTAATCTGCCATGGTCACAGCCAAGTGATAGGTAATGCTCGATTTCACCAGCACAAGCTGGGCGTACTCCAAGGGCTTGTTGTATAGTAGCCAGTCCAGTTCTGCCCGCTGTGCCGGAGTGTTGCCGTACTCGTCCTCAATGGCGATACAATCAATGGAAAGGGTAGTGCCATCTGCGAACCGGGCTTCCACCCGGTTGGTGTCCATATTGTAGCGGCAGGAAAGCAGTTTGTTCATGCGAAAACCTCCTGTATGTATTCGTTGTTCGAATCCAGTTGGTCGTGTCCCTGCTCGTGTGAATTTAG
>OKSC01002682.1_pt1 | contig 14650 bp, 10 predicted proteins | sample 1601161 | NCBI WGS metagenome assembly OKSC01 (sample SAMEA3541552, study PRJEB24748) | human gut metagenome | biome: human gut; feature: human-associated habitat; material: faeces | place: China | collected 2012
ACGGAGAATGTGGAATTCAAGGATATCACGAGTCCGGATCTCGAGACTTATATTGATCCTACGCAAGCTGCGAAGCTTCGTGAGGATATAGAGTTGATAGAGGGGGTTTATCCCGAATTTGATGTGAATACGTATTTGGATGGGGATATCGCTCCAGTATTCTTTGGCTCCGCTCTGAATAACTTCGGTGTGAAAGAGCTATTGGATTGCTTTATCCGTATCGCTCCCTCTCCACGCCCGATCCAAGCGGTAGAGCGTGTGGTAGACCCGAATGAGGATAATTTCACCGGCTTCATTTTCAAGATCCATGCGAATATGGACCCGAACCATCGCAGTTGTATCGCTTTTGTGAAGATTTGTTCCGGTCGTTTTGAGCGTAACGCGAACTATAAGCATGTACGCTTCGGTAAGATGATGCGTTTCAGTAGCCCAACGGCTTTCATGGCCCAGAAGAAAGAAGTGGTGGATGAGGCGTTTGCGGGTGATATTATCGGTTTGCCGGATACCGGGAACTTTAAGATAGGGGATACGTTGACTTCCGGAGAGGAATTGCATTTCAAGGGATTGCCGAGCTTCTCGCCCGAGATGTTCAAATATATAGAGAACGCCGATCCGATGAAGGCAAAGCAATTGAACAAGGGTATTGAGCAATTGATGGACGAGGGTGTCGCCCAGTTGTTTACCAATCAATTCAATGGCCGGAAGATTATCGGTACGGTGGGACAATTGCAGTTTGAGGTTATTCAATACCGTCTGTTGCATGAGTATGCCGCTCAATGTAAATGGGAGCCGATCAGCCTATACAAGGCTTGCTGGATCGAGAGTGATAACAAACAGGCATTGGAAAATTTCAAGAAACGTAAGGCGCAATATATGGCGTTGGATAAGGAAGGCCGTGATGTTTATTTAGCGGATTCCAGCTATGTATTGATGATGGCCCAACAGGATTTTCCGGATATTAAGTTCCATTTTACATCAGAGTTCTAATATGAAAAGTCAATTCTCCATTCTTTGTTTACTTGTTAATATCTTGTTGATAAGTTGTGAACAGGCTCCCCAATACTATGAGGTATCTGGAAGGCTTCATACACCTTATCATATTAAGTTTGAGCATACTAAACCATTGGATAAGGAGATTGACGAGCAGTTGAAATATTTCTACCACCTGTTTAATGCTTTTGATTCTACTTCGGTAATCAGTCAGGTAAACCAGAACCGTGACATACGGGTAGATACGCTCTTCCAAAAAGTCTTTAAGAAGGCGCTTGAAGTGTCTACTGAGACAAATGGGGCCTACGACGTGACTTGCGCCCCGTTGATCAACCTTTGGGGGTTTGGCTTCAGCCGGAAGGATAGCGTAACCCCTGCCCATATCGACAGTGTCCGTCAGTTTATCGGTTTTCAGAAAGTGCGTTTAGAAGGGGATCGCATCGTGAAGGACGATCCTCGCTTAATGATGAACTTTTCTTCTTTGGCGGATGGAACGGTTTGCGATATGATAGCCCAAATGCTGGAGAAGAAAGGGGTCCGTAATTATTTGGTGGAGTTTGGTGGCGAGATGCGTGTGAAAGGCGTGAATCCCTCGGGCATGGATTGGCGCTTAGGGATCACGAAGCCTACGGATGACGCTGCCGGCATGAATCAAGAACTCGAGCAGATCGTTAGCTTCCCGAAACCGTTAGGAATGGCTACATCAGGCAATTATCGTAATTTTTATATAAAGGATGGACGTAAATACGCTCATACGATCGACCCCCGTGAAGGTTGCCCTGTACAGCGGGATATCCTTAGTGCTACGATTGTCGCCCCGGATGCCATGACCGCTGATGCGTATGCTACCGCATTTATGGTCTTAGGCTCGGAGGAGGCTAAATCCTTATGCGCTAAAGTGCCGGGTCTTGAATATTTTATTATTTGTTCCGATTCGATAGGAGACGGGTATCATCCGGAATACTCTGAGGGCTTTCGTCAATATCTGGTGACTGCCGATAAGTAATCGATTTATTTATAAGCTGTTAAGATGTTGTTCTTAGAATAGGCATTGTAAGATCTTTATGATGCCCATTCTAAGGAGCTTATAATGCCCATCGTAAGGTGCTTTGAATGCCTATTGTAAGCGCCTTACGATGGGCATTGTACTAAATGCCTAATTTAGACTTGATTGCTTTCGGTATTGCGTCCTTATGCACCATGATGTAAATCGTCTTGGCACGGACAAAGCTATCTGACATGTTGAGGTAACCGCCGAATGTATTACGTTCGGTTCCCCAAGAGTTCTTCGTGATATAATATTTCGTGCCGTTTTGATCCTTGGCGATGCCGGTAAGGTGCATCAAATGGTCATCGGTCGTGACGAACGCCTCGAAGCCTTCTTGACGGACCTGCGGGGTGACGTTTACTTCCGGGAAAGGTTTCTCGAATTTGTAGACTTCCTCCAGACGTTCCTTCTCGTCCATTTTCTCGAAGCGGGCACGGTCGGTAGTCGAGTAATCTTCCACCTTCTTTACCTCCGGGTTGATCGCCACGCCATTCTTGAAAGAGAAGCCTTTCTCGCTCACGTCGCCATCCCAGCATACCGTGTAACCGTTATTCAACGCATAATCCGCTACTTCCATCATTTCATTCAATGGTAGGTTATACATTTGCGCATGCTCCCAGTTATCGGGAACCTCTACCTCGAATTTCTGGTAATACGGATGATGCGTGAAGCTTGTCAGCTCGATATAATCGTCCATATTCAACCCTAGGGAGGCGGCGAATGTCTTCGGGGTATATTCCTTGCCTTGATAGGTGAATTTCTCCGGAAGCTTGCCTAGGTAGGTATCGAATAGGTTATCGATTAGTTTGTAATATTCCGGGCTCCGTTTTTTCATATCCACGGCGGTCGTTGCGATTGCCTTGATGTATTTTACCATCTCGGCATGATTGTGCCGGTCGGAATCGTAGTTGATACCCGAGTACACCTCTTCAGGAACGATACCTACTTGGTTGAAAGCGTTCATGAAGGTGTGGGAGAGACTTCCTTGACCGATATTACCTCTACCTTGGCGGACATAATTATCCTGCAACTGGTTCATGTATTTCTGGCGGACGATAAACATCTCGGAGAGATCGTACGTCCCTTTTCCCATACGGAGTAATTCTGATTCCAAAAAGGCCATACTTGAGTAGCACCAGCAAGTTCCTGCACGGTTTTGGTTCTTAATAGAAGTAATAGGAAGTTCCTTTACGGTAGTAAATACAAATCCTTCTTCTTTAGGTTCTTCTTTTGCTTCTTGAGCCGACAGACTCATGCTGAAGAGTCCGGCTGCGGCGAGTAATGTAAATCTTTTCATTCAGTGATAATAGTTTTGTTTGATATTAAATTATTATTCATTCATAATTGCTTCTACCTCTTTGATGGTGATGGGGATGCGTTTTTCTCCGGTAAAACGAGAGCCTTCGGGGGTAATCAGAATATCATCTTCCAGACGTATGCCGCCAAAGTCTTTAAATTTATCAATTGCATCGTAATTCAGGAAGTCGGTATGCATCTTTTCGGCTCTCCACTTGTCAATGAGAGCGGGAATAAAGTAACAGCCCGGTTCGTCTGTGATAACAAAACCTTCTTGCAGACGGCGTCCCATGCGCAAAGAAGCAAGTCCGAATTGTGACGAAGGGCGTACTTCATCGTCATAACCGACATAAATCTGTCCCAGATCTTCCATATCATGTACATCCAGTCCCATCATGTGGCCCAATCCGTGAGGGAGGAATAAGGCATGTGCACCGGCTGCAACAGCTTCGTCTATATTGCCTTTCATCAGTCCCAGGTCTTTCAGTCCTTGTGCCAATACTTTACATACTTCTTGATGTACCGACATGTAAGTGATGCCCGGTCGGGCAATTTCCAATGCTTTGTCGTGGCAGGCCAATACTATATTATATACGTCTTTTTGACGTCCTTGGAATTTTCCACCGACAGGAACGGTACGGGTATGGTCGGAACAATAATTGCTCAGTCGTTCTGCACCTGCGTCGGTCAGCATCATGCGTCCTACTTCCAAAATGTGGCTGTGGTCGTGGTTATGCAATGTTTCACCATGCTGAGTCAGTATAGTGGCAAACGAAGTCATGCTTCCATAAGAAGAAGCGATGCCGTCCAATACTCCGGCAATATATTGTTCTTTTACTCCCGGTTTGCATAAACGCATGGCAGCGGTATGCATTTCATAGCCGATATTGCAAGCCAAGTCAATTTCTTCTATTTCACAGGCTTCTTTTACAGAACGTAAAGCAACGACGGCTTTGATCAGTTCCAGTGAAGCATATTTTTTAACGATAGAAGCACGGATACCGGTCAGCTCTTCCAACAGCATCATATTATCATAACGATAGGGAGGAAGAAAGTGAACTTTTCTGCCTTGTGCAATGGCTTTTCCCACTATTTCTTTCAGTTGTGCAAAAGGAAAACTCTGCTGAACACCTACCTGTGCGGCCAAGTCCTTGACGCTTGGTTGAGGTCCCATCCAGATAATATCGTCCATATCGACATCATTGCCAAAGAAATAGTCTTCTCCTGCTTCAACGTCCATCACTCCTGCATATCCCGGATGAGAATGACCGAAGAAATAGAGGAAAGAACTGTCTTGACGAAATTTATATGTATTATCCGGGTAGTTTGCCGGAGCTTCGTTATTGCCTAGTATAAGGATAAGGCCGTTTTGCACTTTATTTCTCAGTGCTTGCCGACGGTTTTTATAAATAGCAGAATCAAACATGGTTAACTTGATTTTAATTGAATATTAATGAACTGTTTGCAAATGTAACAATTATAATTTTAAATTCATGCGCAGAAGTTTAAAAAATAATCACTGCGGAGTGACTTTGACCTTATTTATCCCTGTATATTTTTTTATTCTTTCTTGTATAAACGGGAATTTCTTAATAACTTGCCACATGTTTTCAATGAGATTTTTATTAAATCTGTTTTTTTTAATTTCTTAATAACTAACCAAATGAATGGAATGATAAGCCGAAGCCTGATGGGAGTCTTTTGCAGTGCTTGCTTTTCGGTGATGAATGCACAAGACCGTCCCAATATTGTAGTATTTATTGTGGATGATATGGGGTTGATGGATACTTCTGTTCCTTTTGTAACAGACCATCATGGAAATGCGGTAAAACAACCGTTGAATGAATGGTATCGCACTCCTAATATGGAACGCCTTGCCAAACAGGGTATTCGTTTTTCTACTTTTTATGCTCAGAGCGTGAGCTCCCCTTCAAGGGCTTCTATAATGACAGGGCAGAATGCAGCCCGGCATCGTACTACAAATTGGATTCAGCCGGAGAATAACAACCGTACTCCTTATGGACCGTTGGATTGGAATTGGAAAGGACTGACTCGTAATAATCTCATTTATCCTTATGTATTGGAACAGGCGGGCTATAAGACCATTCATGTCGGTAAAGCGCATTTTGGCTGTATAGGCAGCGAAGGGGCTGATCCTAAGAATTTAGGCTTTGACATTAATATAGCCGGTTCTGCTATCGGCAGTCCGGGCAGTTATTATGGAGAAAACGGTTATGGGGCGATAAAAGGAGCAAAGTCTCGCGCTGTTCCCGGTTTGGAGCAGTATTTTCATACCAACACTTTTTTGAGCGATGCACTGACATTGGAGGCGGATAAAGAAATAGAGAAAGCTGTTGCCGAAAAACGACCTTTCTACTTAAACATGGCTCATTATGCCGTTCATTCTCCTTTCGAGACAGACAAACGGTTTATAGGACATTACACAGACCCGAAGAAGAATCAACAAGCATGTGCCTTTGCCACTTTAATCGAAGGTATGGATAAATCATTGGGAGATTTGATGGATAAATTGGAAGAATTAGGAATTGCTGAGAATACATTGATTATCTTTTTGGGGGATAATGGAGGTGATGCCCCTTTGGGGGGAGCTGCGGATTATGGCTCGTCAGCACCTTTTAAAGGTAAAAAAGGTTCGGAATATGAAGGCGGAGTGAGAGTGCCTTTCATTGTTGCCTGGGCGCATCCTGATGCGGAAAATAAGTTTCAGAAAGCTTTTCCCGTTGCACAAAATGCCATACAGACACAGATGGGGACAGTGATGGATATCTATCCCACCGTATTGTCTGTTGCCGGAGTAAAAGTACCGGAAAATCATATATTGGACGGCTCCACCCTTGAAAGAATGATAGCAGGCAAGAAGGATAAAGCACATCGGGATGACTTCCTGATGCATTTCCCTCACGAACACCGTGGCAGTTATTTCACTTCATACCGCAAAGGCGACTGGAAGCTGATTTATTATTATAACCCGGAACATCCCGATGCTCCTTATTATAAGCTGTTTAATCTGTCAGAAGATCCCTATGAGAAGAATGATGTGGCAAAAGCAGAGCGGAAGAAAGCCAAAGAATTGTTTGGGCTGATGGTGAAAAGATTAGAGATGGAAAAGGCACTCTATCCCATCGACAAGGATAAAAATGAGTTAAGACCTTTTTTTATAGCAAAATAATTTTTGAAGAAAAGATGTTTGAATATTCATCGAAAAAGATAACTTTGCGCCGAACTTTAATGGGAGGCTGTTTGTTCCTTGACTTTGATTATGAAAATAGACGATAAAACAGGATTGGTATTGGAAGGAGGAGGCATGCGTGGGGTATTTACCTGTGGCGTGCTGGATTATTTGATGGATAACGAAATCTGGTTTTCTTACGGAGTAGGAGTATCGGCGGGTGCGTGCAACGGGCTTTCGTATATGTCCCGTCAGCGAGGGCGTGCAAAATTCAGCAATATCGATTTGTTGGATAAGTATCATTATATCGGTATCAAGCATCTGTGGAGCAAACATAGCATCCTTGACCAAGAATTGCTTTACGAGCATTTCCCTAAAGAAATCCTGCCATACGATTATGAAACGTATGCAAAGAATCCGGCACGTTTCGAAATGGTGACCACCAATTGTCATACCGGGCGCGCCTGTTATCTGGAGGAGAAGTACGACCGGAAACGTATTATAGACATAGCTAAGGCATCCAGCAGCTTGCCTTATGTGTGTCCTGTTGCATATGTGGATGGCATACCTATGCTCGATGGCGGAATTATTGATTCTATTCCTGTGATGCGGGCTTTTGAGCAGGGATATGAAAAGAATGTGGTGGTGCTTACCCGTAATCGTGGTTATCGTAAAAAGGGAAGGGATATCAAGATACCTCATTTCATTTATAAAAAATATCCTCGTTTGAGAGTGGTGCTCAGTAAACGTTGCCGCGTTTATAATGAACAATTGGAATTGGTTGAGAAGTTGGAATATGAAGGCCGGATTATAGTGATACGTCCTCACAGACCCATGGAAGTCGACCGGATTGAAACGGATATAAAAAAGCTGACCGATTTGTATGACGAAGGGTATGCTTGTGCGAAAAAGATATTTGAGGAAAAGCACTTGCTGGAGAAGTGAATTTAGCGGAAAAACTTTTGATGAATATATTCAGGTAGCGTTATGGTTGAGGCAGTCATAACGCTAATTTTATATTATGTATTTTGTTTTCTTCCTGAATTATTGATTATATTTTGGGGTTTATGCTGATATCGGCCGGACTTCCTAATTCGTTTCATAGGATGAGCGTAATTATTTTGATAGGTAAAATCGTAAGAGTGAAGAAAAAAGCATATATTTGCAATTTTCAACTATAAGTCTTATCGTAGATTATTATACATAAAAAATATACAATGAAAAGAATAATTCCATTCTTGCTATCTGTCTCTCTTCTTTATTCTTGTCATCAGGAGGAAGAAATCAGTCTGCCGACCGATGGGCCGGTTATTAATCTTGCTGAGTTGGGACTGTCTGAAAATGATGTTGTACAGGGACGTATGCGCATTAAACTGAAAGAAGAACCTGCCGGAAATTTAAGCGAGAAGAGTATCGAAGGCGGCATATCCGCACGAATTAAAATGATAGGCCGTTCTGCTTCTGCATTGAAAATAACCCGCATGGAACGTACTTTTCCTCATGCCGGGAAATATGAAGAACGTACACGCCGTGAGGGACTGCATTTGTGGTATGATGTTTGGTATTCGGAGGATGTTTCTGTGGCGCGTGCGACCGGTGAAGTTTCAGTGCTGGAAGGGATAGAAATAGCCGCGCCTGTCGTGAAGGTGAGATCTTTGGGGGCGGACGAACCGGTTTGGCGTGCCGTCGACTTTAATGATACTTTTATTGCCAAGCAGTGGTATCTGGAAAATCCGGGTACGGAGTCGTGGCAACAATTAGGAGCCGATATCCGGGTGGCTGATGCCTGGAAAAAATGCACAGGAGACCCCCGTATCATCGTTGCCGTGATGGACGGAGGTGTTCAGGTAGACCATCCCGATTTGGTAGATAATATATGGGTGAACGAAGGAGAGATACCCGGAAACGGTATTGATGATGACGGGAATGGTTATATAGACGATATAAACGGTTATAATTTTATGTATGATTCCGGTAAACTGACTCCCATGAAACATGCTACGCATGTGGCGGGAATCATAGCGGCGAGTGGAAATAACGGTAAGGGAATTGCCGGAATAGCAGGAGGAAACGGTACGGCGGGAAGTGGCGTAAAACTGATGTCTACCCAAGTGCTGGGGGCTACAAGTTCAAATAATACAGCTGCGGCTATTAAGTATGGTGCCGATAATGGAGCGGTTATCAGTCAGAACAGCTGGGGTTATAATACGACCACTACCAGTGTTTCGTATATTGATCCTGCGGATAAAGCGGCAATTGACTATTTTATCAAGTATGCCGGATGCGACAATGATGGCAATCAATTGCCCGATAGTCCGATGAAAGGCGGTATTGTAATCTTTGCTGCAGGTAATGATAATGTGTCTAATCCCGGTACGGCTTCTCCGGCAGACTATGATGCGGTGGTGTCGGTGGCTGCCATTGCTCCGGACTATACAAAGGCTTCTTATTCCAACTATGGTTCATACATTGATATTTCGGCTCCCGGAGGTAACTTGAATGGTAATGGAATGGTATATAGTACTATTCATAATTCTTCTTACGGGGATATGAGTGGAACTTCTATGGCTTGTCCGATGGTGTCGGGGGTGGCTGCGTTAGTTATTCAGAAATATGGATTGAACGAACGGGGATTTACTCCTGACAGGTTAAAAGAAATACTCTTCAAGAGTGCTTATGATGTGGATAATTATAATCCGAAATATGCCGGACAACTCGGCTATGGTTGTGTAGACGCTACTGCGGCATTGGGAATTGAAGTAACGGATGAGATGCCGACGCTGACATTGAAAAACAATAAAGTGAGTGATGGAAACTTGCTTTTTTGGGTAAACTATCAGTTGGCCGGTAATGCACGTATCATTATTTATAATAGTACGGGTGGAAAGGTATTCGACTCAAAAAGAGGAGTAATGGCTATGTCTATCACAACAATAGATGTAAGTAAGTTGGCTGCCGGATATTACACGATGGAATATCAATGCAACGGCCGCACGATGAAACAGAACTTTATTAAATATTAATCCGGTAGAAGAATAAACAGTAGAATATGAAGAAAACGATATTTTGTGTAATAGCTCTTGGCATGTCGGTTGCCACAGTTTATGGGCAGGATGAGGTAACTGCTATCAATACGGGTGCTGCCAATTTCCTGACTATCATGCCCGATGCTCGCACCGCTGCATTGGCCGGTGCAGGTGTTTCACTCACCGGAAATGAGAATGCCATCTTTTTGAATGGCGCGACCATTGCAGCGGATAAAAACTGCCGGGGAGGTGCTTCTTACACGTATGTTCCGTGGATGCGCGATTATCAGTCAGGTTATTCGTTGCATACATTGGGAGGTTTTTATAAGATAGACGAAAAGAATGTGATTCTGGCAGGATTTCGTTATTATAATTATCCGAAATTGGGTGTGCTCGAGACCGGAGGAGAGAGTATACGTCCGAAGGAATTGGCTGCCGAGGTGGGTTATGCTCGTGAGTTAATCAAGAATCTTTCTGTGTCGGCTACTTTCCGTTATATTTATTCGGATATGGGAAAGGTGGGTAATGACCGGGGAGCAAGTACAGTTGCTTTTGACTTAGGCGCTTTTTATACAAAGGCGATTGCCAGGATGGAAGGGGCGAGTTGGTTTGCCGGATTGCAGGTGAGCAATCTGGGGCCAAAGATTAAATATCCCAAATCCAGCGAGTCTCTGCCGATGATGGCCAAAGTAGGCGGTTCGGTAGACTTGCCGTTTTCACAGATGCACCGTCTGATGATGACGGCCGATTTAGGTTATCGTTTGGCTCCTTCGGATGTGCAGGCTGTGAATGTGAGTGCCGGAGCAGAATATACGTTGGCAGAGCATTTTATGTTTAGAGGCGCTTACCATTATGGAGACAAGGAAAAAGGCGACCATAGCTTTGCCACTGTGGGTGCAGGAATGAACCGTTACGGTGGACATTTGGATTTTGCATGGTTGTTTGCATCGGATGACTGTCCGTTCCGAAATACATTTTGGGCGACTCTTGGATATTCTTTCTGATGATATAAATAAAAGGGAGTGTGTCAAAACATGGATAATGCTGTCGTTTAGTTCGTAGGGGCGAGGTGCACTCGCCCGAAAACAGTTTACTTTGTGTCTTTGGGCAGGCAACCCCTGTCCCTACAGCTGATGATTGGATAGGTCATTTTAGTTTTGCCACACTCTCTTTTATTTATGCCTTGTTGTAATGCCCTGGTTCTAATGATTATCGTTCATTTGCTTCATGCGGCCGATCAACAGGTAATTATTGTCATTTTCTTGGATGGAACTTGCCAGTGTGTTTACCTTCTCCCTAATTTCAGGTAACAGGTTGGTTGTCTTGAGTGCTGTTTCCAGCTCCTCTTTCAACACACCGGGGTCTACGTTGCGAATGTAATACCCGTTCCGGCAACTTGCGAACCAAAAAGCATCTCCTCCTCCCAAAAAGTCATTGTGTACTTTGTACAATCCTCCTTTCAGTGTTTTTTTGTCTACAATAAAATTTCGGTGCTCTCTTGTTTCGCTGCCACCGTGATTGTCTGTTTGCTCCATTTTTCCTACGACAGTCCCAATAAAGCAAGTCGGGTATTCGTATTGCCAGTGAATTGGGATTTTTCCACCAGAGAAATGGATGGTAAAGGTCGGCTGTAGCTTGTTCTGTGCATAATCGTAATGATACAAGGTATCTGCTTTTTCTATATGAAAGTCCAGAAAGGAGAAATCAAAGGCTTCCGTGTTGTTGTTATGGTAAATGTCATTGCTGTAATCGGGCTTCATCTCTGTTATGGGAGAAAGCTCGGCAAGTCGGTTACCTTCGAAGTCTTGTACCCAAATCATTCTTGGATTGTTTTTCCAAGGCAGCGTGGCTACAGTAATCCGCCCTTTGTCTCCGTCTGCATAGAAGACGGATTTTGGGAGCATCCATTTTTCTGCTTCATCTATCAGGGGAATGTTTTTTTGCAATTCTCCGTTCAGATTGTAAGTGATGAGTTTGGTTGCATTCCATGGCATGAGGTAGATGCGGTCATGCTTTTCATCCAGTTGGAAAGGCCCTACCTGAGTATATTCTCCGGGACCGTTTCCCACTGAGCCGATGTTACGCAAGAACTTCCCTTTACGGTCGAATAATTTAAAAGGTATGTTTTGAGAACAGTGGATTAGAATGTAGTTATCCGATACAGTTACGCTACTGTTTCTTACCAGTGCTTCGTCCTTATTGTCCAACTTTACAATTTCCAAGTCTTCAATGAAATAACTGAGTGGCAAGTGGATGGAATCTTTAACGGCTGTCCAGTCGCATACCATGAGGGTTGTTCCGTTTGTTTTCACTTCGGCTGCTACAGTGGGCAATTCGTTCCATATCTTTGAATCGTCCGATGCTGTGTTGTCGTTCTCTTTTTGTTTGTTGTTGCAGGCTGTTATAATCAAGGTTGCCAAAACCCAAAAGAAATGTGTTCTCATACTTTGTAGTTTTAAAATTTACCGCAAAGTTAGGTATGAAAGGGATTTGATTGTAAAATCGTGATGGACAACTAAAAAATATTATATTGTTGTGTATTAGCTATTTATTTGTTTTATGTGATGGACAATTAATACTTTTGCAAGTATTCGTCCAATGAAATTCCTTCATCGGAGGTGATACCGAGTTTTTCTTTCATTCGTAGCTTCTTCTTGCTGACAGAGTTTCGGCTTATACAGTAAATGTTCGACATGTCGTGTAGGCTGACATTGATTTTTATCAGGCAACAGAAGTTAATGTCCGCTACACTCAAGGCGGGAAATTCCTGTTTCAGGCGTGTTGTGAAATGGTCATAGTTACTGTCGAGTATGACTCTTATTTCCCGCCATTCATTGTCTGTCAATGATATTTGCCGGTTGTTATTCTTGTCTTCTTCTGTGTCATTGTCTAAAGAAGGTAGTTTTTTGAATACTTCCATTTTACGAAGCAGCTCTTCGCGTAACATGCCGGCCTTCTCTCTGAGGACACTTAATTCTTCTGCTTGTTTCAGCAGTTTGTTTTCTTGCTTCAGTCGGTCGCTTTCTTGTTGAAGCAGCCTTTTCATTTCTTCTTTTCTTTTGTATTGGAGATAGAACAGGAAGGCACTGACAATCATGGAGAGGATGAATGTAAGTAGCAATATGAGGTTGATATGACGTTGGCGTACAATTTCCAGTGCATTGATTTCTGTTTCCAGCTTTAGTTCGTTATACTGGCTGGCACTGGCTTGATGGTTATAGGCTGAATAGATGTTATGAAGGAAAGCAATGGCATTTTCATGTTTGCGGAATGCCTTTTCGGGAGAGCCGATGTGCTCGTACAGGTGAGAGAGGCGTAGTGCGGCTTCACTTGCCAAAAATATATTGCTTGATTGGGATACCAGATTATAGTAATAACAGGCGGAGTCTTCCCGGTGCATGAGCTCGTAAACATGAGCTTTGTACATGTTGTGCAAAGGAATGTCGTTTCGCTTCATATATCGACGGGATTGTCGTAGGGCTTGCAGGGCTTCGGAGAACTGTCCTTGTGCTGTGTATAAGTCGGTATATTCTTTAGCAAGGCTATAGACGAATTCGCTGTCTTTATCTTTCATGGCACAGGCTTTGGCGGAATCCAGCATTTCTTTTGCGACTCCGAATTCTTTTAGTTGGAGTAGTGTCTGAGCTTTTTCCCGATAATAATGCTTGCGGTGCAGATGAGTGGTGTCTATGCCCATTCTTTTGTTGATGTAAGCCAAAGCAGAATCTGTTTTCCCTATTTGTTTAAAGAATTGTGTTTTATATATATAGGTGCGTACAAGCTCCTGGGGGCATTGTTGTCCCCTTGCTCTTTTTTCAATTATTTGAAGCATGGAATCGGCTTTATCGTATGCCTGATTGTATAGGAATAGTCTGTACCTGATGTGGTTTATCTCTTTCAGGTTTATTGTGTCTTTTGTTTTTTCATAATGTTGAGACAGTTTCTCTATCTTCTCTGCAGAATGCCGGATGAACGGTTGGGGTGAGGTGCTGAACTGAATTCGCCAATAGGTATAGACGTCTTCTCCTTCCAACTTTTCAGGTATGATTCTGTTTAAGTAAGTGAGCGTGCTGTCTATTTGTTTATCTGCATAGAATTGTTCAGCTTTTTGCAGCCATAAGTCATTTTCTCGTACAGAACAGGCGGTAAGTAAGAGGAGCAGGGAAAATATTGAGAGAGACTGTAACTTCATGCGGTCATTTGATAGGGAATGAAAAGAGGATGTCCCATTTTGATGAAACATCCTCTGTATAAAATTCTGTTTTATTTGATATTATTTGGCGAAGCTCACCGCACGTGTCTCGCGGATAACTGTTATTTTTACCTGTCCCGGATAAGTCATTTCATCTTGAATCTTCTTCGCAATTTCTCCTGACAGGCTTTCAGTCTGCTTATCGTCAATCTTGTCGGCGCCTACGATAACACGTAGTTCACGACCGGCTTGGATAGCGTATGTCTTTGTTACTCCCGGATAAGACATGGCCAACTGTTCGAGGTCATTCAATCGTTTGATATAAGCTTCTACTATTTCTCGGCGCGCTCCCGGACGTGCACCTGAGATAGCGTCGCACACCTGAACGATAGGAGCCAACAGGCTGGTCATTTCCGTCTCATCGTGGTGAGCACCGATAGCGTTGCAGATGTCCGGTTTCTCTTTGTATTTCTCTGCGAGTTTCATACCCAGCAATGCGTGTGGCAATTCCGGCTCTTCATCAGGCACTTTACCTATATCATGCAACAATCCGGCACGTTTCGCCTTCTTCGGGTTCAGACCCAGTTCCGATGCCATTACAGCGCAGAGATTGGCTGTCTCACGTGCATGTTGCAACAGGTTCTGTCCATATGAAGAACGATATTTCATCTTACCGATAATACGGATCAGTTCAGGATGCAGACCATGGATACCAAGGTCGATCGTTGTACGTTTACCGGTTTCTATGATTTCTTCTTCTACTTGTTTACGTACTTTAGCCACTACTTCTTCGATGCGTGCGGGGTGGATACGTCCGTCGGTCACAAGCTGATGCAGTGCCAAACGGGCAATTTCACGTCGAACTGGGTCGAATGCGGAAAGAACGATTGCTTCCGGAGAATCATCAA
>OKSC01002687.1_pt1 | contig 14631 bp, 16 predicted proteins | sample 1601161 | NCBI WGS metagenome assembly OKSC01 (sample SAMEA3541552, study PRJEB24748) | human gut metagenome | biome: human gut; feature: human-associated habitat; material: faeces | place: China | collected 2012
AATGTCTTTGCATTCTTAAATGTTACAACGCCACCGATTCCAATATAAAATCCCATATCAAGGAATTGCCTTGCCATCTCTTTTGAATAAGAAAAACAATGAACCACACCGCCGATTTCTTCTGCATGTAACGCTTTCATTATATCATAAGTATCCTTTGCTGCGTCCCTGCTATGAATAATGATCGGTAATTTTACATCTCTTGCAAGTTCGATCTGTGCTTCAAACCATTTCTTCTGAATGCTGCGTTCTGGTTCATCCCAGTAATAATCAAGCCCGATCTCTCCGATCGCAAGAATTCGATCCATTGCTGCATATTTCTTTAGTGTATCGATATCTGACTCTTTCAACTCTGCCGTATCACTTGGATGAACGCCGACTGCTCCATACATCATCGGATATCGTGTCACTGCTTCTACGATCCATGTAGACGTTTCCATATTCGATCCTACATCAACGATCGTTCCGATTCCATTGTCCTTCATAGATGCTAACAATTCTTCTCTGTCTTGATCAAACTGTTTGTCATCATAATGTGCATGTGTATCAAATATCATCGTCTCTCTCCCTTTTCTCTTCGTTTCTTTAATCTGACTGTATTTCCGTTGACCGTAAGACAACGGATGCTTCGTAAGAAACTTGACATACGGCTGTAACCATAGTCTTTGATATTAAATCCGCTGTGTTTATCTTTTAATTCTAACGTTACCGCAGAAAGATTATCTAAAGATCCACCATTTTTCTTTACAAAATGAATTACTTCTTCTTCAATCGTTTCTCTGCTTGTCAGTTCTTTAAATTCAACATAACAGTTTGTATCTTCCTGCACAAGCATAAAATTATCCATCTCTTCATCAATTAAAACACTCAGCTTTGTATATCCATAATTTCGCACATCAAAATCTGAATATTTTGCATTTAATCGATTTCCAATCTTCCCTAAATCTACTGGTGCATTCCCATTTTCACTGATAATATCTGCGATCGTATATGAAATCTCATCCAGTGATGTAACATTCTCTATTTCATCACTTTCCATATCCTCTTCTTTACCTCTGTCCGCTTCATAAATCAGATTTAGATGGATAAATTTATTACATGCTCTTGTCAGTGCCACAGGTGTCTTTGATTCTCCCATTCCGATCACATACATATGTTCTTCTCGAAGTCTCATTGCAAGTCTTGTAAAATCACTGTCACTCGTAACAATGCAGAATCCGTCTACTTTCTTTCCATATAACAGATCCATTGCATCAATGACCATTGCCATGTCTGTTGCATTTTTACCTGAAGTATAAGAAAATTGCTGCACAGGAATAATAGAATATTCTAATAACAACTCTTCATTCCATCCATTTGCTTTGGACCAGTTCCCATAAATTCTTCGACAAGACGGAAATCCGTAGGCTTCCAGCTCCTGAAAAATGATCGGTGCGTATTTAGGACTGATATTATCTGCATCGATCAGAACTGCAAACTGATTCTTTTCTTCTTCTATCATATTCTCCCTCATATCTAGCTATTGTTTATAGTTCTTTCCTGTAAAATGAAAAAAAGGATATATCCTCTCGAATATATCCTTAAATAAATACCAAGCGGGTGATGGGAATCGAACCCACGTGATCAGCTTGGAAGGCTGGAGTTCTACCATTGAACTACACCCGCATATCTTGTTCGCTGTGTTGTGTTTTCCTCAGCGACAAGTAATACTATACCACCACTTTTTATAAATTGCAAGTGTTTTTTTGAATTTTTTTCATTTTTTTTGAATATCTTATGATAAAGGGATTTTGGGGTATATTTTATGATGAATAAGATCTGGTGTTTTATGATCCTTGCAGGACTCATTGTCAGCAGTTTTAATGGAAAGATCACAACACTTTCTGATACCATTCTTTCTTCTTCCAAAGAGGCTGTGGAACTCTGTATTCTAATGTTTGGAATTGTTGGGTTATGGTCTGGACTCATGAACATTGCTCTGTCTCTTGGAATTACTACACAACTTCAAAAGCTGTTAACCCCTTTTCTGACTTTTTTATTTCCAAATCTGAAGAATCAAAAAGCGAAAGAATATATCAGTACAAATATTGTCGCAAATATATTAGGTCTTGGTTGGGCTGCAACTCCTTCCGGATTAAAAGCTATAGAAGAATTACAAAAAGATAACCCTGACAAAAACACCGCAACAAATGAAATGTGTTCGTTCCTAATTCTTAATATATCATCTCTGCAATTGATTCCGATCAATATCATTGCCTACCGAAGCCAATACGGCTCTGTCAATCCATCTAAGATCTTAATTCCAGGACTTATCGCTACTTTAGGTTCCACGATCGTTGCTGTTATCTATATCAAATGGAAGGACCGAAAACGATGATCACATTTCTTGCAAATCTTGTCATTCCTTTGTTCATATTTATACTTGTTTTATATGGAACCCTAAAGCGGAAGGATATCTATACCCCTTTTCTTGAAGGTGTCATGGATGGATTTAAAATTGTTCTTGAGATTGCCCCAACTCTGATCGCTTTGTTTTTTGCGATTCAGATCTTTCGTTCTTCTGGAGCCTTGGATCTGATCGTTCGTTTTCTGACTCCTATGGGAAAACTATTAAAGATTCCTAAAGAAGTTTTACCCGTGATCTTTGCAAAACTTTTTTCTTCTTCCGCTGCAACTGGATTCCTGCTTGATATTTATAAAACTTCCGGGCCGGATTCTTTGGCTGGGTTTATGTCTTCTGTGATCCTTAGTTCAACAGAAACTTGTTTTTATACATTGTCCGTGTATTATTCTGTGGTTGGAATAAAAAAGATTCGATATACATTGACTGGGGCATTGCTTGCCGTTTTTGTTGGTACTTTTATTTCTGTATTCATCTCTTATTTTTAACTTTTCCCGATATATTTATGATATAATTTTGACATAAATAAATTTAGATTGTATTATAAAAATCAGCATACACAAAAAACGAGTGTTATCAGCATCTACTACTGATAGCACTCATCTTTTTTATTCCATATCTTTTCGTTTCTCTAATTCTCTCAAACTGACAACCAGATCATAAACTTCCGGCCGTCGTTCTTTCAAATGTTCATCCAAACGATGTCTTCGCTCTTTAAATCTCTGTGCAAGTTCTGGATGTTCTTTCATAATACGTTCATGAATTTCCCTTCGATGTTCCTCAAAACGTGCCGCCAGAGTTCTTTCATCTTTTCCAGAAATATTTACGATTTCTTTTAGATGTTCTTCCATATGTTCTAACCATTCATCTTCGTCAAAAGCTTCCATATGTGACCAGCTTCCATGTAACAGCTTTTCTACATCTCCATTTTGCTTTAACTGCTTAATCTGATTTGTAATCTGCCTCTCAATCTGATCTTCCGTGTCAGAACCAAATGCCCAGACAAATTCCTGCATACGGTTATCTACACGCTTTCTTGATGCACTGCGTTCTTCATTATCAACTCCGCCTTCTAATGGATACGGACGTTTGATCCCCATATCTTTCAACGCAATATAAATCGTCCTTCTAACACATCCTTCTTCGATCAGATATCCGATTCCAAGCTTTCTCATCTGCTCATTTAAATCTGCGATATGCTCTGTGATATAAAATCTTATTCCTTGCTCTTTCAATGACTTATAAAGAATCTCAATGCGGTCTGCTGCTGTGATATCCATACTTCCAATTCCGCTGGCATCAAGGATCACTGCTTTGATATTTCCTCTGCGTTCAAGTTCCTGCTCAATATCCTGCTGCAACACTCCTGCATTTGCAAAAAACAAATTGCTGCTGAAACGATAGATCAACACACCTTCAATCTCGTGAATCTGACGACTCTCAGCTAAATCACGAAAATGCTTATGTCCTGGCTGAATTCCCAGAAAACAACTTGCTGGTTTTGATGATCGTATCACCATTTCTGCAAAAGATAAGATAATTCCGATCAATACACCATTGATCGTTCCAAGTAACAATACCCCAATAAATGCACCCCAGAAAATAAAACATTCTGTGCGGCTGACTTTCCACAGTTTTACCGCCAGTTCAAATTCTGTCGCTCCCAGAAGTGCGGAAATTACGATCGCCGTCAATACCGGAACTGGCAGATATCCAATAAATCCTGTTCCAAATAACAGTAATAGGATCATAGATAATCCTGCAACAATACTCATTAACTGTGTTTTTCCCTGATATTGTTCTCCCATCGCCGTTCTTGAAACAGATCCGTTGATCGGACAGCATCCAGTCAATGCTGCCACAAGATTTCCAACTGCAAATGCTAGTAATTCTTGATTATCATTGATACGATATCCATTTTTCTGTGCAAAATTATTCTCTGCAAGAAGTGTTTCCGCCATAATAACGACCGCCACCGACAAACTGATCGTCACCACTTCATCCATTGGAACTAACATAAGATTTGGAAAACTCCATTTAGGAAGTCCTGGTGCTACGGCATCTAATGTCTTAATTCCCCATTCTTTCATTGGCAGAACCTGCGTCAAAACAGCCCCTGCTGCCATCATCACAACTGCCATTGGGAATTTCGGCATGATCTTTTTCGCTGCCAACAAGATGACTAATGATAGGATTCCTAAGATCAATGATGGAAGATTGATCTGTTCTGCTGTTTTTTCTATATGCTCTAACAGTTCTAATAATTCTCCAGTTCCTGCTGTTCCTCCCATTAATTTCGGCACTTGCATCAAAATGATCGTCGAACAGATTCCTGTAATAAATCCACCCATAACTGGTGCTGAAATATAATTTACAAGTTTTCCTGCATGCATCAGATAAAATGCGAGCAGCCACAATGCCACAAAAAATGTGATCACTGGCACAACTGCAAGTGCTTCTTTGGAACCACTTTGTATATTCATCCCAAGAAGTGCTGATCCAACCAACGCTGCTGGTGCCGCATCCACTCCAAAGATGAACTGCGGAGATGTAGAAAATAATGCAAATAAAATGATCGGAAATACAGACCCATATAGCCCATAAACCGCAGGTAATCCGGCAATCTGGGAATATCCCATAGAAATTGGAATCGATACTGCCATGATGATGATTCCTGTGATCACATCATGCAACAGATTTTCTCTTTTATAATCTTTTATTGTATGTCCTAATATCATAATTCTGTATAAAACACTCCCAACAAACTATTCTCTGATTTCCATCCAAGATATCTCAATGTTTCTTCCAATCCAGACATCACATCTAACATATCTCCTACATTTGCACTTGCACCCATATGCCCGATTCGAATGACTTTTCCTGCCAATTCTCCGAAAGAACCTGCCAGCATGATTCCATGTTTTTCTCTCATTCTTTCCAGAATATCATCCGCTGTCATTCCTTCTGGTACATCAAATACTGTAACCGTATCTGAAAATCCACTTTCCAAATGTAATTTTAGACCAAATGCTTCAATGGCTTTTCTTGTCGCATTGGCGATTCTGGCGTGACGTTTGATCAGATCTTTATCCGCTGTAATATTATCCATCGCTGCTTTCAATCCATAGATATCACTAATCGGCATTGTATATGGGAACCATAAATTTTTATAGTAATCTTTGAAAATCGTCAGATTACAATAAAATGATGCGATTGGTGTTTTTCGATTTTCCATAGCTTTTTTAGCTTCATCACTGATCGTTACGAAAGTAAGTCCTGGAGGCGCTGAAACTGCTTTTTGAGATCCTCCACATAAGATATCGATCTGTGCTTTATCAACATTGACTTCATTTCCAAACATTCCTGAAACAGAATCTGTAACTGTCATGATTCCATAGGATTTCAATAATGGACAGATTTTATGAATGTCATTTAACATTCCACTTGGAGTATCACAATGAACAACTGTTGCATATTTAAAATCGTGATCTTCAGATATGCATCTAATTCATCAACATCAAATGCATTTTTATAATCTTTTGTATACATAACAGGAGTTCCACCATACATAGATACAAAATCTGCAAATCCTGCTCCATAAATTCCATTATCAAGAATTAAAACTCTATCTCCCGGCTCTGTCATAGATGCACATGCTGCCTCTAAACCAAGGATTCCTTCTCCGCTTAGGATCAGTGTTTCATTCTTCGTATGAAGCAGCTCACTGATCAGCTCACAGGTTTCCTTGTATTCATCATAGAATTGCGGATCCAAATCTGCATTCGTTGTAGAAAGGCTTCTCGCCAGTCTTACATTTTCTGGCACCTGAACAGGTCCTGGTGTCATAATCTTGTATTTACTCATATCCGTCACTCACTTTCTTTTTTATTTTTATAATCTAATATACCGGAATCACTGCATAGAAAATGCTTTGGCAATCCCGGTATCATTATATCATTTTATTATGCGAACTGTGTAATTCCAATTTTCTTAACTGCAATCTCAATTGGTTCGATCACGATCAGTACAACAACTGCTGCTACAGCGATCTGTACGACATTTCCTGGTACAGAACTGATCGGTGCAATAAAGTTTCCATAAAGAATGATCTCTGCAATATAATATCCAACGATCTTAATTACAAATGCTGCAAAGATTGCTGCAACTTTCCATCCATACTGGTCATGTTTCTCTGTCATAGCTCCGACAACATATCCCATGATTCCTACGATAATAAATGTAAATGGTGCCCACGCTGTCCATCCTGACAACAGGTCAAATAATCCCATTCCAACTCCACCAGCGATAGCTCCTGTTTTCTTACCGAATAAAATTGCCATAATAAATAGAGGAACATTTCCTAAATGAATCAGACCTCCATTAGCTGCGATCGGTAATCTTACGTTAACAAACGCTGTAAACACATAAGTTAATGCAACTGCCATTGCTGTTATTGCAATAAACTGTACTTTATTTTCTTTCATTGTATTTTCCTCACTTCCTGATTTCTTGTATGATATATAGTTTTTCAAGTACGCTGCGTTCCTTTATTGTGTTATAATTTATCGTGTTGTTGGTATTTTTAAAATAGCCAGTTTTTTTATTTTTAATGGTGCCAGTTTATGATTTTCTTTTATATGCAGAATAAATCACTGGTATCAAAACTAAATTTACAACCACATATATCAGCACCATCAAAGCCAGCTGATTCGTCACAAATCCACCGATCTGGTAAATATGATTCACCTTCATAATCTCCTGAAAATTATTCAGCTGATCCGGTGTCAGCAAAAAGATTCCCTTACCTCCACCGATTCTTCCCACAAATGGCATAATGCAGAATAAAAAAAATGGAATACAAATTGCAATATTCGGACTTCCCATGATCGCAGATACCAGCATAGACACCGTCGTTGCCAAAAGATTTGCTATATATCCTGCAAACATCATAATGTAAAATGCCTGTCCATATGTAACATTATAGATTGTATAGCTGTTTAACATGCTCATCAAAGTATGTGATCCGCTTGTTCCCATCAAGGTAAGTGATATCACAGTAAACAGACACATACCGATCCAGTAAATTCCCGTTGATGTGATGAGTCCTGCACTGATCTTTGTTTTTATGGCTTTGTCTCTTCCGTATTTGGATGAAAAGAATATCGCATCTGCTTTCAGTGTAATTTCTTCTGAAAAAATTCCTGAAGCTAAAACTCCCATGAGTACTGCCAGAACAATGGAATATGTCACGACATATAATTGCATCGTGTCCCATGAATCTGGTGCTTCGTATTGATATGGTGTGGAAATCTTATCGTATTGTGCTTTTAGATATTTTCTCTGTTCTTCTGTCTTTCCATTTTGCCTGATTAGTTTCTGGATTTTTGCCTCACGGATCTTATAAATGTTTAAAAGTTTCTTTGGATTTACATCCAGATATACCGATGGATTGTAATCTTCATTTCCTGTTAAAATATAGCTGACAAGCTGTTCCACATCCAAATATTGCTGTATGCTGGTTCCATAAATTTTGTCGCTTTCACCTTTATCTTTGTATTCACGAAATGCTCTCTGATCCTGTGTGATAAGTTCTGATATTCTTTTGGGTGTCATAAGCCCTTTATTTCGATTCTTGTCTGCCACAACTTTTCTTGTCGCTGAAATTCCTGTTTCTAAATGTCCTTGCGGTGAAACGAATCGATTACTGGTTGCTGCAAGGAAACTTAAAATCACAGAAAGTGCAAGTCCGATCGTTATCAACACACGATTCAGCCGCTTTGTAAAAATTCTTTTTAACTCATATTTAAGCATGACTTTCACCAGCCCTCTCTCCAAAGTAGTTTAAAAATGCATCTTCCAGTGTTGCTTCCTCAACGCATGCCCCTTTGACCGGTTCATGATCTGAGAGAATTCTAAGTTCCGCATTCGATCCGAATGTTTTTACATTTACAACAAGATAATTTCTCATATAATGATCTACTTGTTCTCTTGGTGCCACAAAACAGTAAACCTTCTTATCCATGGATGCGATCACTTCATCAGATGTTCCTTCAAAACAGCATTGCCCCTCTTTCATCAAAACAATCTTATTTGCGATAAATTCTACATCTGACACGATATGCGTTGATAATAATACCAGTCGTTCTTCTGCCAATTCACTGATCAGGTTCCGAAAACGGATTCTCTCATTCGGGTCAAGTCCCGCAGTTGGTTCATCTAAGATCAGGATTTTGGGATCATTTAACATTGCCTGCGCAATCCCGACCCTTCGTACCATTCCGCCTGACAGATTTCTCATTTTCTGCTTTTTCTGATCTGATAATCCTACCTGTTTTAACAATTCCTTTGTCCGTTTTTTTGCTACCGCCGGTCGGATTCCTTTGATGGATGCAATGTACATCATATAATCATAAATTGTCAGATATGGATAATACCCAAAATCCTGTGGCAGATATCCAAGAATCTGGCGATACGAAGCTCCCATCTTAAAGATATCTTTTCCATCCCATGTGATCATTCCACAGTCTGGTGTTGTCAGTGTACATAACATTCTCATCAACGTTGTTTTCCCCGCACCATTGACTCCAAGCAACCCATAAACACCATTTCCCATTGAAAATGAGATATCATTCACAGCCTTTTTATCTTTAAATTGTTTTGTCACGTTGTTAATACTTAATTCCATTGTCCTTACACCTCACATAACCTATATTTCAAACGTATCATCCTACACCTCATAGATTTTCCCATAAAAACTTTGTGATCTTTTGACCACATAAATCAAATACATGATCGATAAAATCAATGCGGCACACCAGACCGCTCCTGAAATCTTACAATAAATTTCTTCTCTGGAAATGATAAATACCCACAGAATCATAAACAGAAAACATCCTGCTGCCGCCAGATATTCACTTTCGCTTCGTTTACAATATAAGAACCGAAAACAGATTGCTCCTGTCACATTAAATGGAATAAGAAAATTCACAGCAAACATTTGCACTGAAATTCTTACCGTAAATACTACACTTACCGCAAAGGCTGTTACGATGAGCAAATCCATAAATCCAAACAGCAGAATTCTTGCCATACAAACTTGCCGCAGTGAATAATATGTTGCCCCTTCGATCTCCATTGCCTGATTTCTTCGTTTCTTCCAAATCTCCGGCACAAGAAATATTGCAAACAGACAAGCTCCTGCTCCCATTAATCTCTGCATTTCATAAATGTCTGCTGCATCATTTAGAAAAATCCATAAAACAACTAACAGACACCCTTGCAAGATCCACCATCGTTTCTGTATAAAATGCATCTGATCATATAAAAATTCCATATAAGAAAGTGGATAATCTTCTGCCTGCACAAAGGTTTTTTTGCATTTTTTTATTGTCTGTACGACCGCTTCCTGATTTATATTTTGCTCAACATCTTTCGTGTAATCTTTTATTTTTGTCTCATATTTTTTCTTCATCTGCCTTTATTCTCCTTCCCCCAGATATTCTGCCAGCAGTTTTTTTGCCCGGCTGACCCGGTATTTTACAAGAGATACTTTAATGCCCATCATTCTGGCAATCTCTTTCTGACTGATTCCCTGAAAAAAGAATAAGAGCACCACTTCTTTTATCTCATTTGGAAGCTTATCTAGTGCATCATATATCTCAACTCTTTTTTCCACCTGTCTCATATGCTCTATTGGAATTTCTTCTGGCAATTCTGATATTTCAATCCTACCCTCTTTCCTGAAATGGTCTTTGCATAGATTTCCTGCAATCACATATAGGTAATTTAAAGCTTTGCCATAATGTTTGTACCGCTCAAATGCCTGAAAAAACTTCAAAAATGTTTCCTGCGTCAGATCTTCGGCATAACCATGATCTCTGACATGCAGCAAACAATACTGATAGATTTTAGGGTAATATTTCAATACAAACTGATCCATGGATTGTTCATTCCCTTTTTTAATTTTCTGTATTAACAGAAAATCCGCATCCATTTTCTTTTCCTCCTCGTATTGTTTCTATAAAGTATAACTCTGATTCTTGTAGAAAAGACAGTTTGATTATTTATATTTTTTTAAATATTCTTCCAGACAAAGATTCTGGTTTTTCATCGTTGCAGCCGCTTCTTTTCCAACATATCTGTAATGCCACGGTTCATTGTGAATTCCTGTGATATAAGATTTGTTGGATGGATAACGCTTGATAAAGCCGTATTTATATGCATTATTATCAAGCCAACTGTATACTTTTTCTGATGAGCATTTTGTCTGATCTGCATTGATATCTATGCTTAATCCAAGTTGATGCTCACTGGTTCCCGGAATTGCTACATATTTTTCTGCCATTTTTGTTGCCCGTCGTTTTGAATTTCCTTGATTTTCATATTCTCTGATTCGTTCATTCATAATCTGCTGCTGATCTTGAGAGGTTCGGTATCCTTCCCTAACAAATAAGGCTAAACCACTTGCTCTGGCGTCGTTAAACATCTTCTGCAGGGATGGATAGATTCTGGAATCGACCTGTTTTCCATTAGATAATCTTATTAAATTCATTTGGTAATCTTTTGGGATGTAATGATTCTTGTCTACAAGGATTAATCTCCAGTCACCTGATGTATCTGCGTATTGTTTTTGATCGTGTAAGATAAATCTTGAAAATCCTAAGATAATCATCGCTGCTAGGAATACGATTTTTAGCAGTGTTTTTTTGTTGTTGTGTTTTTTCAAAACTGATTTTCTGTTCATGATACTTCTCCTGAACTTGTTAGTTTTTATTGGTTTTAACATAGGATATAACGATGTGAAAATCAGATAGGTTAGTTTTATAAGAATTTTTAAGATATGAAAAAACATGATTTCAAAATCTTGTTTCTTGAAACCATGTTTTGATGTATTTTACTTTTTACTTAAGACCTGTCTCAATTTCTTTTCCTTATCCTGATCCAATACTCTCTTCGGAATAATAATCGCTTGTACAGAGCTCATGTAAACATAAAAAGCTTCCTCTGTTTCACAAACATCTTCTACCTTTTTATAATCTACTTTCACTTCATAACCTTTTGTTATCTCTATGATCTGATCTTCCGTAAAATTTAATGTTGTTTCTCCTGCAAATGGTAGTCCTTCTGTTTCTTTCATTTTTAGAATTGTCTTACGGATCCCTCTTTTCATAATCTTTTTAGCCTGTGTTACACATACAATTGAAAAAATGCATAATACAATTACTTCTGTAACGATCAACATTATTTCTGCTCTTGCCAGAATGAAAATCACTATCGCAAGAATGCTGATCATTGGACCTATTAGTCTAAGTTTAAACAGATTTCTCTTTCCTACTTCTGAATGAATTAACTGATGAAATTCGTTAAATTCTATGTAGTCTTCATCTGTTAATCTGTAATTTAGTTGCAGCATGTTCCTTCCCCTCCTGCTTTGTTTTGTTTGAATATATTTATGATACGATATCGTTCTGTGAAAATAAAGAATTTTTCCTTTATTTTTAAGGTAACACATATACTTTAATCAAATCATACATACTTGGAATATCTATAGGCATATGTTATATTGTCTATAGGCAAAAATGAGATAATGTCCAAGTGACACAAATAAATCGCTGCATCATTAACTCAAAATCAGTTATCATGCAGCGATTTTTCTAACTATAGCTTATTCAAAACATTTTAAAACTCTATGATTCTTATCTCTTCCATAGAAATTCAAACTCATATTTTCCACTTGATCTTCATCCACAAAATATCCTAAATGATACACCTCACTCTCCCCAGCTTTCAGTGACTTAAATCCATACCCATATCCACCATTACTCTCTTCAAAATAAGCTGCTGCCTCATTTGTTTGTAATTTTGAGATTGCTGTTGGGCGTTTATAATCATCATTCAAAATCTCATACCCTTTTTGCTTCTCTTTTGCAAAACAGATTCCCGGTGCAGCTTCTGCCTGTTTTGTTTCTTTTGTTGTATTCGTTACTTTTAATTCAACAAACACTAATTTCTGATTCATTGTCTGAGTCTTTCCAATTCTCTGCTCTGGGGCACGGAATCCGTCTCCGTAAATAATTGTCTTTCTTTGATATGACTCAAGTTTTCCTTTCTTGTCTGTAATTTTTCTTAACTGACTTTGAGCATTATTAATTTTCACTACTCAAACCTTTCACTGAATCACAAACTTTAATCTTCTGAATCTGATAGGTAATTCCATCTTCATAACCTTTTGATACTTCCTGTTTTTTTGCAACACTTTGTTTTGACAGAAGTTTCTTATTTTCCTTGATACCCTTTTGCTCTTTTAAATATTTGGTCAATGAAATACCCTTGTCAGCATCTTTTTTGCTGCATTCCTGTACCGTAATATTTTTGACTGTATTTAAAATCTGATTTTTACTTAATTCACAAGATGGAATCTCTAAAATATATCCTTCTTTTTCATAGAAAATATAAACCTTATGATCTTTCTTTCCATCTATATTATTCATACTAAGTATCAAAACTTTGTTTCCAGAAATCTCTTCTTCTGAATATTTTTCCACATCATTAACAAAGAATTTTTTCTTAATCGTCTGATCTACCTTAATCAACCTTGCATAAAAATCTTTGTTATTTATTTTCTGATTTTTAAATGCATACCAAGTTTCATTTTTAGACTTTTCTTTTGTTACTTCATACTGTTTTAAATTGCGTGTATCCAAAGATACATTTTGTTTTGACTTCTTCTCCTTTGTTACCTGAACTTCCATTCGGAAAATATTCTGTTTCCATTTGCCCTGGAAAAATCTCTGAATTTCTTTTCCATAAATCATTGTTGGCGCAACGATCAATACACAAGCCGCAACTGCTGCCGCTTTCATATATTTTGTCTTTTTTCTATGCTTCTTTCGGATTTCTTTCTTCACTGCATTTTTCAGTAAATCTTTTTCCTCTTCTGTAATATTTTCTTTTAAGTCTATCGCTTCCTGCTCTGTAATATCAATTCTATTTTTACTCATTCAAAACACCTCTCCTTAATAACTCTGCTTTTAATTTCTTCTTCCCTCTGCGAATCCTGCTTTCGACATTGTCTTCTTTCAAATGAACTGTTTCCGCAATCACTTTCACTGTCTCATAATAAAAGAATCGCAAAATAAAAATCGTACGATCAGGTTCTTCCATCTCTTTTATAACTTCATGAACGATTCGTTCATTATGCTTTCTGGAAAATTCCCGTTCTACATCTGTAGATACGTCCTGCATCATATCTTCCACACCCTCGAAATCCGTCTCAGAATGTCTTTGATATTTTCTCAAATAATCCAACGCACAATTTCTTGCCGTCTGATAAATATATGCCCTTAAATTCTTCTTTACCTGAAACCTCTGCGACAATTTCTGCCACAACCGAATGACAGTCTCCTGCATCGCATCTTGAACAATACCCGCATCATAATTCCGCAGCACATTAGAACAAATCGCCTTGATTGAACCACCATATTCATCAATCAAAAGACTCATCCCCTCTTCCGGCTGCTTCCGAATCATTTTTAATAGTTGTTTATCTCTCTCCTCCACTCTTATTCTCCTTGTTGGTTGATTGTTTTGAATGATCATTCACTATATAAGACGTATAGACTTGTTGATTTCCGTCAAAATTATAGATATTTCTAAAATTTAAATTTTCAGTCATTGATTATCTAAAAATATAAACAAATGCCGTAAAATATACATACTATGAGTTTTGATTTATTGGATTTAATACCTGTAAACTTTAGGTATCTGAGAAAAACGAAATAAAAGAATAAAAGATCCAGAACCATTGAAATTTTGCCGTCGTTTTGAACGGTTCGCAGCAAATTTGGTGCATTGTTTGAACTCGCGTAGCGAGTGAGTTATGCAAGGAAAATTTGCGTATAAGCGACCGTTCAAAACGGCGAGCAAAATTTCTGGTCTGGATCTTTTATACTATGATTTCGTTTTTCTCATATACATTCGAACGACTACGTCAAGTTACTTGTTGTTATTCTTCTCAGCTTCCTGCATCTTCATAGCACGAACTTTTAAAGGAAGTCCAAATAATGTAATAAATCCATCAGCATCATGATGATCATACATATCACCAGTTGTGAAAGATGCTAAAGATTCGTTGTATAAGCTGTATGGAGAAGTAGTTCCGGCCTTAATGATATTACCTTTGTAAAGTTTGAATTTAACTTCACCTGTAACATATTCCTGAGTTGATTCAA
>OKSC01002689.1_pt1 | contig 14615 bp, 10 predicted proteins | sample 1601161 | NCBI WGS metagenome assembly OKSC01 (sample SAMEA3541552, study PRJEB24748) | human gut metagenome | biome: human gut; feature: human-associated habitat; material: faeces | place: China | collected 2012
CGAGCTTCTGCTCGTTCTGGTCGACGAGCACCAGCTCGTCCGCGATGCCCTGGATTGCCAGCGCGTAGGCGACGTGCGCGCCGACGTGACCGAGACCGATGACGCCTAAAACTCTTTTCTGAACCATAATAGAAACCTTCCTTTCTATAAATAAAACAGCATTTATCTTGGGCAACACCGCACAATGAAAGCCACGGCGCTGCCCTTACATCCCGTAGTTGGGGAAGAGTACGCAGGTATAGAGCATGGCAAGCACCATGTAGAGCGCGAGCACGATGCCAAACGCACGGAGCGTGTGCTTCATGACCTCGTTCTCGCGGCCGATCGCGTCCACGGTCGCGCAGGCGGCGACGGTGTTGTTCGGGCAGATGAGGTTGCCGAGGGAAGCGCCCGCGTTCTGACCGGCAAAGATGGTGATGGGGTTCATGCCGAGCGAGGCGGCGGCGTCAATGTGCATCTGGGCGAACATGATGTTCGAGCCGAGGCCGGTGCCGGTGATGAACGCGCCGCTCGAGCCGATGAGCACGGCTGCCGCCGGGTAGAAGCGTCCGACCACCGCCGCGATATCGGAGGCGAGGAGGTTCATCATGCCGGTCGTGGGGGACTGCATGATGTAGGAGACGATGAGAAGGCTGCCCATCGTGATGAGCACGGGGAGAACATTGCCGACGGTCCTGGAGCAGACCGCGCGGTACTGCTTCGCGCTCACGCCGAGCGTTGCCGCACCGAGCATACCGCACACGAGGATGACGACGTCCACCCAGAAGATGTAGCCGAACGTACACATGACGGCGAAGCCGTTGGGCACGACCGCCGGGAAGCCGTAGCGCACGAGCGGGAGCAGCACGAGCATATAGATGTAAGGCGACATGGCGCGGAACGCGCTGTATTTGCGCTGCTGCGCGGCGGCGTGGTGGCGGAATTCCTCCGGCGTCCTGACGCCGACGAGCTTGACGTAGGCGAGCGAGAGAAGCATGGAGATGAGGCCCGTGCCCATCGAGGTGACCTCCGCGCCGACGAAGTTGGAGAGGAAGAACATCACCGCGCAGGTGGAGACGCCGGCGAAGCAGAGATAGGGGACCGCGCCCTTGAAGCCCTTTTTGCCGAAGACCATGCCGACCATGATGAACGGAATGATGAGCACGCCGAACATGTGGAAGCGGCCGACCATCGCCGCGTTGAGCGAAACGGTGGAGAGTCCCGCGTCCACGAGCGCCGCGCCGCCGTTGATGGTCGTCAGACCCGCGCCGCCCCAGGAGGCGGGCGTCGCGTCGCCGAGCAGGGCGACGGCGATGGAGGTGACGGGATCAAAGCCGAGGGCCACAAGGAAGGGCGCCGCGATGGCGGCGGGAGCGCCCGCGCCGGCCGCGCCCTCGAGGAAGATGGGGAGCATCATGCCGATGACGATGAGCTGCACGCGGCGGTCGTCGCTGATGCGGGCGATGGTGGACTTGACGTCGTCAATGGCGCCGGTCTCGCGCAGCAGGTTCAGAATGGTGAACGCGCCAAAGACCATGAGCACGATCTTGAGACCCTCTTTGATGCCCTTCCAGACCAGGGGATCGAGGGTCTTGACGTTGTCGGCAAAGCTGGCGCCGGTGACGTTGAAGTAGGTGAAGGCCAGGATCAGCGTCCAGACAAGGGCGATGGGGGAGACCCTTTTGGCGGACTGCTTGAAGCCTAAAATGCCGACGAGGACAACAAGAATGGGGCTGAGCGCCATGACGAAATTTACGAAGTCCATGGGAGTTTTCTCGCTTTCTGTGAAATGATATTCTATTTCCGCTCCTTCGCCGGCCGAACGAAAAAGTGAAAAACAGGGGGAAGAAAGAAGAGGCCCCGCCGGACTGGCGGAGCCTCTTGGGAAAGAAACGTTCTCTTTGTTATCTCCTGCGGAGGTCAAGAGAAGAAACCGTTGGATGCGCCGTGATCCGGGATATGAAGCTGTTTCCCTTTACCAAAAGGCAAATAAGAATGGACGCCAGCAGCAGGCTGACGTCCAGAATAATGGCGATGTTGGTCGTGGCAGGGCAGGCGAAAGCGGCACAGTCGGGCTGTGCGGAGGCAGACATACAGGCATTAGCAAAATTGATAGCTGCCATCATTGCTTTCTCCTTTCCTGAAGATGGGAGAAGTGTAGCACACATTTTTATACAGCGCAAGAGGGTTTTTATCGGTTTGCCGCAAGATCGTCTGAAGCGACAAAATTTTGTGCGTTTGCGTTTCCCCTATTGGATAAATAGGTAAGCGGGCGGTCAAAGCTCGGACGACATGAAGCCGCCGTGCAGCCAGTTGGACAGCTCTGCGGGCGTGCCCGGCGCGCCGACGGTGGCAAACTCCGTGCGCCCCGGGACCATTTTGGAGTTGTCGTTGCTCTCCGCCCACTGCACGCGCTGGAGAATGTGCTCCGTGCAGCGCGAAAGGTCGCCGTCCGGCGCGGGCTTGTATTGCAGCAGAATGGTCACATAGCGGTTGTCGGAGGTCCAGCGGCCGAAGTTGGTCGTCGGCTTGCGCCATTTCCAAAGGCATTCGTTTCCGCTCGCCTTACGCAGCTTCAGATAGCCGCCCGCAATGTCCTGCGTGCAGCGCACCAGCCAGATGACGTGGTAACCCGCGCGCTGAAAATGCGCGCAGACGTCAAAAAAGCCCTGCTGCATCAAAAGCCCGTCCTGCAGCATCATCACGAAGTGGTTGATCTGCACATAGGCGGTCATCGTCTTTCCGTCCACCGTGACGGGGACGTTGCGGCACTCCGGCGGCACGAGGTCCTGCCATTGCTTCCGCCAGTCCTCGGTGGAGGACTGGACGAGAGGGGCGCTTTTCCGTTTTCCAAAGAATAGCATGGCGTGCTCCTTTTCGGCGTCTTTATTCTCTGCGTCCTTATTATTATATAAGAGCGGCGCTGTCCGTGCAAGCGCTATTTCGTGTCCGCCTGCACAGAAATGCGCCGGCTCTCGCGGCAGAAATTGCAAAAACGGCTTGTTTTCCACACACAGCTGTAGTATAATACACGTTACGATTCTGCACTTTTTGCGGCGCGGCAGCGCGCCGCCGCATCAACTACGAAAGAGCGAGGGAAAAAGCTATGAATATGATCCAGAGCGCAAAGGACCAGATCGCCGTCCTGACGCGCAGCGCCTACCGCGCCGCCGTGCAGGAGGGTCTGCTGCCCGATGGCGTGGAGACCGTCCCCGCGGTCGAGATCCCCAAGGATACCGCCAACGGCGACTACACCACCACCTTCTGCCTGGCCGCCTCCAAGGCCATGCGCAAGAACCCGCGCGAGGTCGCGAATATCCTCACCCAGCACATGAAGCTCGACGGCACCTACTTTACTTCTGTTGAGATCGCCGGCCCCGGCTTCCTGAACTTCCGTCTCGGCGAAAAGTGGTACGCTGACGTCGTTGAGGACGTGGAGCGCGAGGCGGACGCCTACGGCCGCGGCGAGGGCCTCAAGGGCAAGAAGTACATGGTCGAGTTCGTCTCCGCCAACCCCACCGGCCCCATGCACATGGGCAACGCCCGCGGCGGCGTGCTTGGCGACACGCTCGCGAGCGTGCTCGACTGGTCCGGCGCGAACGTGTGGCGTGAGTTCTATGTCAACGACTTCGGCAACCAGATCGAAAAGTTTGCCACTTCTCTGGAAGTGCGGTATCTCCAGCACTTTGACCCCTCTGTGGAAATGCCGGAAGATGCCTATCACGGGGCAGACATTACAGAGCATGCGGAAAACTTTATCGCTGAAAACGGTGACAAGTATGTCAACACCGATGCCAAGACCAGACGGGACGCACTGGTGGCATTTGCACTGCCGAAGAACATCGCCGGTCTGGAACGGGATCTGAAGAAGTACCGCATTGTCTATGACAACTGGTTCCGCGAAAGCACCCTGCATCAGAATGGACAGGTAAAGTGGGTGGTAGACGAACTGACCAAGCGTGGCTATACCTATGAGCAGGAGGGTGCCGTCTGGTTCAAGGCAACGGATTTCGGTGCGGACAAGGACTTCGTGCTGGTACGTGCCAACGGGATCCCCACTTATGTGGTACCGGACATTGCTTACCACTATAATAAGCTGATGGTGCGGAAGTTCGATAAGGCAATTGACATTCTGGGTGCAGACCACCACGGCTATGTGCCTCGTCTGAAAGCAGCCCTGACAGCACTGGGTGCAGATGCAGCCCGTCTGGACGTGGTACTGATGCAGATGGTCATGCTGATGCGTGACGGCGAAGTAGTCAAGCTTTCCAAACGCAGCGGCAAGGCGATCACACTGGTCACTCTGCTGGACGAAATTCCGCTGGACGCAGCCCGTTTCTTCTTCAACACCAGAGAGTCAAATTCCCACTTTGAATTTGACTTGGATCTGGCTGTGGAGCAGTCCTCGCAGAATCCGGTATACTATGTACAGTATGCCCATGCCCGCATTTGCAGCCTGCTGCGTGCCATGGCAGAGGAAGGACTGACACTGGAACAGTGCGACCACAGCAACCTGTCCCTGCTGACACAGCCACAGGAACTGGAACTGATCCGGCATCTGGCAGCACTGCCGTCGGAACTGGACGCTGCTGCCAAGGCATATGACCCGTCCAAGGTCACTAAGTATGCTACCGAGCTGGCGACTCTGTTCCACAAGTTCTATGACGTGTGCAGTATCAAGTATGCGGAAACGCCGGAACTGAAGCAGGCACGTCTGCTGCTCTGTGAGGCGGCTCGTCAGGGCGTTGCCAATACCCTCCAGATCCTGAAGGTGACCTGTCCGGAGAAGATGTGATCCTGCTGACAGATGCCGGAAAAAACGGAAAAGATTACAAGCAGGTTACAGCAAAAAAATAGATTCTCTATGGAAAATCGTGCGAAAGCACAAAAAAACGTAGCAATACTCGAAATATCCCATAAAGTTTAACTGCATATTCACAAACATTGCTTTGCAATGTGTTACAATTTGTAATATATTGAACAGGTGGATGCAGTTTGTGATATGCCCGCCGGCCGCAAAACTGGCGGAAGCCGAGATTACAAAAGGAAAGGAAGTTCCATATGTCGAACAGATTATTTCAAGGACTGGTTCACCAGATGCGGGATACCATCGACGCAACCGTTGGCGTTGTCGATGACACCGCGACCATCATCGCTTGCAGCGACCTGACAAAGGTGGGAACGACCAATGAGTTCGTTTCCCTCGACCTCAGTGATGTACATGATATTTTTATCCGCGACGGTTATACCTATAAGCCGTTTGGTTCCCGTGCAAAGCCGGAGTATGCGGTCTTTGTAGAGGGCATGGACGACACTGCTGCGAAGTATGCCAATATTCTGGCAATTTCCCTGTTCAATATCAAGCAGTACTACGATGAAAAGTACGATCGCAACAACTTCATCAAGAATGTAGTACTGGACAACGTACTGCCGGGGGACATCGTCATTAAGGCACGTGAACTGCACTTCAACTCGGAAGTCAGCCGCGTAGTGCTGCTGGTACGCATTGTATCGGCAAATGACGTTTCTGCATACGATGTCATTCAGAATCTGTTTCCGGATAAGAATAAAGACTTTGTCTTTACCATTTCCGAATCGGATATTGTTCTGGTCAAGGAGATCAAGGGTGCTGTGGACACCAAGGATCTGGAAAAGCTTGCCCGTTCCATTGCAGATACTTTGAGCAGCGAGTTCTACACCCGCGTGAACGTGGGTATCGGTACCATTGTGACCGGTGTCAAGGAACTGTCCCGTTCGTTCAAGGAAGCACAGATGGCTCTGGAAGTCGGCAAGGTATTCGATACCGACAAGGCGATTGTCAGCTATGAGAATCTGGGCATTGCCCGCCTGATCTATCACCTGCCGACCACGCTGTGTGAAACGTTCCTCCACGAGGTATTCAAGCGGGGCAGCATTGAATCTCTGGATCATGAAACGCTGTTTACCATTCAGAAGTTTTTTGAGAACAACCTGAATGTTTCTGAAACTTCCAGAAAGCTGTTTGTACACCGGAACACACTGGTGTACCGTCTGGAAAAGATCAAGAAGCTGACTGGTCTGGACTTGCGGGAATTTGACCATGCCATTATCTTCAAGATCGCATTGATGGTCAAGAAGTACCTCTCTGCGAATCCGGCGAAGTTCTGATGAATAAGGACGGGGTGAGGGCGTAAAGCATCGCTCCGGCATAAAAGCCGCCGGTGCAGCGTGTGGCGTTTTGCATCGGCGGCTCTTTGTGTAATTTTATTGGTAAAGACAGCAATGCACAAAACTTGTGCGTGCTGTCCGAAAAAGTGGATGTCTGCGATCAACTGAAACGGTATTTTCGGCAGTCTGCCGGAAGTGCCCAGAGAAAGGATGTGTGTGAACTATGGTTGAACTGAAGAACGTGTCTGTGACATACTCCAGCGGCGTAGATGCACTGCACAATGTCAACTTGAAAATCAATGACGGAGACTTTGCCTTTGTAGTTGGTGCGTCCGGTGCCGGAAAAAGCACCATGATCAAACTGATCTTAAAAGAGATCAACCCGACCAGCGGTTCGATCAGTGTCAACGGCTATAACCTGAACAAACTCCGGCGGCGGCGGATTCCTGCCCTGCGGCGTACCATTGGGTTTGTTTTTCAGGACTTCCGGCTGATTCCGTCTATGACAGTGTATGAAAACGTGGCATTCGTGCTGCGGGTAATCGATGCACCGACGAAATATATCCGGAAGCGTGTGCCGTATGTAATCGGTCTGGTAGGTTTGCAGGACAAGACATATGCCTATCCGGACGAGCTGTCCGGCGGTGAAAAGCAGCGTGTGGCGATTGCCCGTGCATTGGTCAACGACCCGCAGCTGATTATTGCGGACGAGCCGACGGGAAACATCGATCCGGAACTTTCTTATGAGATCGTAGAACTGTTGCAGGGCATCAATGACATCGGGACTACCATTCTGATGGTAACCCATGAACACAGTCTGGTGCGGCAGTTCGGCGGACGGATCATCAATATCGATCAGGGACAGATCGTCTTTGACGAAGTGATTGGAGGGAATCTGATCCATGAAAGCTAGTGGTTTCAAGTACCTGATTGGACAGGGTGTGGAAAACATCTGGAAAAACCGGATGATGGCATTCGCTTCATTCTGTGTGCTGTTGGTTTCGCTGCTGCTGGTGGGTATGTCGGTGTTGTTTTATATGAACCTGACCTCTATGATCGGCGGCGTAGAAGATAAAAATGAAGTCATTATCTATATGGACGAGGGTACTTCAGATCAGGAACTTGCAGATTTTCAATCGGAATTGGCACAGATTCCGAACATTTCGGAGATTTCTTTTTACTCCAAGGAGCAGGCGTTTGAAGATCTGAAAAACAGCATGTCGGATTATGAAGTGCTGTTCGATTCACTGGGGGACGACAACCCGCTGATCGACAGCTATCGGATCCGTGTTGAAGATATTTCACAGATTTCTGCAACGATTACACAGGTAGAGGGACTGGATCACATTGATTCGATCCGTGCTCCCATGGACTTTGTCAACGTTCTGACCGAGGTACGGAAGATCGTGACTGTTGTATTCGGTGTGATCATTGCAGCATTGGTCGTCATTTCCGTTGTGATCGTTTCCAATGCCACAAAGGCGAGCGTTTTCGCACGGCGGGAAGAAATTCAGATCATGAAATACGTTGGTGCAACCAACTCTTTTATCCGTATCCCGTTTTTTGTGGAGGGTATGATCACCGGCTTGCTTGCTGGTGGCGTTGCACTGGCGATCACTTGGTTCGGCTATGATTCGCTGGTCGGCCTGCTGACCGGACAGGTGGAATTCCTGTCTGTGATCGGCATGGGCAGCATCATTCCGTTCCGTGCACTGGCATGGAAGGTGGCTCTGGCATATCTGCTGTCCGGTACGCTGTTCGGAGCGTTCGGCAGTATGATCTCTATGCGGAAGCACCTGAATGTTTAAAACAATGCCGATGCACATCTTAGGAGGCTATTTTCTATGAGTAAGAAGAAACATCTGAGTCTGCGTTTTACCAGTGCGTTGCTTTGCATGACCATTCTGACAGGCGGCATGGCAGCAAACTGGACACCGATCAGGGATATTCCGGTATCGGCAAAGACGCTGGCAGAATTACAGGAAGAACGCAAGAGCAACGAAAAGAAGATCGCAGAGAAGCAGAAAGAACTGGATTCTTTGCAGTCTGATCTGGAAGAAAAGGAAGCGTATCAGAAGACTTTGCAGGAAAAGATCACTCTGCAGCAGAGCAATCTGGACATCGTTTCACAGGAACTGGATCGCATTGCTCAGTCTATCGACGAAACCACACAGGCAATTTCACAGGCAGAAGATGACATCAAGGTCATGGAAGCCGATATTGCCATTGGACTGGACGAGTTCAAGATGCGGCTTCGTGCCATGTACGTACAGGGCAACGACAGTCTGGCTTCGGCTCTGGTAGGTGCGACTGACTTCTACGACCTGCTTTCCAAGTATGAACTGATGTCCCGTGTGGCAAATCATGACAACCAGCTGGTCAACGACCTGAAGGACAAGCTGGAAACCTGCAACGCAAAGAAGGCGGAACTGGAAACAGAAAAGTCCGATCTGGAAAGCCAGCAGGAAGACCAGCAGGCCAAGAAGGAAGAATTCAAGGCGGCAATCGAGGATCTCCAGCAGACCTATTCTGAAACCGATGAAGCCAAGGAGCAGATGCAGCGGCAGAAAGAGCAGCTGAACGGCGATGTGGCAACATTGGAGGAAAACAACAAGGCTCTGGACGCAGAAGAAGACCAGATCAAGGCGGCAATTGCAGCGGCTGCAGAAGCTGAAAAGAAGAAGCGGGAAGAAGCAGCTGCGGCAGAAGAAGCCAAGAAGAAGCTGGAAGCCCAGAAGCAACAGCAGCAGGAGGAAGCCAAGAAGAATCAGTCCTCCGGCAGCAGCTCTTCTTCGAAAAATGACGATACATCTTCTTCGAACAGCCAGAAGGACAATTCCAGCAGCTCCAGCAGTTCGAACAGTTCTTCCAGCAGCAGTTCAGATTCTTCCAGCGACGACAGCGGCAGTGTTGCACCGTCCGGCGGCGGCTTCACATGGCCCTGCCCGGGATTCTATACCATTTCCAGTACTTTCGGCAACCGCTGGGGTACCACACATGGTGCAATTGATATTGCCGGCGGCAATGCCGGTGCAGCGATCGTTGCAGCAAAGGGCGGCACAGTCGTTCGTGTTGTAACCGGCTGCTCCCACAACTATCCGAAAAGCGGCAGCTGCGGCTGCGGCGGCGGCTACGGCAACTATGTCATTATCCAGCATGACGGTACATATTCTACGTTGTACGGACATATGGCATCGGTGGCTGTTTCTGCCGGACAGACCGTCAGTGCCGGACAGACCATCGGCTATGTGGGAAGCACAGGCTTTTCCACTGGTTTCCACCTGCACTTTGAAGTGCGTGTTAACGGCACCAAGGTGGACCCGATGAAGTATCTGTAATCAGAATGCATTTTTGAGAAAATGAAAAAAGGCAGGGGTATGCATTTGCAGTCCTCTGCCTTTTTTGGAAGAAAGGATTGTAAGTTATATGCGAAAACAATCAGATGCAATGCAGGCGGATATGCCAAAGGAAAAAACAGTGCCGGTGCGGAAATCGACACTGATCCTGCTGCTCTGTCTTTGCGGTGTGCTTGCCGTAGGAACAGGACTGGGCATTTATCGGAACTACGCCGGCAACACGGAGTACAGGGAGCTCCGGCAGCTTGCCGCAACTGTAAAGCAGAACTATTATACCGACGTGGACGACGAAGCCGTTATGCAGGGGGCTATGAAAGGCTATGTTGCCGGTCTGGACGATCCTTATTCCCAGTACATGACCAGTGAGGAATATCAGGCTTATCAGACAGAAGAAGCTGGTCAGACCGTGGGAATCGGCGTAACGGTGACACAAACAGACGAGGGCTATTTGCAGGTGGAGGAAGTCAATGCAGATTCTCCGGCAGAAAAAGCCGGTATGCAGCAGGGCGATATTCTCACCAAGGTAGAGGGCGAAGATCTGGCAGAACTGGGCTATGCCGGAGCACTGTCTAAAATTCGAGGTGAAGCAGGTGCCACGGTGCAGCTGACGATTCAGCGGAACGGCGACACACTGGAACTGGACGTGGAACGGCAGAACATCGAAGTGACGACTGCCGAGGGACAGATGCTGGACGGACAGATCGGCTATATCCGGATCAGTTCCTTTAAGGGCAACACGCCGGAACAGTTTCAGGCGATTTACGACCAATTGACACAGGACGGGGCAAAGGCGTTGATATTCGACCTGCGGGATGACGGCGGCGGACTGGTGTCGGCTTTGGAGAAGATTCTGGATCCGCTGCTGCCGGAGGGCAAGATCGCCATTGCCACCTATCGGGACGGCACGACCAAAACGCTGGTGGAATCAGATGCCACAGAGTGCAGCTTGCCCATGACGGTGATCGTCAACGGCAACACTGCCAGTGCAGCAGAACTGTTCACCGCTTCGCTGCGGGATTTCGGAAAGGCTTCCGTTGTGGGAACGCAGACATTCGGGAAGGGCATCATGCAGGTGACACAGTCCATGCCTTCTGGCGGAGCACTGACACTGACGGTGGCAACTTATCAGACCACCAAGGGTGAGTGTTATCACAAGGTAGGCATCAAGCCGGACGAAATTGTGGAAGCCGGAGAAGATGCAGTGGACTACAGCGATCCGAATCCGGAAAAAGACCCGCAGCTGAAAAAGGCAATCGAAATGGTGCAGGCGAAGTGACTACTCAGTGTTTCCTTAAGGAAACTGGCATAAAATTTTGCCGCAAAAACGTGCATCTCATTTTTGTGTAAATACGTTCTGAATTCTTTTTGAACAGACAGACCGCTGTCCCGCTGCTGTGCTATAATGAAAGAAAAGGAGGCATCATCATGGAAACTGAAAAAAACAGCCGTATGCTGGAACTTTTCTTTCGGGTGCTGCGGGGAGAAACCATCTCTGTAAAAGCAGTGGCAGCGGAATACGGCGTGTCTACCAAGAGCATCGGACGGGACATTGGAAAAATACAGGAATTTCTGGCGGAACACCGCGACCTGATGCAGCAGGCGGAACTGGTGTATTCCTATAAAGATAAAGCGTATCACCTGAACTGTGAGGAGTTCCTCAAAAATAAGGAATTATTTGCATTGGTAAAGGTAATGCTGGGCAGCCGTTGTCTGCCCAAGGAAGACGTGCTGCGGCTGATTTCCAAGCTGAAACGGTTTACCACAACACAGGATCGGGAAAAATTTGACAAGCTGGTACGCAAGGAAATTTACCATTATCACGAAGTCAAGACAGACTGCAATTCGCTGATCGATACGCTGTGGAAACTGATACAGGTCATTGATGAAAAGCGACCGATCACCATTACTTACTACAAAATGAATCGGGAAGCCGTCAAGCGGAAAATTAAACCGGTTTCGCTGATGTTCAGTGAGTATTATTTTTACCTGATCGCGTATGCATTTGACGATGACCAGTATCTGCCGAAGTTCTTTCGGGCAGACCGCATTGTGTCGATGACAGAGCATCAGGAACACTTTACGCTGGAACGGAAGTACGACTTTGATGAAGGCGACCTGCGGGAGAAGAACCAGTTTTTGTTCCCCGGGAAGACGGAGCGAATCCGGTTTGCCTTTTCCGGTCTGTCCGTACAGGCAATTCTGGACAGACTGCCCACAGCAAAGGTAGTGGAGCAAAACGGCAGAACCAGCATCATCGAAGCGGAAGTCAACCACGGACGCGGCATTATCATGTACCTGCTGTCGCAGGGGGCATGGGTAAAGGTGCTGTCGCCGCAGAGTCTGGTGGACGAAATGCAGGAAGAACTGCATCAAATGCTGGCATTATATGAAAAGGCATAGGAACACGTGGAGTTAGGGCAATACTAGACCTGACGAGAAATTTTCTCGTCAGGTCTTTTTTGATAACATATCATGAAATTACTACTTTTGTCATGAAAAATAGTATTATCCTTGTGAAAGATGTGGTATACTAAAGACAATGAATTGTTCGCATAAAGCCGTTTGCACAGAAGATGTGATATTGTTTTTCATACATTCTGTGCAGACAAATTACACAGAAACAGCGGCATGCTGTTTTCAGAAAGAGAGGAAATGAGTATGATGCGAATTAAAGGACTTCGGCAATGTCTGGCAGTGCTCTGTGCGGCAGTGTTGAGCATGGGCAGTCTGGCAGCGATGCCGGCTTCTGCGGAAGTGAAAAATCTGGTCAGCAACTCCACATTTGACAGCGGCACCAGCGGCTGGGACACCTATCAGGCAAGTGGCGGAAAGGCGACCCTGACTACGGAAAACGGTAAGCTTGCCCTGCAAATCGATTCTGTGGGAAAGCTGAACTATTCTGTACAGTGCAACTATGATATTATCCCCTTGTACAAAAACGGGGTGTACCGTGTTAGCTATGAGATCTCTTCCACCACAGACCGTTATGTGGAAGCTATGATCCAGCAGAATGGCGGCACCTATCAGGCGTACACCTGGAAAGGACTTGATCTGACCGCAGAACCGCAGACCGTGGACTATGAATTCACCATGAAGCAGGATTCAGATGTCATGTCCAAGCTGGTGTTCAACTGCGGACTGGAAAACGAGGAAGATCTGCCGGCACATACTATTTATCTGGACAATGTAAAGGTAGAACTGGTAGATGATTCCAAGGTGGATTATACCTCTGTCCTGCCTTATGCTCCGTCGATCATGACCGATCAGGTAGGTTATCAGCCGGACGAAACCAAGACAGCTGTGTTCCGCGACGTGACCAGTGAAACCAGTTTTTCCGTCGTCAACGCAGACAGCGGACAGGTGGTCTATACCGGGGAACTGTCGGCTCCGACGTTTTATTCTTCCGCCGACGAAAACAACTGGACGGGAGATTTCTCCGCCGTAACAGAAGCTGGTACATACTATATCACCTGCGGTGGTTTGGATCAGTCGTATTCGTTCACCATTGGTAATAACGTTTACGACAGTCTGCTGAACGACAGTGTGAAAATGCTGTACCTTCAGCGGTGCGGCACGGAGGTGAAGGACAGCACATTCGGGCATGCGGCTTGCCATGACACGCTGGCAACGGTTTACCATACCAACGAAAAAATCGATGTCAGCGGCGGCTGGCATGATGCCGGCGACTACGGCAGATATGTTGTTCCCGGTGCAAAGTCTGTGGCAGACCTGCTGATTGCCTATGATGCCAATCCGAAATTGTTCAGCGACAGCATTGGCATTCCGGAAAGCGGCAACGGTGTTCCGGACGTGCTGGACGAGGTACGCTATGAACTGGAATGGATGCTGAAAATGCAGGACAGCCAGACCGGCGGCGTGCACCACAAGGTCAGCTGCGAAAATTTCCCCGGTTATGTGATGCCGGAAACGGAAACGGACGAACTGATCGTAACGCCGGTTTCCACCACAGCGACTGCCGATTTCTGTGCGTCGATGGCAATGGCATATGAATACTACCAGAAGTTCGACAAGGACTTTGCGGAAAAGTGTCTGAATGCTGCAAAGAACGCGTGGGCATTCCTGCAAAAAAATCCCAACTTCATCTTCTCCAATCCGTCTGACATTACGACTGGTGATTATGGCGACACTTCCGATATTGACGAACGCTACTGGGCAGCAGCACAGATGTGGCGTGCTACCGGTGAGGATGCATATCGTACTGCGTTGGAAAGCATGAGTGTGCAGAATGGCATGGACTGGATGGAAGTGGGAGACTATGGTAATATTGCCATTCTCACTATGGACGGTGTGGATACGAACTCTGACCTCTACACCCGTGCAAAGACTTCCATTCTGAAAGAAGCCGACCAAATGAAAGGTCTTTCCCAGAGCAACCCTTATGGGGTGTCGGTTTCCAAATATAACTGGGGCAGCAATATGGGCGTTGCCACTTCCGGCATGATCCTGAATCTGGCATACCAGATGACTGAGGACAGCACCTATCTGGACACTTCCCGCAGCAATCTCCACTATCTGCTGGGCAATAACGCAATGGGAGAGTGCTTCGTGACTGGCTATGGCACGGTTTCACCGGAACACCCGCACCACAGACCGTCTATGGCCAAGAATCAGGCAATGAAAGGTATGCTGGTCGGCGGTGTCAATTCCGGTCTGGAGGACAGTGCTGCAAAGGCATACTGTGCAAATTCTCCGTCGGCAAAGTGCTATGTAGACCATTGGGAAAGCTATTCCACCAATGAGATCACGATCTACTGGAACTCTCCGCTGACCTGCCTGCTGTCGATGAACAGCACCGCAAGAACACCGGAACATGATGACATCATTTCCGGCGATGTAAATCAGGATCAGACAGTCAACACTGCGGATGTTGTACTGCTGCAAAAGTATCTGCTGGGAGAAGTTTCTCTCACAGAAACACAGGCAAAGGCGGCAGATGTACAGGCAAACAATACGGTAAACGGATTCGATCTGGCAGTGCTGCGGCAAAAGCTGGTGCAGAAAGACGACAATAATTCTGGCAAGGACGACACCAAGGGCAATGAACCCAGTGCCGATGCGGAAGTACTGGCAGATTTCCGTAAGGGTGCTACCAGTCTGTTTGAAGCTTCGGAC
>OKSC01002698.1_pt1 | contig 14574 bp, 11 predicted proteins | sample 1601161 | NCBI WGS metagenome assembly OKSC01 (sample SAMEA3541552, study PRJEB24748) | human gut metagenome | biome: human gut; feature: human-associated habitat; material: faeces | place: China | collected 2012
AATGAGATCGTAGAAGCGGGTAAAGGTATGGAGTTGATCCTTGTGTGTGAAGCCATGCAGCAGAATACGATTTATGATATTGCGAGAAACATACGCAAAGAAAAGAAAAAGATCATATTGATCGCAGGACCAAGTTCTGCCGGTAAGACGACATTTTCGCATCGCCTTAGTATACAACTTCGGGCACTTGGATTGCATCCGCATCCGATTGCAGTAGATAATTATTTTGTCAATCGGAAAGATAATCCAAGGGATGAAAATGGAAACTACAATTTTGAATGTCTGGAAGCGGTGGATGTGGAACTGTTGAACCATGATATGCAGATGCTTCTTCAGGGGGAAACGGTCAAACTTCCCGAATTTGATTTCTTAAATGGAAGAAGATTGTATAAGGGAGATAATTTGCGGATCGGAGATCAGGATGTGCTTGTGCTTGAGGGAATCCATTCATTGAATCCGAAGATGTTATATGCATTGCCCGATGAGGATAAATATCGTATATATATCAGTCCGTTAAACCAGTTGACGATCGATACAGATGATAAGATATCTACCATAGACAGTCGTTTGATCCGCAGGATCGTTCGAGATAACCGAACTCGTGGGCACGATATAGAACGAACACTTTCAATGTGGAAATCTGTCAGACAGGGTGAAGAACGGTATATATTTCCATATGAGAGTAATGCTGATGTTATGTTCAATTCCGGGTTGTTGTATGAATATTCTGTATTAAAAAAATATATAAATCCATTACTGATGGAGGTATCGGAGAAGTCACCGTTTTATTCAGATGCATTACGCCTGAAAGAATTGACTGATCGTTTTGTAACTCTGGAAGATACCATTGTTCCGTTGAACTCGATTTTACGTGAGTTTATCGGTGGAGGCTGTTTTAAAGTCTGAGGATGAAGAAAGAGCTTTTAAGAAACAAATATTTATAATCAAAGACAGAGAAAAAGTTATCGTATTTCTTTATATAAATAGCATATAATCAGTTGTATACAAAATGGGAGATAACATTACTATTGGGATATGTATGTTATCTCTCACTTTGTATAAGTCAATGAACAGATAAATGGGCTGGCTATATATGTATGAAACAGACCTTTTTCTACGTCGGTACTTGACGAGCCGCTTGAAAAGCGGAGAGCTTAGAACCGCTATGTAGAAAATAGAACGCGAGTGTTCTGTGAAATACATATATAGCCAGCCCATTTATCGTCATCATATAAAAGCTGGACGATAAGCCGGGTTATGTCGAGAGTGATCATCTATCTAGGCTTTATGTTACCATAAAGCTCAAGCGACCTACCTGAGACTTGACGGGCAGCCATTCGTCTCACAGCCGAAGCTGCTTTTTTGGTCTTGCTTCGAGTGGGGTTTACAGAGCCTGTTCTGTTACCAGAAGCAGCGGTGAGCTCTTACCTCGCCTTTCCACCCTTACCATGTACATGGCGGTTTATTTCTGTTGCACTAGCCTGGGAGTTTCCTCCACCGGACGTTATCCGGCACCCTGCCCTGCGAAGCCCGGACTTTCCTCACCTGTCATATGACAGCCGCGATCACTTGTCCAGCTCATTACTTTTATAGCAGAATGAACACAAAAAGTAAAGGGGAAAATAAAGAAACAGAAAACATGGTTTTAAAAACTACTTCTCATGGTATAAAAAATTGTTGAAGTGATGGCAGATGGGTGTTATAATCTCTCTATAGAAGCCTGATAATATATATTGTCCAAGATTTAATATAAGAGGGTGAAATATATGGAGAATAATTATCTGTTAAATAAAGAATATATTAGAATAAAAAATATGAATACAATCAGCTATGGCGGAAATCAGTCATGGTGCAGGAGTAAGAAGATGCAGAAGGTAGGATGTGGTGTAATTGCTTTGGCAGATATATCAATCTATCTTGCAGAACAGAACCCGGGGCTTATGACAGATGCAATTCGCAAAATCAACAAGCCGAAGGGCTTATATAATAAAAATGACTATCTTGCATATGTAAAATGGTTCTATAAGCATTATGTTTTTTTCCTGTGGTATAAAGGAATGACAGGTGTGACGTTAATGAATACATTGAACCGATATTTTATGCTGAATGACATCGGACTTCGTGCAAGATGGAGATTGTTTTTGTCAGATGAGGAAATGATGAAGCAGATTCGGCATTTGATCCGTAAGAATAAACCGGTTGTATTATCAATCGGACCGAATATCCCGAATGTATTTGGCGATAAAGGAATCCATATGTATGTGGAAAAGGATGGACGTATGCTTGCTTCCATGAAAAAGAATGTTCACAGTCATTATGTAGTTGTGACAGGGGTAGAAGAAATATCAGGTCATGAGTATCTGATCGTTTCATCCTGGGGCAAAAAATACTACATCAGCTACGAAGAATACCGTGACTATGTAAAACATTCCGGTGGAAGAATTACAAGTAGCATTCTGTACATCAAGGGAATGATCTAATACTGAAAATCTTATTTGTAATTTATGCGGATATTGTTATTTATTACAAAACATATAGAAGGGGTTCTGCCCCGGATACAAACAACCACTATAAATGACTCGCTGCGGTTTCGATTCGCTGCACATGCCCGATTCGTAAATGCTCCTGCGCTAACTCGCCTTTGGCTCGAACAAGCGCCCGCATTTACTGGCAATGTGCATCTCATTTCGAAATCCTCGCTTATGTCATATTATAGTGGTTGGTTGTATCCGGGGCAGAATTCCTTCTGTATGTTTATACGGAATAACAATATCTGCGCAAAACTAAATTAAAAAGATTTTCCGTATTAGATCATTCTCTTTGGAGATCAATGTCAGACTGGATAGTTATTCATCTGTTGGTTAATGCATATTACATTATAATCATGTATTGCTACATAGTTATTTTCGGGTTAATGCCTGTAACTCGGTTTCTGTCAGTTCGCGGAATTCGCCGGGAGCGAGGGCTTTGTCCAACGTCAGACTTCCCATGGACAGGCGTTTCAAGTAGGTGACCTTCATGCCGAGGGCTTCGAAGGAGCGTTTGACCTGGTGGTAGCGTCCTTCAGTGATCGTCAGGAGAATCTCCGAAGTCTGGGTGTTTAGGTCGGTGTTTTTTATGACTAAAGTACCCGGTTTGGTTGGCTTGTCATCGCCAATGTCCAACCCTTCTTTAAATGCTTTTGTGTGTTCTTCTGTTGCCAGACCATCGATGCGAGCAAAATATGTTTTTGCTACATGTTTGGACGGCGACAGGAGATTGTGGGATAGTTCTCCGTCATCGGTGATAAGCAGCAGGCCTTCTGTGTCGATATCCAGACGACCGACAGGAAAAAGATTCTTTACAGGGACGGAAGCTTTTAACAGATCCAGAACTGTTATATGTAGATTATCATTTGTTGCGCTGACACAGCCCGAGGGCTTATTCAGCATATAATAATGGTGCTTTTGGTATCCAATCACCTTTCCGTTATAAGAAATCTGATCTGCATTTTCATCAATCTTCTGTTCGGGAGATTTGCAGACGATTCCATTTACCGAGATCATTCCTTTTTTTATATATTGTTTTACCTGGGAGCGGGAGCCAATGTCCTGATTTGCCAGAAATTTATCGATTCGCATAGTATATACCTGCCTTTGGTGTTTTAGTTATTCGAAAAAACACTTGTATCCAAGAGATTTTTCATTATTATAGCATGGATTTTTTTGATGTTGGAGAATAAATTCAGTTAATTTCAGAAAACAGGTGGTATTGTATGAAAATGTTATAATAAACCTGCATTTGTGACGGAAATGTTAAATGTTAGATTGTAAAATAAAATTACAGCAGATTATATAAAATAAACAAAAAAATCCAGCGTTTATTTACGGAAAATTAATACATTTTACCATAAAAACTTTGGTTGGAAGACATATGCGTATTGACAGAAACTTTGAATTAGAGTATTATTTTTAACAGAAATGTAACATTTTGTCATGAATTTTAATAAATAGGTACGAAAAGATGAGAATTAGAAGAAATAATCGTTTTTCCCATGTGGGAAGAGGTTTGTTTAGTTATAGATACATAAAACGTAATCTGCTTGTGGCAGCAGCTACGATTGTTACAGCAGCGGGAATTGGACTTGTTGTAAAGTATGGAGAGGCGTTGGATCACAGCCCGGCATATCTGAACAGCCAGACTGCTCAGACTGCATCTGTTGGGACAACTACTGAGGAGGCTGCCACTGTTGATGTGGCTGCACTTCAGACCAGCACGACAAAGAAGGCTGCTCAGAAGAAGACTGTAGTGGCAAAAGCAGAGGAGAAATCCGAATTTGATGGTAAGTTTATCGCAAAGATCAATGATACATTAAATATCAGAGAAGAAGCTACGACAGATTCCAACATCGTAGGTAAGCTGTTTGACGGTAATGTAGGTGATGTATTAGAGACATCCGGTGAATGGACAAAGATTTCATCGGGAGATGTAATCGGGTATGTAAACAGTGATTATATTCTGACCGGCAAGGATGCTGAGACATATGCAGAAGATTACAAGAAAGTCCTTGGAACAGTAACAGATGATACGGTTCGTGTACGTGCAGATAAGTCTACACAGTCAGATATCCTTGGGCTTGTAGCGAAGGATACCGTTCTTTCTGTTAAGACACAGGATAAGGATTGGGTAGAAGTTACAATGAATGACGGAACAGATGGTTATATAGCTGCGGATTATATCACAGTAGAAGAAACTTATGAGTATGCAATGTCGATTGATGACTACACAGCTATGGTAGAAGCTGAACAGCAGAAAGCATATGAAGTGGTATCAACTGATGACAGTGCAGATATAATGACGGCAGATGAAGAAACAACCGAGACGGCAACAACTGAGACTCCGACAACTGAGGGAGCAACAGAAGCGGATACAGAAGTGTCTACAACAGAAGCAACAACAGAGGAGAAGTCGGATGATAGTTCTAAGATTGATGCATCCCAGTATGATGATGCTTATCTGTTGGCATGTTTGGTCAGCATGGAAGCAGGATATGAATCCTATGAAGGACAGTTGGCAGTAGCAAATGTCGTTTTGAACCGTGTAAGAAGTGGTAAATGGGGAAGTTCTATTTCATCAGTTATTTATGCACCGAATCAGTTCCCTTGTGCAACGGGAAGCGTAATGCAGGGATACTTGCAGGATGGTCCGTTATCAACAGCACAGCAGGCAGCAAATGATGCCTTGGCCGGTAACAACAACATTGGAAGTTTTATGAGCTTCTTAAATAAGAATTATATTGATACAGATTCTTTATCTGATTATCAGATTATTGGAAATCATTGTTTCTACTAAAGTGTTTTTGAAAGATGGATTTAAGCTTATGAAGATAAATGAAAATATTCATGGGGAGCGGGAACTCGATACAGATCCGGTTACTTCAACGATAACGATAAACAATGACAGATTTAACAGAAGATACATACGCAGTTGCGGGATGTATCTTTTGTTGTTTCTGATATGTATTGGATTTTACATGATAAATATGGCTGTAGAACATGTATATCCGTTTGGCAGCAGAAGCTTTCTGTATCAGGATGCATGTGATCAATATCCCGGTATACTGAAAATTTTCCTTGAATGGCTGCATTCAGGGGATAAAGGTTCATTTATATGGGAACGGGGGCTTGGAATCGATATTGTTCTGAACATGTTCTATTACTGCATGAGCCCGTTTAATATTATAGCCATAGTACTTGGTCCGGATCGTGTTGAATTATCTATGACATTGATGATCGTACTCAAAGCATCATGCCTGGCTCCGGCAGGACTGTTCTTTTTCAGGCATTCAAAGATTCGCAGATTTGCGGAAAAGGGATTGTCAGAGAAATATATAACTGTAATTTCCATGATGTTCGGACTCCTGTATGCGTTAAACAGTTATGTGGTGGTATATAATCATAATGTGCTCTGGCTGGACGGACTGATTCTGCTTCCGTTTATTGCGATTGCAGTTGAGCATCTGGCGGGAGGCAAATGGCAGCTCCGTTATACGTTGTTATTAGCCTGTGCATTTTTGTTTAATTATTATTTTGCATTTTATATTTGCCTGTTTATAGTCTGCTATTTTTTTATGCAGGATTGGAAGAATGCTAAGAATTTATGGTCCGGTGTATGTCGTTTCTTCGGATGGTCGGTTATGGCGGTATCGATTGCGGGAATGGTTGTTCTTCCGTCTCTTTATGCCATTATGAATCTGTCATCCTGTGGAAACGGGGACTATAGTCTTCCATGGTATAGAATCAGTAATCTAGGAATGTTTGTTAATTCATTTTATCCATTGCGACAGATATCGACGGGATATTTGTTCAGTCACAATAATTATTGCGGTATTCTGGTGATTATGTTCTTCCTGCTTTTCTTATTCGGAGCGGGAATCAAATGTAGTTTTAAGCTTCGATATACGGCCGTTATTTTATTCCTGACTATTGGATTGAACATGGTCGGATTAAATTATGTCCTGCATGGCTTTACGATTACGCATGGACTCGGAAATCGTTTTGCATTTATCCTTGTCTTTTTCATTTTGATGGCAGGTTATATCGGAATGCTCAGATTACAGCAGGTAAAGGTATGGCAGATAATCAGTATGTCAGGTATCGGTATTACTATATTCCTTTTGGAGCTGTTCTTAAATAAGGAAGATGCGAATTTCTATTCCTATGCGGCTGTATTGCTCTTTGGTATATCATATCTGATCTTATTGATCTTGTATGTCAGAAAGAGTATTCGTTATACGACCTGCTATGTGTGGATGATAGTATTATTGTGTATAGAGATCTTTGCAAATGCATGGATTCAGATGCCGCAGAAGTATAATGATGAGCGGCTTCAGAGCGAGATATCTGCTTCGGACTGGTTAACGGATTATGAGCAGTTGCAGCTTGCAGAAGGGGAGAGAAAGACTGCATTGGTGTCACAGAACTATATGCCGTATTCAGACGTAAACTGGTATTCATCTGTGGCAAATGGCAGTATAGTAGATGTGTTTACCAGCCTTGGAATATCAAGATATCAGAATATTGAATATACCTATAGAGGGGTAACTCCGATCAGTCGCCAGTTCTTTAATGTACGGTATGTTGTGACTGATGAAACAGGGGTTGCAGGTGGGTATCGTCTGATCGACCGGAAAAATGAGAAGATTGATTTCTACGAAGCGGATAATCTGGCAGGCATGGGATTTTTGATGAGTAAAGATGTTCTTGACTGGAGCGGAACAGCGAAAACGGAAGATACATCGGATGTATTCGAGAAAGGCAGCATGGCAGAGAATCAGAATGAACTGGTAAAGCTTGTGACCGGACATAAGATCACGCAGAATGCCTTTACAAGAATTGATATACCGGAGGATGCAGTAACAAGTGCCGGTATGGATATTACCGGACAGAAGAACGGTGAGTATTCCTATATCAGTACCAATGATGTTTTTTCAGCAATCACGGTGAATCTTACTGCGGAAAAAGACGAAGATCTGTATCTGGAATGTGCGGACACGAAGCCTCAGTGTATCGAAGTAAAGGTGAATGATGAAGTAACAGTGTCTACGAATTACACGGATTCAGCGGATTTTTATCATGTAGGTCAGGTAAAAGAAGGGGATGCTGTACAGATTCGAATGTATGCGATAAGAATTCGTCTTTATACAACGGCAGTTAAAGATCAGGAGGGAACGAAAGCATTTGCGCTGTATTCCTTAGATCAGAATGTAGTGAAAGCATTTGAAGAATATACAGAGTCACATCAAATGACATTTGACGGATGGACCGATAATACTTTAAATGGTCACATAACGACAGAAGAATCCGGTATTTTATATCTGGCGGTTCCGTACAATAAGGGATTTTCGGCAGTTGTTAATGGCAAAAAAGTAGCTCCTGTAAAGATCGGAACCGGCCTGATGGGTGTTCCTGTAGAAGCAGGGGAACATGTGATTACACTGACCTACAATACACCATATCTGATGGCGGGCATATGCCTGTCTGTGATAGGAATATTAATATTGGCAGGATATGTGATGATCAGCAGAAAAAAATCGTCCAATAAATAACGGACACAAATTATCAGCTTATAAGAATGCAGATATTGAAAAACAGATCATAATAAATTCTTATAATAAAAACAGGCAACTTGAGTGCGATCGCGCAGGTCAAGCTTCATAAGGATATTACTGAGATAATTGCGGACGGTTCCTTCCGAGAGAAAGAGCTGCTCCGCAATTTCTTTGTTGTTCAGACCATCTGCAACCAGTCGGATCAGTTCAAATTCCTTTTCCGTAAGATTGTAGGACAGGTAATCAAAACGATCATCAGTCTGTAACAGGGTAGGGATCTTGTTCATGATCTCATTCCCGAAGACAGTTTGACCGTTGTGTACGGCAGTGATCGCAGATGCAACTGTCTCAAAATCCTGTTTTAAGATGTATCCCTTTGCGCCGGTCCGGATGGCTTTGATGATATAGTCATCGTCGGCAAAGGTAGTAAGTAACAGAATCTTTGCGTCAGGGTGTCCGGTGATGATTTCTTTCGCTGCGGTCAGACCATCCATGCCTTCCATACGGATATCCATTAACAGAACATCGGGGCTGTATGTATCGTACAGGAAGATGGCATCGTGGCCATTTGCTCCGGTTGCAAGTACGGTAATGTCTGAGCAGGATTCTAATATGATCTTTAAAGATGCACTGACAAATGCATCATCATCAACAATTATAATATTCATGCAGTTCTATCTCCTTTTTGTGTATATTTTGGAATACTGACAAACAGGCGGAATCCGGATTCGGTTGATATCTGTAAAGTACCGGATAAGGATTGGACTCGTTCTTGGATGTTGGTAAGTCCGATGCCGGGGGAGGTTGTAAGGTGAATGCCTGTTCCGTTGTCACGGATCGTCAACTGATAGAAGCCCGGATGTTCCCGGATCAGAATCGAGAGTTGATCGCCGTTGCTGTGCTTTACGGCATTGGTGATCGCTTCTTTGGCAATGCTGATAAGACAGTATTTGATATCCTTCGGAACAATGTTGCCCATATCATATTCAAATGAAGTATGAAAGCCTGTTATATCATTCAACATATCCTGAATGGCAGCTTTCGTATCAATGGATTCATCGTGAAGGTCGTGGACACTTGATCGTATACTGTTCATGGCGGTATCCAGCGTAGCGCGGAGATAGGAAAGCGGATTTGTAAGGATCGGTTCTTTGTTGATCGTCTGGATCGCACCAACCTGAAGAATGGATCTGGTAAGCATGTGACCGACATTATCATGGATCTCTCTGGCGATACGATTTCTCTCTTTCAGGGTTGCAGTATAGATCCTGTTATCCTGTTCCTTCCGGATCATACGGATTCGTTCCTTTGCCAGAAGTTCGTTTGTCTCCGATGTATCTGTAAGGTGCTTCATCTGTTGATGAAGGGTGGTAAGCGCTGTAGTCAGATATCCGTATAATATGCTGCACAGACAGAGGACACCTATCAGAAGTAAAGTATCCATCGGAAGTTTTGCAGATGCCAGAATGATGGAAAGAACTCCGATGGGTGCAGTAAAACAAACCGGTCGTCTGCTCAGATAGAAGCAGAAAAGCGGAAGAAATACAACAAACTTAAGGCACAGACAGCACAGAATAAATATGCCTACGTGGATCAGTACCGGAGCTGTGGGTGGGAGCCTGTCAGCAATCAGCATTGTGCCAAAAGCAAGTATGATCGCAAGCAGAATATATATTACGCTACGCGTGCATATAGAAAAAGTGTGAATACACATAATACAGCATATTGCAAATATAAGCAGTCGAGTCAGGATTTGCTTCATAACTTCTCCTTGTATGTAGACAGGTCACGCGGGTGTCAGGTAATTGCGTGAACCGGCTTGGATTTATAAGTGACGGTATTAGTATACCTGTTGAGAAATACAGCGTCAATTGACTACGGTTGAAAAACTCCGGATTTTAAAAGAATGTGACAAATGTCATATTACAGATGTGATGATTGGCACTGAACAAAAATTTTGGTATATGGTAGAATGACAGCATAACATGGAACATGTGCGATGAGTTTCAGACGCGATGCCGGAAGAAACAATAGCATCCGAATAGAAAATGAATGAGGAGACAGTTATGGAATATGCGATTGAAGTAAAAGATCTGGTGAAACGATATAAAGATTTTGTAGCATTATCACATTTTGATCTGGAGGTGAGAGAGGGCGAGATCTTCGGTCTGCTTGGACCGAATGGATCGGGCAAGACGACGACGATCAACTGTATCTTGTCACTGCTTACATACGATCAGGGCGATGTCCGCGTATTTGGTAAGAAGATGACATCGACGAGCTACGATCTGAAACGGGAGATCGGTGTTGTAATGCAGAATGTGGCTGTATTTGATGAAATGACGGTATATGAGAATATCGATTATTTCTGTGGGTTGTATATCAGGGATAAAGAGACAAGAAAACAGTATGTAGAGGATGCAATCGCATTTGTCGAGCTTCAGGATTACAAGAAGTTCCTGCCGAAAAAACTGTCAGGAGGACTTCTCAGACGATTAAATATTGCGTGTGGAATCGCACACAAACCGAAGCTGATCTTTTTTGATGAACCGACGGTAGCGGTAGACCCACAGAGCAGGAACAAGATCTTAGAGGGAATTGTCGAGCTGAATAAGAAGGGCGCAACGATCATTTACACTTCTCATTACATGGAAGAGGTAGAACAGATCTGTAGCCGTATATTGATCATGGATAAAGGTCGGAAGGTCGCTCTTGGCACGAAGGAAGAGCTGAAAAAAATGATAAAGAAGACAGAGAGTATCTTCATAGAAGCTCCGGCACTGACAGATGAACAACTGCTGGAGCTGAGACAGCTTCCACATGTGTATGACAGTTCATATCAGGATGGAATGTTGAAGCTGACCTACTCCGGTGGAGATCACAATCTGATCCGGGTTATGGAATATATGAAGGAGCATGCGGTATTATTAGGAAAAGTATATACCGAGCTTCCAAGTCTGAACGATGTGTTCCTTGAGATTACCGGGAAGACACTTCGGGATTAGGAGGGGTGGATATGTTTTGGCATAATTTTAAATATGCAGGTAAAATGCTGATAAAAGGAAAAGATACACTGTTCTGGACGATACTGTTTCCGATCGCATTATTCACATTCATGTACATGGCATTCGGAAATATCATGGAAAAGGATGAGATGTTTAAAGATATCCCGGTCGCAGTTGTGAGGGATGGTAAGAACGATACAGCGCTTATGATGGTGCTGTCTACGCTTTCTATGGACGGCGAGAATAAACGGATCGACATGGAGGTGCTCAACGAGAAAGAAGCACTTCAAAAGTTAAATGATGAAGAAGTGACCGGTGTGATCTATACATCGGATGCGAGCCTGACAGTGAGGCAGAGTGACATCAAGGAGTCGATACTGGAATCAATCCTGAATCAGTATAAGCAGATGGAACAGATGTATCTGAATCTGATGCAGAAGGATCCGGAGGCTGCATCGGAGATCATTCAGAAGGCAGTGCAGAGCGATGCGGTATATTATGAAGAGATTTCCACAACGGACGGATGTCAGAATGAGTATTATAATTATTTCTATGCAGTGCTTGCTATGAGTTGCCTGTTTTCTTCCTTTGCCGGAATCACAAGAATGCATAAGCTGCAGGCAAATGAAAGCGCACTTGGAATGCGTCGTTGTCTGTTACCGAATCCTAAACTTGTGACTGTTCTGGCGGAGTATCTGGCATTACTGCTGGTTCAGTTTGCAGCCGAGGTTATCACTGTAATCTATATGCGGCTGTTCGGTGTACAGTTTGGAACAAAATATCCGGCTATTTTACTGGTACTCTTTATTGCATGTAATATCGGTATTGCCGGGGGAATGCTGCTTGGTTCCTGGTCAAAATGCTCATATGGAGGAAAGATTGGAATTGCGGTAGCGGCTAGCTTGACCTTCTCTTTTATGGCGGATCTGATGGTGCCGGGAATTAAAAACAGTATTGAAGATAAACTTCCGATATTGAACCGGGTTAATCCGGCAGTGCTGGTAACGGACTGCCTTTATGCACTCAATGTATACGATAATTACGACCGTTATTTCAGAAATATCCTGATCTTAACCGGTATGGCTGTCTGTCTGCTTGGAGCGAGTATTCTGGTCTTAAGGAGGAATAAATATGCAAGTGTTTAAATCCTATTTTAAAATCTTAAATAAGAAAAAAGGCTCAATGCTGATGTATATTGGGATCTTTGCGGGCATTATATTTGGATTTATATTGCCAAATTCCGGTAAAACAGAAGATGAATATAAAAGCATGAAGTGTAAATTCGCCTGGTTTGATTATGACCAGACGGCAGAAAGTGAAGAACTGTTTTCGTATCTGGATCATGCACATAAAAATGCTGAATTAAAAACAGATACGACGGAAGCGATGCAGGACAGTCTGTTTAACCGGGATATAGACTGTATCGTCCGCATTAAAAAAGGTTATGCGGATCATCTGGATAAGGAAGATCTGTCCGATTATATCGAGATCGTTGCAATTCCGAACCGGAGCAAGGTGGAACTGTTTGAAGCAGATGTAAATAAATATATCTCTTATCTGAATGCATATTTTGCAGCCGGATATGACCGGGCAGAGGCAGCAGCTCAGGTGGATGAATTGTTTCAGACTAGAACGAACGTAACGATGACAACGGAAGGCCATGGCGGAAAACATAGTACGAGATACACATTTTTCAGTTATCTGGGATGGATACTTGTGGTTATGATGATCGAGGGTGTAAGTCCGGTATTGATCGTTTACGACAAAAAAGAATTAAGAGAACGGATCGCAAGCTCGGCATATAAATATTCCAATATGACAAAAGAGATCCTTTTCGGAACAATCGTGACAGGATTTCTTGGATGCGCAGTATTTGCAGTTGGAGGGTGCTTTGTATTCAGAAAAGAAATGTTTACGGCGGCAGGACTTGGAAATCTGCTCAATATGGTCTGCTACATGTTCGTAGCTATGGCACTTGCCTTTCTTGCAAGTAAGATTGTCCGAAACGAGGAAGGTTTCAGTATGATCGGCAATATAGTGTCCCTTGGTATGGCATTCCTGTCCGGCATCTTTGTTCCGATGGAATTCCTTGGAGCAGGAGTCATCAAGCTGGCTCATTTCCTTCCGGCTTACTGGTATGTCAAAGCCGTTGATCTTCTGGACTATGAGGCAAAGATACCATCGGAAGCATTCATATATATGGGCATCGAGGTGCTCTTTGCAGCCGCCATCATCACGATCGCAATCGTGATCGACCGTGCCAGAAACCAACGCCTGGTGAGTAGTTAGATGATGAAAGTTTTATAAAAAGGGAAGTGGACATTATCTATTATTCCGCAAGACGCTTTCGCTCTGTTTCTCATGTAGCGGTACTAAAGTTCACCACTCCGTGGTTCACTAAGTACCGACATTCGAAAAGGCTTGCTTCATAATAATAATGTCCACTTCCCTTTTACATAAAACTTTCATCATCTGGAAGCTACATTCCTGTTATGAAGGAAACATATCTGGAAATCGATATATAAAACAAAATGGGAAATAGCATTACTATTATGAAGCAAGCCTTTTTTAACGCCGGTTCTTAGCGAGTCGCCATGGGCGAGGAGCTTAGTACCGTTGCGTTAAAATAGAGTGCGAACGACTTGCGGAATAATATGTAATGTATTTCCCATTTTATTTCAAAGATTTACGGAAGAAATTTCCTTTATAACAGGAGAATGCCGCTTCCATTTCAACTATTATTTGTCGTTGTTTTTGTTCTTCTCATTCATCATTGCGCGGACTTTCATGGACAGACCGAACAGGTTGATGAATCCGGTTGCATCCTTATGGTCATACAGCTCACCGGTAGTGAAGCTTGCAAGACTCTCAGAATACAGAGAATATGGAGAAGTTGTTCCGGCTTTGATGATGTTTCCTTTGTACAGTCTCATCTTAACCTGACCGGTAACTGTCTCCTGTGTCTTTTCAACAAATGCCTGAAGAGCCTCACGGAGAGGGCAGAACCACTTTCCTTCGTATACAAGATCTGCAAACTTGGTTGCTACGAGCTTCTTGTATGCAAGGGTTTCACGATCCAGAGTCAGCTCCTCTAACTGCTTGTGAGCTTCCATCAGAATTGTTCCGCCGGGAGTCTCATAAACACCACGGGACTTCATGCCGACAACACGGTTCTCAACGATATCGATAATACCGATACCATGCTTGCCGCCTAAACGGTTTAATTCACGAATGATATCAGAAACTTTCATCTTTGTACCGTTAATAGCAGTTGGGATACCCTTTTCAAAATCAAGTGTCAGATATTCATCCTCATCCGGTGCCTTTTCAGGGGTAACACCGAGAACCAGAAGATCATCGTAGTTTGGTTCGTTTGCAGGATTCTCCAGTTCCAGACCTTCATGGCTGATGTGCCAGATATTACGGTCACGGCTGTAAGAATGAGCAGCATCAAACGGAAGATTGATACCGTGTGCCTGA
>OKSC01002701.1_pt1 | contig 14565 bp, 10 predicted proteins | sample 1601161 | NCBI WGS metagenome assembly OKSC01 (sample SAMEA3541552, study PRJEB24748) | human gut metagenome | biome: human gut; feature: human-associated habitat; material: faeces | place: China | collected 2012
GTCTTCTTACAAACAGGCGCGGCGGGAAAATATATATTTCGTCAAGCGGCTTAAATGCCGCGCTCACCGCATAAATCGTAGGCAAAAGCATAAATAACGCACCGGCGAAAAGAAAAATGAATATAACCGCTGTGCCGCCGAATGAACGGTTAAGCCGCTTATGAAAACGCTTTTTCACTGAATGCTTTCACTCCCCCGTTACCGACCTATACGTCGGATGATATGCGATACCACAAAATTTGTAAACATCATCATAACAAACAGAAACACCGCAATAGCCGACGCATATCCCATTTCAAAACGTACCGTTCCCACATCAAGCATATATGTAAGCAGCGTATCCGCGCTGTATTGCGTTGTGGGAAAGCCCGCAAGCGACTGCACAAGCGCGCCCACACCGAAGCATGCCGCTATCTGCATTACCGCGCTGAAAAGCAGCTGCGGCGCCATTGAGGGCAGCGTAATATACCAAAGCTCCTGCCAGCGGTTTTTTATACCGTCTATTCCGCCTGCCTCCGCAAGGCTTTTATCCATGCTCTGAAAGCCGGCTATGAACGTAAGAAAGCCCACGCCGAAGCTTGCCCAAAGCTGAACCGTTATAAGCGCGCCGAGCATTGTTTTTGGGTCGCTCAGCCACTGCTGCGGCTCGGAAATTACGCCAAGCTGCATAAGCACGCTGTTGGCTATGCCGTATTGGTCGCCCGAAAGTATCATAGCCCATATGGCATAAAGATTTCCGCAAAGCGCCGGTGCGTAAAAGCAAAAGGTCATAACCGTTCTGACGGCTCTGCCCATTTCATTTATCAGCCACGCCGAAACGAATGAAATAAGATAGCTGAGAGGCCCTGTTATAATTGCGAAAACAAGCGTGTTTTTTAAAACCTGCGGGAAAATCTCGTCATCCAAAAACAGTCTTTCGTAATTCAGGAGACCTGTAAATTTAGGCGGTTCAAGCATATTGAAATAGGTGAAGGAAAGGCATATTGCCGCAATAACCGGAATTACCGTAAGTAAAATGAATACGATCATATACGGAGCCATCATAGCATAGCTCACCGCACTCTTTTTAAGACGGGACGCAAGCCCGTATTCTTTACGTTTCACAAATTTCACCCGCCAAGCTCCGTTATTTTTCTTTTTATTTCCCTATCGATTGCAGCGTTTGCATTTTCTAAAGCAACTCTTGTGTTACCGTGCTGATACAGCACCTCTCTGAAAGCGTTATCTATACACCTCGAGGTATAATATCCGCCGGGTATTTCGGGAATTTCTTTAACACACGCCCGCTGCCCGTTTAATATTTCAAGCTCCGCGCGAGTCCAGTTAAGGTTGCCGAATGCTTCAAGATTAGCCGTTGCGTGCCTTGCTGCCGCACCCAAAAGGTTTTCTGCGGCTGTGCCGTAATCGGTCTGAACGTCGGCAGAGGTAAGCCACTGCATAAAGCGCCAGCAGTTTTCCTTATTGCGCGCGTTTTTAAACATTACAACCGCCGTGCCCGAGGCTCCGCCCGAGCGGTCAATCCCGCCGTTTTTCTCTATTCCCGGCATAAGCTCCATTTTCCAAAGCCCGCGTATTTCGGGGGCGGCGCTCATAAGCGTGCCGTACATACCGTAGGACGCTACGGCAATGGGCATTTCGCCCGTTCTGAACCGCGTATTGAAATCATAGCTCAATTCAAAGCTGTACTGCGTGTAAAACTTTGTCCACAGTTCAAAAGCTGCAAGCGCCGCACTGTCGGAAAGGGCTGCGCCGGTAAGCGTTTTATTGTAAAAGCTGCCGCCGCACTGCATTAAAAGCGTAGGGAACAGATCCTTTGCGCCAAGTCCTAAATCCACCGCGCCCGACGCCGTAACAGCCGTATACGGCAGCCCCACGGTCATATTATTACGCTGCAGCCTTGCGGTTGCGTCAAGCAGCTCGTTCCAGGTTTGCGGTACAGATATTTTAAGCTCGTTCAGTATGTCCGTCCGCACAAACATTACAAGATATACCTGCGTAAGCGGCAGCGCATACACTCCGTTTTTTCGGGTGTAGGGCACAAGCGCGTCGTCCGTAAAGCGTTTCGCCGTTTCGTCAAAGCCTTTATATCCTTTAAGGTCTTCAAGTGCATTGCGGCTTGCAAGATTTATCGGCTGCCCGCGTGATACGCCTACCGCCACATCGGGGTTATTCCCCGTGAGCGCCGATTCCGTAAGCCCGCCCTGCACTAAATTAACGTTTACGGGTATTTTGGTTTCTTCGGTAAAATCCGATATAAGATTTTTAAGTATCTGCGCCTGGTCGCGTCCGTCGTTCAGCCATACGTTAACCGCCTCTGCGTCGTCATACTCGCTCATTGAGTCGTAATCATCGGAAAATGCGGAAATAAATCTTTTAAAAGAAAACACTGCGTTGCTTATAATATTTCCCTTAGCCGACGGCAGCCGATAGCCCTCTCCGTGAAATATAAGGTAATCCAGCTCCATAGGCTGATTTTTTGCGGAGACCGCAAAATCCGAAAGCAGCGATATATTACTTCTGAATGAGGAAAGCCGCGCCGGAATTTCCGACGGTTTTTTTGCAAACTCGCCCAGCTGCTCCGCCACGCGCTTAAGCCCTGACGAGCCGCCTGTTTTACCGCCGTTTGCCTTTTCATACATTTCCGCCGCGCTTGTCAAAGCCGTGGAAAGAGCGGAAAACCTCTCCCCTATATCGGGTATTTCACGTTCGAGGTAGTAGTCTCTGTACAAATCGGGGCTTGTGCTTGTAATCATTATTATTCTTCTGTAAAGGCTGTTCATTTCGCGGCTTACCGCGTCCACACGGTTAAGAGCCTCGGCAAAGCCGTCCGCCGTAACTTCAAGGCTTACGGTATTCTTGCCTTTTTTAAGCGGTATTAGGCAGACGCCGCCGTTTTCATCGGCAACCGTTTTATTTCTCCACCCGGAAGAATAGGGAAAGCTTACCGAGGAAAGCTCTTTATATGGTATTTCGCCGTTAATATAAATATTTCGCAGTACAGACATACCTATCTCGGTGTTTTGCCTGTATTTAAGAGTAAGGAAATAAAGTCCGTCCCGCGGGGCGTTCACCGTGTAGGTTATATACATCCCGGGCTTTGACCAGCCCGCGCCGCCGATTATATTGCGTTTCAAAGCATATGGGCTGTTCGGACTGGTTGCGGAATTTGAACGGTCGTAAACCGGGTAGAGCGTTCTGTCCGATTTATAAGACGCGTCCTCCGCCTCTATGTAAATAAAAGTATCGTCCTTTATTATTTCCTTTCCCTGTTCCTCGTAATTTTTTATCGCTTCGTTTTTATTTTTAAGATCTTGCGGCGGCAAAAGGCGCAGATCGCCGAAAATTATACCGTCCGAAAGCGCGTTAAAGCGCAGCACATTTTTGCCGCTTTCAAGCTTTACAATAAACGGTGAAGTGCTGTATCCCGAATAATCGGTTATTCCGCACTCCTGCCACACCGCAACCTGCTTTTGCTTTTGTATCAGGTCGTTACCGAGACCGTCGGTTTTCATATCGCCGTCGTTTTCCCATACTCTTCTGAGGGTGCAGGAGCCCGCCTCCTCAAAGGGCTTTTCGCCGTTGAGCTCAAACGAAAACGCAAGCTCGCTAACCTTAGTGGTGTCGGTAAGGTAGGAATATTTAAGCGATATATAATAAAGCGCGGTTTTCGGAATATCAAGCGTGTATTCCGCATATCCGCCCTCCGAAACCGAAAGACCCGTGTTTTCGCCCGGTGTGACGGTTTCAGCGTTTACCGCCGCGGAAAGAACGCCGCGGCACTCGCCGTCGGCGCAAGCCGTATTTTCGTTTTTCAGCAAATATCGGTAATAGGAGCCTTCCGCGAAGAGTGCTGCCCCCTCTTTACTCTCTGCCGCCGCGCCGTTTGAATACAGTGCCGCGCCTGCGGTAATAACCGCCAGCAAAACCGAAAGAGCTTTTAAAAATACTTTTTTCTTTTTCATAGCGCTACTTCCCATCCGACTGAGGTTCTTGTGCCTGTTCGTTAATAAATGTCACGGGAGAACAGCCCATTGTACGCCTGAACGCCTTATTGAAGGTCTGAAGATCCGAGTAACCGAGCTTCAGCGCCGCCTTTGTCTCGCTTATTTTACCGTACTGCATCATTTCTATTGCCTTTTGCATTTTAAGATTATTTATATATTTTTGCACGGTAAGCCCGGTTGCCTTTTTGAACGTATTGGATATGTATGATGGCGTGTAGCCCAATTCCTCGCACATCTGCCCGATTTTTATTTTTTCGTAAATATGCTCCGCAATGTAGTTTGCCGCTGTTGAAAAGGCGCGCGAGGATGAATCTGGGTTTATAACATTGAAATAAGTAGCCGTTTTGGTTTGCGTAAAAGCGCGGTAAACCGTAATAAGCATCTGCTTGATATATGCCGCTACCATGGAATTATAGAATTCGCCCCTGTTATATATCTCATCAAGATTTTTGGTGAGCGGCGCTAAAAGCTCACGGCAGTTTCCTGCGGAAAAAACCTTTGTGCTTTCATAAAACCTTTTAAGCGCCACTATATCCGCGTCATGGGTAGTGCTGTCAAAATCAAAGCCGATATAGCCGTACCGCAGGTCGGAACCGGTGGTCTGAATTGCGTGCATAGAGCCTGCGGGCGAAAAATGAACGTAGCCCTCCATCAAAAGCTCGGTTTCGTTGTTTGTGGTAAAAAGCCCCTCGCCGCTTATAACATAGCTTATTTCGTGGCACCACTGCTTATGCAGCGGGACCTGATAACCCGAAAGACAGCTCAGATCACCGAGCTGGTAGAGCGTTATGCCGGAAAAATTAACCGCTGTTCCCTCAGTATTATCTTTAAAAAGCTTATCAAAATGAAACTGCCTTCCCTGCACCTGCATTCAGCGCTCGCCCCTTAATTTATTTTTTCTTTTTGCTTTTCGCAATAAGCACGGCACACACGGCTGCTGCCGCCGCTACTACTGCCGCAGACGCCGCAGCAATAAGCACGGTCACGGTATTTTTGCCGCTTTCCGATTGCGGCTTATCGGTATCGGACTGTGTACTGCTGCTTGAAGAGCCGTTTGTATCCGTGCTTTCTTCCTTTTCGGACTCTGACGCTTCTTCTGTGCCGTATTTGACCGTTACGGTATTAAGCACAGTGTTCCAAACGCAGCTGTCCTTTACGGTAAAAGGGTTTATCTGTATTTTTATAAACTTACAGCCCGGTTCTATTTTATCGCGGTTGGTAACCGAAGACATCATCCAATACGCCATTTCCTCATTTATGTAAAGGTTTTCGTCAAATGTCTGCGGTGTGGTTTTGATCTTAACCTGTTTCCAATCTCTGTTGTTTTCGGAAACGAAAACGCTTATATCGGTATCAGCGTCGCCCAAACCGTTTACGTGCATACAGTCTATTTTAAACGAAATTATATCGTCGTCCATTTTGTAAACCACATATTCCGTTCCGCCGACATCCCCGTTTTCGGAATACTTTTCGTAAAAGGTCTCGCCTGTATCCTTGTTCTTTTCGTAACGCATTTTATCCGATTTTTCAAAGCAAAGCGGGTAATTATCCTCTAATGTATCCTTAAATTCGCCGACTTCGGCGTTTGCGGTAATACACGGTACGGCAAATACCGAAATTACACACATAATAACCGTAAAAAACTTTAACAGAGCTTTCATAAAGAAATTCCTTTCCGAATCAGATTTTTCTATATTTATATTATACACGTTTTTTAAATTTTTTAAATGGTTTTATTTTTAGTATATTTGTGTCATAATTTATTTATATTAGTCTAAAAACACCATTTTTTTATCATATTGCAGTTTTTTAGTATATTCATTGACCTAATAATGTTGTCTGTTTTTGCTTTTTTAAGCAAAAACAGGCTGCCGCTGTTGTAAAGGGCGGCAGCCTGTTCGGATATTTATTATGCTGTTTTTAAGAGCTTTTTACGCATATTGATAAGATCGTTTCCGTCAAGCTTTCCGTCATGATTAAAGTCGCATGCCGGTATTTTCTTATCGGCTGCTTCCGCAACGGTCTTTTTCAAATATACAAAATCCAATATATTTAATACGCCGTCGCCGTTGGCGTCGCCGGTGGTGTATACATCGTTGAAAACATAGACTTTATCGATTATAGCCGTATAATTGGTGTAATTTTTACCGTTGGGGTCAAGGGTTATTATAACCGCGTCGGTATTGAAAGGCAGATTATTACAAAGCAGCTTATAGCGGTAAACGCTGTACGCTCCGTTATCATTTACAATGTTGCATTTTGTAAAATCAAACGCAAGCGGTGTGAGGGTATCGCCCGAAACGGCGGTTAAGGATACACTGTCCTTTATATCCTTGAAAAATGCGTCCATAATAAGCATTTCCATATAAACCGATGTGATTTCCTTCCCGCTTTGCGCCGCGTAGCGTATAACCCCTGCGGCGTCATTAGCATCCTTGGTAACTCCGTGATATGTGTTTGCGCCGAAGGTTTCGCTGCGGGTCTTTACATTGCTGCTTTCAGACGTTTTTTCAAGAGTGTCAAGCTCATCAATCATAACCTTTGCGGAAACAAGCTCGGCGCTTATCTCGTCAAGTCTTAAGGTATAGCCCACCCCGCCTGCGGCAAAATTATCTGCGGCATGGGGTGCCAATGAAATGCGAAGTGCGGTTGTTTTATCGGGCAGTGCGGAGGCGTTCGAAATCAAAGCCCTCGAATAGGTTTCCTTACCTGCTACCGTTTCACGACTGTTTATTGTAAGCGGCACTTCGGTAAATAAGTCCGAGCCATCTGTCAATGCCTCAAGCTTTATAAGGTAATCACAGGAATAGTTCTGCACAAACGCGTCCATTAAATAAAGAGCGGCGTTAAATTTTGTTATATATTTATCCGTAAAATCATAACGTAAAACACCGGTTTTACTTCCGTCCGTTCTTTGCGCCGCAAATATATATTTTTCACCGAATATATCGTAGGTCTTTTCCATATTATCCGAGGAGAAGGTTACTCCCTCGGTTTCGTTAAACAGGGTCGGGTGCTCGCCGTTTGAAGTAGTGTAGCTGTATGTCTCGGTGTAGCCCGAGAAAACACCGTCAAACGCCTCGGTCGTAAAGCTTGCCGTTAAGGGTTCGCTTTCCAGTCCGAACGACTCCGCCGCCTTAACCGAAACCGTATATTCGGTATTAACCGAAAGTCCCGAAACCGTAAAGCTTTGCTGCGGCTTCATATTGTTTATGTCAATATAATAATCGGTTATATACGTCTCGCTGAAATCGCAGTTGCCCGTTTTATTGTTTGTTAAGGTTACATTATAGCTGTGAACATAGTCGCTGTGAGCAGCCGACGGAAAAGCTATCCCGGCAGAATCGGCACTGACGTTGCTGACGGTTATTTCCGCATTTTCGGGAAATACCGGGGCGGTTCTGTCGTTTATTCGCGCGTCGGTATATACAAAGCTTTCTGTACTAAGCGGAAGGCTTAATACCCAAGGTGCTTTTGCATCCTTTACCGTTTTCGGGGATACGTCGTTATTTATACGTTTACGGTTTACGGTTATTTTCCCCGCGCTTTCGTCTACATTCACAAGAAGACTGCCCTGTGCCTGATAAGCGTCGCTCGGGTTTACATCCGGCTCTAACGAAACGTACTGCATTGAGGTGCAGTCTATACAGGTGAATTCTCCCTGCCAAATGCAGCGTTCGTTTTCGCAGGGTCTGTGTGAATGACCGCTGAAATATACCACCTGCGGATAATTTTTAAGCAGCTCCTTTAAAAGCTTTGTATTGCCCGCGCCGTGACCGCTGCCGTAGGTGGTTACAAATATCGGCTGATGACAGCCCACAAATATAGGTGCGTCGGGGTCTTCCGCCGCTGCTGCGTCAAGCTGCGCTTTAAGCCATGAAACGGTGGTTTCGGTATATCTTCCGTCAATTGCAGCGCTTTCGCTGTTAATGCCTATAAAATGGTAACCGTTCACTTTAACGTTGAAATTAAGCGTATCGTATCCGTAAGCGGTCATATACCTCTGCTGCGCGTCCGCCACAGTTTCCCGCTTATAATAGGCATTTTCAAATTCGTGGTTGCCCATAATCACAAGCCGCTTCGGTGCCGATTCCGCATCGGTAAAGACAGAATCCCATGCGGTTGTGAATTTGGCAAACTGGGTTTCCTTGGCACTGTTCGCCACATCACCCAAAACAAGTATCGCGTCAACATTCTGTTCCTTGTAGTAATTCAGCATGGTATAAATATTACTGTCTATTCCGGTAGTACCGTCATGAAAATGAAGGTCGCTCATGACCCCGAATTTTACGCCGCCGCTGCCCTCTGCGGAGACAGGCACAAAAACAAGCGATGTGAAAATAACAGATAGTGCAAAGAAACAACTCAGAAACCCGGTAAAAGCTTTTTTCATAAACCATAACCCTTTCGTATTTTATTTCGCACAGCCAGATATACAGTGTTGCATAATCTGTATTATCTTTCGATTATATTTTACAATATTTTGTGGATTATAACAATGTCTGAATTTTGCGGGTTATGTGTCTTAATTTATCTTTATCGTGTTTTATAAAACATCATCCTGAAAAATTTTATCATTTCCTTTGCGGTAATTATGCCGAACATTGACGCCTGTGCGCCGAAAACAAGATTGTTTTAGATATACTTCCCGAAAGATACAAACCGTATTTAACAACATATTTCGGTAAATATCCAAAGGAAGAGCGGGAAAAGGTGAGATATTTTGCTTCGGATATACGGCAGACTTATTATGATACCGCATGTATATGGTTTAAAAACGCATTACGGATAGCGGATAAGTACCATTGGATAAGACAGGTTATGTAGGTTCTTCTTCAAATTATGCATAAAGTCCAAAGCACGGTATAAAAAAGCGAAAAATGAATGGCGTGTAAAAGGCGGCTGCTGCGGCAGCCGTTCATTCACCCTTTACATGGCTGTGAATTTCTGCTGCTTTGCAACCTGTCGGCAAAAAAATCTCAAACTGAGAATAAATCTCACCCGATACCTGCGCCTGCCGGTCCGGCTTCTTGTAATGTCTGCCTTAGTTGAGCAGGCTGTCATCGTTCGGAAATACCGACCTGTTTTTTGAGACCTTCCGCAGCTGCATGTTAAAATTTTCAATGGAATTCATGGTGTAAATCAGCCTTCTTACCGATTGCTATGTATACGGCTTTCTTTACGATTCTGTCCTCACAGCGGACATTGCAAAGATCTTTTCTTCAATATCCCGGCTTATTGATGTTGCGTTTTTTCTGATGCTATGCGGTTCAAATTCGGATTTTCTGGCTCGCGGAACGGCCGTTTTCACTTCGCCCACACTTGTTTTAACGGTCTTTACGCCATGACCGTTTCGACTGTTATCGGTGTCTTTATTCCGGTAATCGTACTTGGTATAGCCGACTTGCCTTATAAAGACGACAAATGGAAATAAGCCGAAAATGCGCCGTTTTTGGCGGGTTCGGATTATTTTCGCTTGCCTATCGTCAAGCTATGCTTCAAGTCCGTTTTCGAGAACCCCTCCAACCATTTCTTTAAATACGGATTTCAGGTCTCGGAGGTTTACACAATATCTAAAGAAGTCTCCAATTTTTTCATCCGCCTTTCACTTCGCCTAAGGCTCGTTTCAGGGCGGATGAAAACATAATACCATCCATTTTCTTCTTTTTTTAAAGAAAATAGGTCATATCTCTTTACAACGCAGACAATTTACTGATTTTTTAACATTTTTATTGACTTGGCGGAATTATTATGATATACTGTAGATGCTTTGAGGCATAATAAGTTAAATTTAAGACATTGTATTCCTGTGTTTATTCTCGTTCATGCAAGTGAACCCGGGTAAACAAACGAAAACAAAGAATCAAATTTAATCTATTAGGTCTGACAAGGCTTCTTCGCGTACGGGAGAAGTGTATCTGTCGGACTTTTATTATGCCTTTTGGTAATTTATTTACTGAAAGGATTTTTTATTATGGACAGAGATTTAGGATTTAAAATGGTTCAAGGTCAAATAGGATACACCTTTAAAAATATTGATCTGCTGAACCAAGCATTTACACGCCGCTCTTATTCGGAAGAAAACGGCGGCGAAAACAACGAGATTCTCGAATTTATCGGAGATAAAGCGCTTGATTTGGCGGTTATAAAAATTTTGACCGCTAAATTCGGCAAGATGAAAAACGGCGAACCGGCAGACGGAACAAAGCTCTCATATTTTGAAAAAGAAATGCGTCGCCAAAAGGGATTGGATAAATGTGATGGCGCAAATGAATTTATCTGCGATTATTCAGAGGGTGAGCTTACAAAGCTGAAAAGCCGTATGGTTGAGAAAAAGACTCTTGCTCACAGAATAGATGAACTTGGATTTGCAGAACTGCTGCTCATGGGAAACAGTGATATTAAAAACAATGTTTCAAGCGAAAAATCTGTAAAAGAGGATCTTTTCGAGGCAATTTTAGGGGCAGTAACAATAGACAGCGGATGGGATTTTCCTGTAATTCAATCGGTTGTTGAGGCAATGCTGATACCTGAAAATTTTATCGAAAACGATATTGAAGATAACTATGTCAGAATGATTTACGATTGGGAAAGAGATGTAAATCATGTGCTTCCTTGGTTTTGGTTTAAGGAAAAACCGTACACTTCCACATGGTATATGAAAGAGGATAATGTAATATATCAAAGTTTTCCGCTCGAATATAATTATTCAAGGTTAAAGTATCATTGTGAATTAAAGCTTTTGGACGATTTACCGGTTTTTTGCGGTTTCGGTGCCTCAAAAAGCGAGGCAAGAATGAATGTCTGCAAATTTGCTTATGAGTATTTGGAAAAAAACGGATATATTCAATATATGACAATGCGGGATGAAATTGACGAGCCGAACAAGGATGACGCTATAAACCAGCTTGAAATTCTTGCACGCAGAGACTATTTTTCCATACCCACATACGAATTTGAAGAAGCGCACGATGATAACGGTAATCCTATTTGGAGAAGCAGATGCAGGATAAAAGAATATGATAAATCTTTTTCATCGAAATCAATGTCAAAAAAAGAAGCAAAAAAACTTTCGGCTTTGAAAATGCTTAAATATGTTATTGAGGAGGACGAAAAGAATGTCTAAATGGTGCTTTAATTATGAAACCGGCGATTATGAGGATATAGACCGTGACGGATTCAGCTACACCACAGGCAAATACACTAATAATTGGGACGACGGCGAATATCGACAAGAAGAGGAGGAAGAACAAAATCCGGAAGGCAATGACTGGTAAAAATAGGCTCTTTGTTAATAGTTATGGTAAAGAGATAAAATGAGAAAGCTGCAGCGTAAAATTATTCGTCTCATTCCCCTGTATCTTTTTTAATAAATTCCATCATAAAAGCAATACCCCTCCGGCTCTTGCAAAGCAGCAGATAACAGTATTCCACAATCAATTCGCAAAAAACTGGATATAATGTGTTGATTCATACATACAGCAGCAAAATGTAGCATTTCCTGTTGACATGGGACACAATATATTGTATTATTATACCTGTCTAAAGCAAAGGTGGTATGATACAAATGACACATAAAAATTGGGAAGGCTTTACAGGCGGCGCATGGCAGGAGGAAATCGATGTTCGCGATTTTATTCAAAAGAATTATTGCGAATATAAGGGTGACGACAGCTTTTTAAGCACTGCAACAAAGCGTACAAAGGAGCTTATGAAACGGGTAAATACCCTTTTCGAGGTTGAAAAGCAGTTCGGCGGCGTGCTTGATGTCGATACCGAAACAATATCTACCGTTACCGCTTACGCCCCGGGATATATCGAAAAGGACAGCGAAATAATCGTAGGCATGCAGACCAACCGCCCGCTCAAGAGGGGCGTTAATCCCTTCGGCGGCATTCGTATGGCGCGCGGCGCCTGCGAAGCGTACGGCTATAAATTAAGCGATGAAATAGAAAAGAAATTCAAATACCGTACAACGCATAACGACGGTGTTTTCAAGGCATACACCGATGAAATGCGTAAGGCACGCCACTCGCACCTTATAACGGGTCTGCCCGACGCCTACGGCAGAGGCAGGATCATCGGCGATTACCGCCGCGTTGCGCTTTACGGAATTGACAGACTGATTGAGGAAAAGAAAAAGGACAAGGCGGCTCTTTCGGGCGTTAATTTTGATGAGGAGCATATCCGTTTATCCGAAGAGCTTTCAAATCAGATATCGGCGCTTTCCGATATTAAAAAAATGGCGGAAAGCTACGGCTTTGATATAAGCGCGCCCGCAGGCAATACGCGCGAAGCCGTTCAGTGGACTTATTTTGCCTATCTTGCCGCAATAAAGGAGCAGAACGGCGCGGCAATGTCGCTCGGAAGGGTCAGCACTTTTCTCGATATTTTTATTGAGCGTGACCTGAAAAGCAATCAGCTGACCGAGCGCCAGGCGCAGGAGCTTATAGACGACTTTGTAATGAAGCTTCGCATTGCGCGGCATTTGCGCACACCCGAATATAACGAGCTTTTCGGCGGTGACCCCATGTGGATAACCGAAAGCGTCGGCGGCATGGGCGAGGACGGCAGAACCCTCGTTACCAAGAACAGCTTCCGCATGCTCAACACACTGTATACGCTCGGCTCCTCCCCCGAGCCCAACCTTACCGTGCTTTGGTCGCAAAAGCTGCCCGAGGGCTTCAAGCGCTTCTGCGCCAAGGTCTCGTGCGATACCGATTCAATACAGTACGAAAACGATGACATTATGCGCCCGATCTACGGTGACGATTATGCAATCGCCTGCTGCGTTTCCGCCATGAAGATCGGCAAGCAAATGCAGTTCTTCGGCGCGCGCTGCAATCTCGCAAAGCTTCTGCTGTTATCGCTCAACGGCGGTTATGACACCTCAAGCGGAATCAATGTCGGCCCGCAGATGAAGCCGTTTGAGGACGAGGTGCTTTCATTCGATAAGGTTTACGAAAGGTTTAACGAATACGCCGCATGGCTTTTAAACCTTTATGTCAACACCATGAACGTCATTCATTATATGCATGACAAATATGCCTATGAAAAGGCGCAAATGGCCTTGCACGATACCGCCGTGCACCGCTTTATGGCGTTCGGTATTGCCGGGCTCTCGGTTATAACCGACTCATTTTCGGCAATCAAATACGCCCGCGTTACGCCGATAAGGGACGAAAACGGCTATATAACCGATTTTAAGACCGAGGGTGATTTCCCGAAATTCGGCAACGATGACGACCGCGTTGATATGATTGCGAAGGAGCTTACGCATTCGGTTATAACCGAGCTTCGCAAAACGCCCACCTACCGCAATGCGGAGCATACACTTTCGGTGCTTACCATCACTTCAAATGTTATGTACGGCAAGCATACCGGCGCTACTCCCGACGGCAGAAAAGCAGGCACTCCGTTCGCACCGGGCGCAAACCCGATGCACAACCGCGAGGAAAACGGTGCTTTGGCGTCGCTTAATTCGGTAGCAAAGCTCTCCTATGACGATTGCCGCGACGGTATTTCCAATACATTTTCAATAACCCCCGAGGCTCTCGGCAGAACCGGCGAAGAACGCGTTAAGAATCTGGTAGCGGTATTGGACGGCTATTTTGCCAAAAAGGCGCACCATATCAATGTTAATGTATTGAACAGGCAAACCCTTATTGAAGCGTATAACGACCCCTCGGCATACCCCAACCTTACGATACGCGTTTCGGGCTATGCGGTAAACTTCCACAAGCTTTCCCGCGAGCAGCAGCGTGAGGTAATAAGCCGCACCTTCCACGAGGCTATGTAATAATGGCAGAGGTAATCGGAAGAATCAGCTCCTTTCAAAGCATGGGCACGCTTGACGGTCCCGGTGTTCGCTTTGTCGTGTTCACACAGGGCTGTCCCCTTCGCTGCGCCTGCTGCCACAATCCCGAAACATGGAGTGTTAGCGGCGGCAAAATCTACACGGCGGAGCAGGTGGCTGAACACGCGCTTAAATATAAGGAGTATTTCGGCGAAACGGGCGGAATAACCGTTTCAGGCGGAGAGCCGCTTTTGCAGCCCGAATTTACGGCAGAAATATTTAAGCTGTGCCATGCATACGAAATAAACACATGCCTTGATACAAGCGGGTGCATAAGCAATGCCGACAGCGTATTGGATTTCACCGATTACTGTCTGCTCGATATTAAATATACCGCCGATGAGCAATATAAAAAATATGTCGGCTGCGGACTTTCGCAACCGATGGAGTTTTTAAAGCAGCTTAATAAAAAAAATATCCCCACACGGATAAGGCAGGTAATAATCAAAGGTCTGAACGACAGTGAGGAAGGCATAAAAAAGCTCAAGGCCCTCGTTTCGCCTTATGACTGCGTTAAGGAAATCGAGCTTTTGCCGTTCAGAAGTCTTTGCGTTTCCAAATACGACAGCATGAATTTAACCTTCCCTTTAAGAAATACCCCCGAAACGACTCAGGCGGAAATTGATTCACTGAAGCGTTTTTTATAAAACTACGGTAATTGACAAAAATCGCCCCTCCGCAGCATACTGTACGGTATGCTGCGGA
>OKSC01002705.1_pt1 | contig 14548 bp, 23 predicted proteins | sample 1601161 | NCBI WGS metagenome assembly OKSC01 (sample SAMEA3541552, study PRJEB24748) | human gut metagenome | biome: human gut; feature: human-associated habitat; material: faeces | place: China | collected 2012
AAAGGCATGCCAGGACCCCAAATGCAACTTTTCCCCAAATAAATGAATCAAAGGAAACGTGCACAAGGGGTCCCTGTGTTGAATCTAGCGCATATTAAGTTGAATTGAAATTAACGATTTTTAGGTATTACCTAATTGCGTATAACGTGGTGAGTCAAATTACCAGTGAAAGCGAAGCGAGTGCAACGATGCGTAGCACCCACTCCGCGTATTCCCGGATATATCCCACTTTAGTGTACTCCAGCGTCTGCGGTAGGGTGGAGTTTTGGGAAACTAAACCATTATCTTTTCATTGATTTTATTTTTGACCTCTCTAATAATTGCAGTAATAATTTCTTCAGCATTTTTAAATTCATTAAAATCTACTCTTAAGTCAACTTCTAAATTTAATTCGCTAAATGTAAGGTTAAAAGTAAACAAATTATGATTAGATGGTGCCCATCTCTCACATATACAAATACACTTCATCAATCTATTTATTTCAAGTTTTACATATAAAGCCATATTATCATATTTAGTTTTAGTCAAATTTATGCCTCGACTTTCTAGACTGTTTGTCTTGAATTTCACACAAATAAACAACTTCTTCTTTCATATTAATAACAATTTTATCAATGGTTTCACCCAAACAAACCACTGGCCATGCATTGCAAGCGTCGGGCCATTCATTAACAGCTCTTTTTAAATCTTGAACATTCATTATCCAATTTTCCTTTCCGGCTCTTTACCCTCAATAAAATCCTTAACTTCCTGAACAGCCTCTCTACGAATAGCAACTCCCTCGTCTTGCATTCGAGCAATAATATACTGAATCTCTTCAGCATGAACCTTTTCTTCTCTCAGGATATCATCAAGTACTTGGTACTGGTAACTGTCAGGGTCTAAAATCATTAAATGAGCCTGATATAAGAACTGTGCTTCCAACTCTCCAGCCAGATCAATACGCATAGCCTGTAAGAACTGATCATAGTAATTTAAATTATCTAATTTACCATCATAAGGATTTCCAAATATAGCCATAATAACTCCTTTCTACGAGTATTTTCCTTCAAGGTCAGCTAATAACCACATAAAACATTCATCTAATTTTGTAATACTTAATTCTAGCGAGCGACTTTTATCCAATTTACACAAACAACTTCTTAAATCCTCAATTTCATTTAAACATATTCTTTTTAAGTCTTGTTCTTCACTTACAGTCATCTTACAACCTCCTCAAATTCTTTCGATAACATTCATGAATTTCAGAATGCATATTCTCCAAAATATCTTCATGATAAACATTCATAGAAGCAATATCAAATATTAAATTTACCGTATTACTATGTAGTTTTTCAAGCTCATACACATTTTTGGTAATATTCATAAATTCCATGTTTCTTTTTATTGCTTCTTCTTTACACATTACTTCTTTATTCATTTATAGTTTCCTCACATATTAATACTTCACCTATTTTTTCTAGTTCGTCAATAAAGTTATGATTTAATTCTTGAATGACTACTTCAATATCCGGCCACATTTCTTTTGCATAAACCATAGCGCTTGTTATACATGTGGCAATAATAACAGCACAATTTAATTTATCATAATCTTTACCCGTTAAATTATCCACTAAATACAAACGATTCATTATTTTCATTTTGTTCACCGATTAACTAACCACGTAACACAACCGAGAGTTATTAGAACTCCAACAACGCAACCTGTAATGAAAGACCATATCAATTTAATGCTTCCTTAATTAACCAGCCACAATAAACCAAACCTAATCCAATAAAAATACCTGTTAATATTTCCATTTTAATATCCTTTCAGTATGCTGATAATCTCATAGCACACATTTTTAACTTCCATACTTTCAAACCGCATATGTCCCTGAAAGAAACTGTCAATAAAAACTTTAAAGAACCCAACTGTCTTATTTCTACTAATTAATAAAGTATTAGGCGTATGATCGTCCATGGTAATACTATAAATCAAATTGCTGGTGGGCTCTATATCGGTACTCACATAAATTAATCCGCTAGTATAATTTGCCCAAACACCATAAACATTATCAAGATATTTCATGCCAAAATAATAACTACAATTTCCACTTTTCTTTTCAATGAATTCAAAACTATCATTTACGAACTCATTATACAAAGAATAATCACCATATTTTGTACCATCAATCAGACTACCAAATTTTGTACTTTTCTGTTTCTCTAAGAATTCATAATCATAATCCAAATGAATCAAAACATTTTTATCTTTAGTCTTACTTATTCCACCCGGTTCAGGCTTCCTAAGTTTCCAAAACGCTGTATATGGATTAACATAGCTCAAACTATTTGCCAGTAAAAAACACTTTACTCTCCCCTCATAACGGTCGACCGTATCATAAAGATTCAGCATTCTGTTAACTTCATTTTTAAGGTACCGTTCCTGATTGCTTTCATCTACAATAAATTCATCATAGATAATCATTGTAACATTGGCGAAACTCACACTCTTTAAATAATTTTGATTACCCAAACAAATAGGATACCCGGCAACCTCACCATTAATGAGGTATGTTCCATTTCGACTATAACTTATTTCTACATCTGGAAATTCTTCATTGCGTATCACATCGTCAAACAATTGACTTTTGACCTTATCAATTTCAGTAACACGCCGTCTTAAATAAATAAACTCTTCACCCTTTTTAATAAAGTTTCTAATAGCCCGACATTTCGCCCAATAAGTTTTACCATGCCCTCGTGGCCCGATAACCATATTAATTAAGGCATTATGCGTATATAAAAAATCACCATTAAACCATGCCATTTATCTATCACTTCCATAAAACAACAGCGGAAGAACAAGTACAGAACAGCCAACTAAATAATAAATTTAATATTTCCATATTTCCTCCAATAAAAATGGGAGAACGTTAAAGCTTGCATAAACAGATGTGGTCAACACTGTACTACTTCATGGCACCCTCTTCAGGTGTGACTATCCACAAGTAGGAGTATGCATGAAACTTTAAGTCTCCCATACTCTTATAATATCACCTTTTAATCGTAAAGTCAATATCCTTAAAATAAATACCACCCTTTACGTGTTTCTGTTGTAATTTACCACCATACTTTTTACCCGGGTGAAAGTTTTCCCATGTCACATAAGGATAGCACCCGGCAGGCATACCCGCACAAGTTACACTAAGTTCGTACATTTCACCGTCAATTCTTTCATAGATTCCATTATCACCTTTCTCTTTAACCCTTTTCGCTTGAAGATAAGTTTTCTGTCTGAGGTATCGGCTTTTGTCAAATGAACCCTCATGTGCCCATGCTCCCAATTCAGTATCCGAAATTTCAAGATTATCTGGCAAGTCAGTTCCCAATAAGTGCAGGCTGTCAGTATCAGCATAGATGAATCGATCAAAAACAGTTTGGGCGCTACGAATTGTTTTATTTCTTGCCCATGCTGTGATGAATGTTCCAACGGGTATATAAATAGGGTTTCGCGTTTCTTCCGGTCCGAGTTTATATTTTACCACTCCCTCCTCGTCCATATACGGGTATTTGCTTCTTACATTAGGATTCAAAGCGAACTTACCATACAATGCATTAAGCATTAATTTTGCCAATTGCCGCATCGGTTTGTTACCATTAATGGTACTTTCAACCTTAATTTTTATCCAGTAATCAATATAATCCTTAAACAATCCGACAGTGCTTTTAAACTTCCACCCGTCCAGCCATTCAATATTATAAACATTATAATGATCAAGAAACAAATCGAGATCAACCGATGTTAATGTCATCACAATATCTTCACCTCCACTATCTGAGATATATTCGTTTGGCATAAAAGCACTATTATTTTTCAACTGAATCGTTGGAATGTGATTAGGCTTTAATTCAAATTGACAACGAATTTTCTGTACGTATAAATCATATACTGGGTCTTTATGATATTTTCCATTAAAGAAAACGCCCTCACCAAAAGGCAAATGATTATAATACATGACACTCGAATATAAGCTATTAACATCAAGTACGATGGTTTCACCGATATCGATATCTGCATATTCGGGTTTCAAGTAGGTAAACCCACCACGATAACTCTTCCTAACTTGCCTGTCATAATCTGGAATAGGAAACCATTTTTCAAATTTTGCTTTACCTACCGTATTTTTATAGTGGTATAAAGCATTGGAGCCTTGTGTCATTCTGTCTAAATTTTGATCAAACAGCATTTTTAATGCTTTAGCTACAATCACGACATCGTGCCTTAAATAGTCAACCTCTTCTTTTGTTAATGCGTGTCCAACTTCTCTAAACTCTTGATAGTCAAGTTCTAGCTTCTGTTCTTCAATTCCCCACCCTTTCGCAATCTTATCGACTGAAAAAGGTAGAATTTTGAGGGAATCATAAATTGTTACCTTATTAACAAGCTTTCCATTATGACCATATTCAAAATAAATCGTCATGGAATAAAAAAGGCCACTGTCACTAATTAAGGTTTCAAAGGTGTGGGCTTCTCGATCTTCCTTATCAACAATATGCTTATAACCATGATTGAATAACCACGATATAATAAATTCACCATCAAACTTTAAGTTATGGAAATATAAGGTATAGTTGTCGCTATCCATACAGAAGTTCATAAAATCATCTAAGTTATTTCCATATAAAAAGATGTTATCTGGGTCATCAATTGAACAAATACCATAAGCCCATACCCGGCAATCGTTGGGGTCTGTTGTTGTCTCAAAGTCCGCTGTAAACCGCATAGGCTTCTTCCCATCGGCTCAAAGCATTACTTGCTATTGTATCAGCAGGCAAGGGGTCACTTGTAAATTGAATATTCAGAATAGGGTCATCAAAATAATTAAACATCACAAAATCTTCAGGGAGATCAATAATATAATTATAAAAAGCTTCTACCTGTGAACTCATTTCACCATTAGGCCCGGTTAAGTGGTTCAAGATTGATTTTAAATAAGCTTCTTTATATCTGAGGGATTTTTCAACATTATAACGTTCAGTTGATTGTTTCTCTAAGCTTTCAACCATTTTCTGGTATTCCTTACCGGGTTTAATACGGTTGTAATTCACTTTCTTTGGTTTGTACTGATCAATATCAATACCGCCTGTAGTGGTTAAATCCTCATTAATAAGCTTCGGGTTGTTTTGAAGAATCTTTTTTAACTGATTTTTTCTACCAGCATTGATTGCATTTAATTTATACTGATTTTCCTTTACCTGATATTTCGTTAATGTCAATCCGCTATCAAAAGTGACTGTTTCTTTAATGTCCTTACCCCTAAAACGGTCAAGCGATTTAATAAACTTGTTAAAATCATTTCGAGTGCCCTCTTTAATAACAGGGAGGATATCTTTCATGACCTGTCGCTCTGGTGTTAAGTCAAAGAGTTCAGGGTGTTGTTTTAACAATCTGTTACGTCTTTGATTAAAGTTCTTTAATGTTTTTTCAAGTTTAGCTTGATCACTTTGTCTCCACTTAATTTTACTTGTTCTGGGCATGTTAATACCTCTTTCGTCGTTTTAATTACCACATAAAACCCTCTTTTTTCAATTTGCCGATATAAAACAAGTAATGCAAGCACATTAAAGGTAACATTAAATTTAAACCGTTTTGATAGGCTTTCTGAGATATACCGCATTTGCGGCACAGCATTTTCAAGAAATTTATGTTTATAGAAACGACTTGAAAAATGAAAGCATAATAAACCGCTTTCGGCAATATAAGGGCTTTCTTTTAAATCATAGCATATCCCTTTCTTTGTTAGTTTTGCGCTTATAACTCATTCTCCTTTCTATGGATTATGTAAGCTTCGCTCTGCTTACTTTTATGCAAATTAAGCCCCGATAAACGGGGCACTTTTAATTTAAACAGCTGGGGTAATATCCATGTAAGTTCTATTTTCTTTTGTCTTACCACTGATAATCTTAATGGGAAGCGGGTCATCTTTCCATGAGGGTTCACCGAAAACAGAACAGATATTTTCAAATGATTTAATGACCGTTTTACTATTGGTCGTGATTGCTCCCTGATCAGTAATTAAGGTAATAATTTCAGTCGGGATAATTTCTCCGGTATCTGCGTCTTTAATTTCCTTATTAAATAAACAGAATTCTGTCACGTTGACAACGTCACCCACTAAGTCTTTAAGGCTTTGATTGTTTCCCATGGTCGCATTGTAAATTAATGCTTTAGATTCTCTTGAGCCATCATCTACCAAACTTGTTTTAATAACTTCTACACCATTCATTCTTATTCACCTTCCTGTTCTTCTCTTACTTTAATAAAGTTTGCAAAAGCAATAAATTCATCAATCGGGACGCTGTAAGTTGCTTCTTGATGTTCTAAACCTGTAATCATGAAAGCTTCACCCGGTTCAAGATTTAATGCCTTATTGAGATGTTTTAAAGCCTGCTCCATATTAAGATAGCCAGCAGTAAACTGAACAGGCATGTCCATTTCCATCAATTCACCATCTTTGTACGCAATCTTCTTTGACATAATTTCAGTTGTTTTTAAAGTTCTTGTAATATTCTTAACCATTCTTTTTCTCCTTTAAATTAGATAAATCTGGTATTAACCATGCCACACCAATAACGGCAATGGTAAACATAATTTCCTGCATAACATTCATAAAATTAAATAGTTCCATAATTTGACCTCTCTTTGAAACAAAATGAGAATCTTTCTTTTAAATTTTTGAAAAGTCTGTTAACAAAAATACGTTAGGCAATAATCACTTCCTTTCACTTTGCAAATGCTTTAACAGACTTTTCCGGTTACGGGTATGTAATAACCTTAATCATTACGTTCACAAACCGATTTTTCTTTTAAAATTTTTTTCATACCCTGACACCCTTTCGGGTGTTTCGTCTTAATTTTCAAAGACTCGTCAGAGGGCTATTAAATTAAATAAGTTTGCTTTTTCTTCCTCAATTTTGTGTTTACATATGTCCATCATTATATCATTTTTATCATCACTATAAAATAAATTATAATATTCATTTATAGCGTATTGTAAAAGACGTATAGAATCTTCTAATTGTTCTTTACAAATTAAAGTATTCAGTTCAACCATTTCTTTAACTTCTGTACAATAAATTATCTTAGACATTTTAACCTCCATTATATAACAATTGATTTATCTAGCAGATCAGCAAGTGCAAGTTCATACCCAATGTAAGTTTCTGTTATTCTTTCCTCCTCAAGTTTTAGTTTCACTAACATTTCTTTACAATATTTATCGCCAAACGCATCATAATCTAGTACACAACACGCATAACCTTGTCTTTCGTACTTATTCATTTTTCAGTCCTCCAAAAATTGTGCGTTAAATTCTATAAAATCAAAAGCAATGATATTCTCATAGGCGTCATTATATCCCTCATACATATTTGTATCTTTATATTTTTCATTAAATAACCGTTCTTCTACATAATCAATTCCATGATCGTTAAAATCATCAATACAAAGTTGATAACCTGCTTCATAATAACAATTGTTTTTCATTTTTATTGACCTCCTTTTCTTTATCTTATGAACTTATTATAACAGTTTATCCAAACTTTGTCAACCCTTTTATCCTAAAAAAGTTCCAAAAATTGTGATTATTAAGCTTTCATGGTATAATTAAATAAAAAGGGTGAAAGGAAAAATGACGGTGCAAGACTTAGTAAACATTCTGGTTAACAACGGGGTGGCTGTTGCTTGTGTTGCTTACTTTATGTATTTCAACAATACCACCATGAAAGAATTCACAAAAGCCATGACAGATATGCAGGCGACCATGATTAAGATTGTCGAAAAATTAGAAACCATGTCTGATCTTTGCAAGGAGAAAGGAGGTGAATAAAATGAAACTATGGGAAGATAACGATATTAAGGTCTTTCTTTACTATGCCGGTTATGATCTGGAGGGCGAAGATATTAATACCCCGCTAGGGGCATTTGACGCCGATACGCCCGCCCGCCGGGCAATTCAGAAATTTGAATCTGACCATAACATGGTTGTGGATTCGGGCATCTGGGGCGACCAATGTCAGGCACAGGCGATATCTATTTTGGACAATGGTCTTGACCTCTCCACCCACTTCAACTCAACGGAGTTCGGTTGTGGTATGTGTCCGGGCGATGAAGAATATCCGTATCATGATGAATGGTGTCTGCATTGGCCCACACTCCCGGCAAGAGAACTTCTTGAAAAATTAGAAGCTTTAAGAACCCGGGCTGATGCGCCAATTACCATCACCAGTGGTGTTCGGTGTCAGACTTTTAACGACAGCTTACCGGGTTCCGTTCCTTATTCAAATCACCGAATCGGGAGGGCGGCTGATGTGGTAATTTCTGGGTATATTCCTGACGAAGTACACACCATGGCCCTTGATGTAGGTTTTGATATTGGCTCCTATTCTGGGAGTGGATATACACATTTACAAGTATAAGAAAGGTAAACAGGTTTGACAAACAGTCAAACCGATGCCCTAAATCAGAAGTGTTTTACAAAGAAAACCTATTGGTTTTCGACTAAAACAGCTTCTGCACAAGAAAGGAGTTGTAATAAATTTTGACAAGAGAAGAATTTGATACCATGATTGACCGAATTCGAACCGCCAAAGACGATGATGAATCTGAACGTGGACGGGAAGAATTTTGGGAAGCTTACCAGCGTTACGGTGAAGAGCGTGTAGACGCTACTGTTGATATTGATGAGCTTAAAGAAGAACGTGACCGTTTATATCGCGAACGAGATGAAGCCATTGCTGAACGTGACCGTTACAGTGCTGAGCTTGATGATCAGCGGCGTTTAACGTCAAAAGTACGTGAACGTAACGGCGAACTTCTGAAACGCATTGGAATGCGTCAACCTGACGATGAGGATTATGCGGAACCCGCAAAAGAAAAAGAAACGCATGATTTAGATTCACTATTTGATGAGAAAGGAAATTTATTCTAAGATGGCTACAGATCGAGTACAAAAAATTGTTGATACTTTCAACACTGTTCGTAGTATGGCTTCTGAGGATTTTCAGAAAGCTGTACCTTTGGCAACTCAGGCAAACATTATTGATGTAGGAAATCCTATTCTTACCTTTAAAGAGTTTGCAAATGAGTATTTAAATATTTTAATTAACCGTATTGCCTTTACATGGGTAAGAAACAAAATTTACCGCAACCCATTAGCACCTCTCAAAAAAGGTAATTTCCGTTTAGGCACCATGGTTCAGGAAATTTATACCAATCCTGCAAAGGCTCAAGCGTTCGATGCCAACGATATGCCGGGTATTTTGAGGAGAACCAACCCAGATACCAAAGTTGCTTACCACCAGCGTAACCGTGAAGATCAGTACCCTGTTACCATTGACATGATTCTTCTGCGCGGTGCTTTTGTTTCATGGGACGCTCATGCAGAAATGATTTCCAGTATTACCAACAGCTTATACAATGGGAACTACATTGATGAATTTACCCTGATGAAACAAACTTTCTCAAGTGCTGTTGATGAAAATACCATTGTTGTTCAGCCGTCTGCGGCCGCTGATATTACTGCTGATGGTGCGGCCCGGGCTTTGACCGGACAGATTAAAAATCTGGTTTCCTCTTTTGGATTCCCGTCAACTGCTTACAATAACTATTCTAATTTAACAGGTGCTGTCGGTGAACCCATTGTTACTTTCACGAATCCTGAGGACATCATCGTTTTAATTCGTGCAGACATCATGAACTATATTGACCTTGACGTTTTGGCTGTTGCCTTTAATATGGAAAAAGCCGAATTCATGGGTAACATCATCACCGTTGATTCTTTCCCAAATGAAAACATTCAAGCGATTGTCATGGACAAAGATTTGCCAATGATCTTTGACAACCTCTTTGAAATGACTGATTTCTGGAACGCTAAAACTCTTAACTGGAATTTCTGGTTAACTGTTTTCCAGACTTATTCACTTAGCCCATTTGTAAATGCGGTTGCCATTGTGGCTAACGCTCCAACACCATCAATCACCAGTGTAACGGTAACTCCTGATACTGCCACTGTTAACAAAGGCGGCAACACCCAATTTACAGCAACCGTTGTTTCTGTCGGTGGTGCAAACAAAGGTGTCACATGGTCTGTTGAAGGTGGAACGACCGGAACAACCATTGATACAAATGGTAAATTAGTGGTTGGTTCTGGAGAAACAGCTTCTAGCTTAACTGTTAAAGCAACTTCTGTCTTTGATGGTTCTAAAGTTGGTACAGCCACCGTTACTGTACCGCAAGCTTAATTGACCTTCTTTAATTTATATAGCCCGGTTCTGAAATTTCAGGCCGGGCACCTTTGAAAGGAAGTGATTAAATGGCTTTTACACCAAACGGTGTGATTAATTTCTGTTATGTAAAACTAGATAATTCCTATCAAAACGAATTTCTATTTGCTGATCAGAATGCACAGCTTACCTATTTTAGAAGTGCTACAGTAAGGTCAGTTGATGATTATACATTCATTAAACCCGATAATATTATTCGCGTTAACGGTAATATTGAAAACTGGTATGATGTTAATTATGTCATGTACCAGAACACAAACTTTACGGGTGTTCGTTGGCATTTCGCATTTATAACCGATATTCGTTGGCGGTCTGATAATTCCACTGAACTTGTCATTGAAACAGACTATTGGAATACATTCATGTGGCAGGCGGAAGTAAAAGAATGTTTCGTTGAACGAGAACACGGTGACGTTACACAAAGTATCAGTGTTGAAGAGGGTCTTGACTTTGGAAATGAATATGTTCTTAGAAATCAAGTTCACTTGTGGGACACGGCTGGAGCTAATTATGTAGCGTGTATGACAGAAACGGTTATGGATATCATGAAGTCCAAATGGTGGGATAAAACACCCCCATCAGCAATGGGACGTGCGCCGCAGGCTGTTCACTATTATCAATTTGATGACAACTTTAGAAAAGTTCTAGCCATGCCTGCAACAGCAGAAGAAAAGCAAATTCTTGAAAATCCTTTAACTTACACAAACCCCGTTGAGGGTGATGATAATTGGGCTTCTGATTTAGGTAAAGTCTCTCAAGTACTTAATTCCCTATTGGTTGCCTTTAATCCGGCCGCTGCTACTGGTGCGGGTTGGTTTACTGCACTATCAAAATACAATGAAGTAAAAGAAACCGTCACGGAACGTGCCGCCCGGTTTGCTAACGCCATCATTGAAATTTTCAGACTGCCTTTTGATGGTACAGAACAATACTACGATGATGAATACCACTGTCATCGGCTTTATGGGGGCATTCCTGAACTCAATGGTGGAAGTGCTTCAAGTGGTATTACAGCCAATACTTTCGCAGACCCCAAACTCAATACATACCCCTATTCATTCTTTAAACTGACAAATCATAAAGGAAGCCAGCAAATTTATAAACCTGAATATGTCGCAACTCCACATATATCATATGTTAGTGGTTTTGGCTCTCCTGTAACGGTTCGCTTCTGGTGTGATAACTATCAGGGCTACGGTGTTCACAAAGATTTAAGCGTCATTTCAAACACCAACAACAGTGTTCCAGTTCTCAATGACCGCTATGGCGCCTACTTAATGAATTCGAAAACGCAAAATGACGTTGCCGTTGCTAATAGTGTTATTGGTGGCATTGGTGCCTCTGGTATTGGGTTCGCAATGGGCGGCCCTGTTGGCGCAGCTGTCGGTGGTTTAGCCAGTACAGCGGTCAGCGTCTTTCAACAGATCAGCAGTCAAAATGCTAAAAAACAAGATGTTAGAGACCAACCCCCGGCGATTTCCGGTGGTGCAAACAACGGAAACTTCGAGTTAAATGATGAATCAGATGGTGTTTGGGTAGAGCTTTGGACAATCAACGACCAGCATGGGAGAATCTTATCGGATTATTTCAAACGGTATGGTTATGCTTATAACATTACTAAAGTTCCTAACTTTGTAGGGACGAACCGCACTTACTGTTTCTGTAAAACCTCTGATGCCAATATTGTTGGAAATATCCCAACTGATGCTTTACTCACAATCAAGCGAATGTTGAATCAGGGTGTTACATTCTGGACAGACCCAACGAAAGTGGGTGAGTTCAATTAATATCTTTACAAGCAAAGACTTTGGGCCCGCTTTATTATTAGGTCTACTCTTTGGCCTAACCATGAAAGGTGGTGGGGGCGGTGGTGGTAAAACAGATGGTTGGCCCTTACCACTACCGCAATACAAGCTTGACAGTTGTGATGAAACAAACTTGTATGGGTGTCGTATCAATCCGGTTACCGGGTTATATGTCTTACATGCTGGTTGGGATATTCAAGCACCCAACGGCACGGACTTATATGCTATTGAGGGTGGAACAGTAACACAGTCCGGCACATTAGGCGGCTGGGGAAACGCCATTACCGTTGATACTGGTAAAGGCTGGTCATTCTTATACGCGCATCGACCGGAAAGTGATACCCAATGGAGTGTAGGCACCACTGTCACAAAAGGTGAAGTCATTGGCCATATTGGAACAACAGGCCAAACACAGGGCGGCCATGTGCATATGGAAATAAGAGTTAATGGAAATCCGGTTAACCCTGCGGAGTATATGCCTGTTAATGAGAATACCTGTACTTGTCTGCCACTCCCAACGCCTGACACGGGTTGTCTATAAGAAAGGAGACAAGATGCTTTGAATGAAAATAACATGGGCTTTCCTGTTGGTTTATATTCGACACTCAGCCCGCAATTTAAAAAGAATAGTTTAAATATTCAAACACTGGCGGATTATTATAAACGTTTAAGACTTATTGCAACTACGATGTTTGAATGGGAAAATTTACCTGATAGTTGTGATGAACGGTTTCTTGAACAAGTCCTGTATTTCAATGGTCGTGCAATTTTTATCGAAGATGAAACATTAGGATTTTTGAATCTAAGATGTACACCTGCTGGAGAACTTAATATTTATGAACTCCCGGTAAGGTGGATGGCATATAGTATCGCGTATCATGAAGAATATGAAGCAGATGAATGTGTCATCATTCGCAATAATTATGCTGAGATTCCTACGGACGAAACAGTCGCTTTATTTGCGCTGAGACTTGCTGAGGTGGAACGGACGTTAGACGTTAATATCAAAAGTCAAAAAACGCCAGTATTAATTAAATCGAGTGAAAAACAACGTCTTACGATGAAGAATCTTTATGAACAGTATGACGGAAACCAGCCCTTTATCTTTGGGGATAATACGCTTGATGATGGTCTTTTCACAGTGTTAAGAACAGACGCTCCGTTTGTAGGGGATAAACTGATTCAATACAAACATGAAATCTGGAATGAAGCAATGACTTTCTTTGGTATTAAAAATAGTAACATGGATAAAAAAGAACGCATGATTACCGATGAAGTCAATGCTAATAATGAACAAGTTTCAATGATGACTGAAACAGGATTAGCCACTAGAAAACAAGCTTGTGAGCTTATTAATGAAAAATGGGGTCTTGATGTTAATGTGAGATTAAGAACTGATAAAGAAATCGCTGATTATCTTGACATTAACTTCGACGATGAAGTAGAATACGGAGAGGAGGGAGAATCGGTTGAGTAAATACACAACGCAAATTCGTTGGTTGGTTGAATCTGGTTGGGATTTTGGTTTAAAAGAATACCCGATATTCGATGAAGCTTACCGCACTCCTCTTAATAATAAAATTATCGAACATTACTACTTTAGAGAAATTGGATTTGAGACAGCGGCCCTGTTTAATCGGTTTTTAAATAGAACCATGAATGAGATCATGCCCTATTATAACCAATTGTATGAGAGCGAATTAATTGAATTCAACCCATTATATACCATTGATTACAATGAAACTTATACTAAAAAGACAGTTGGAAGTAGTGAGGGAAATACAATAGGTGAAGGAACTGAGGACGCTATGAGTGTTCACAGTGCAACTCCTCAAGGCATGTTATCTGTTGGAGATATTAAAACAAATACATGGGCTGATGACGCTAACATCGATAATGGTAAAACCACTTCTAATATTAATACAAGCAATAGTTTGACGAATCTTGATGATTATGCTAAGCACGTTGTAGGTAAAGCTAGTGGGAGTGATTACATTGATTTGATAAATAAATTAAGAAATTCTTTTATAAACATCGATATGATGGTAATAGACGCCCTTTCTGATTTGTTTATGAATTTATATTAAGGAGAAAATAAAAATGATTGATAAATTTAATTTTTGGTGTCAACAAGTTATTCCACTTATTTATGACGATAGTTTATCATATTATGAAATTTTATGTAAATTAAAAGTTAAGATAAATGAAATAATAGAAAGTCAAAATAATCTTATAACACAATTTGAGGAACTATTAAAATGGATTGATGCAGAACTGGAATCCTATGCTAATAAAAAATTAGAAGAATGGTTGACAGATGGCACATTTGAAAATTTAATCAATAAAGTATGGGCACTATTCGGAGGATTTACACTGTTTTTATGTATTGGGCGATATTATTACACTTTTCCGTT
>OKSC01002708.1_pt1 | contig 14527 bp, 10 predicted proteins | sample 1601161 | NCBI WGS metagenome assembly OKSC01 (sample SAMEA3541552, study PRJEB24748) | human gut metagenome | biome: human gut; feature: human-associated habitat; material: faeces | place: China | collected 2012
AGCATCCGGACAACCTTGCAGCACGGGCGAATGCAGAAAAATATGCGAAGATCCTCGCCAAAACCATCGTCAATCCGGGCGGCGACAAGCAGGATCGTGGACAGAACTCATACTTTTATGACGCAGCAGAGGGCGTGTTGGCAACCGTGATCATGACGCTGTCGGAGTTCATTCCGCCGGACAGCGCGGGGCATGACAAGCGGCACATCATGTCTGTATTCAAGCTGGTGAAGGAACTGATGGCTCCCATGGGAAAGAAGAATGGATTTCAGGTTCTGATAGACAGCCTGCCGGATACGCATAAGGCAGGCTGGATGGCGACCGCAGCAACCAGTTCCTCCGAACAAGGCATGGCTTCCGTCATGTCCACGGTGCTTTCCCGTCTGAATTCATTCATCGATTCCGAGCAGGAGCAGGTGCTCTGCTATGACAGTCCAATCGACGCGGAGCACTTTGCATCAGAGAAGTGTGCGATCTTCCTGATCATCCCGGAAGAAGACCCGACGAAACACTTCATGGCGGGTCTCATGATCCAGAACCTCTCGCGAGAGCTGTTTTCCATTGCGGACGCCAACGAAGGAAAACTGAAAAAGCGCGTGGTATTTTACTGCGACGAATTCGGCACGATGCCGCCCTTTGACGTTCTGCCGCTCTTTTCCGCAGGCCGAAGCCGCAAGCTGACGCTCGTACCGATTATTCAAAGCCTTGCGCAGCTTGAAAAGAATTACGGCAAAGAAGGTGCGGAAATTATAGGCGATAACTGCCAGGACACCATCTTCGGCGGCTTTGCGCCCAACAGCCAGACGGCAGAAACGCTGTCCAAAGCCCTCGGCAGCCGGACAGTCCTTACCGGCTCCATCAGTAAGGGAAAGGACAGCAACAGCCAGAGCCTGCAAATGGCGGAGCGCGCTTTGCTCTCGCCGGACGAGCTGAAAAGTCTCCCAAAGGGAGACTTTGTTGTCATGAAAACCGGCACACACCCGATGCGCACGAAGCTGCAATTATATTTCAAATGGGGCATCAAGTTTGAAGAACCATATCAAACGCCAGAGCGCGCCCAGCGCGAGGTTTACTACGCGGGAAAGGAGGAATTGCTGATGAATATTAAAAGAAAATCTCTGACACAGACGCGCCCGCCAATAGCGCCGAAAGCGGATGACTATATGAGCAGCTACGGCGACAAATGAGCTTCTTCGGCTCCATCTATGCTGATCCTGACTTGCCGCATCGAGCGCGGACAGTCTATATGTATCTCCGCGACCGAGCAGGCGGCGGGAGCTGCTGGCCGGGTGTGAAAACCATTGCCCGTGAGTTGCGTCTGTCGCCCCGCACGGTGCAAAGGGCACTCAATGATCTGGAGCGTGCCGGGTACATTGAACGCCAACAGCGTTACCGAGCAAACGGCAGCCGCACGTCAAACTTGTATGTGATAACCGAGTGCAAATAGCAAAGCGGACGCTCCCCACCAAGGGGAGCGTCCGCAGTTTTGCTGTCGGGAGTACCACGACAGTGCGGCGGGGCTTGAAGGGAAAACTCTAGCGGAGAACTAACACAGAGAGAAAAACCAAAGAGGCGTAACCATGAGGATACATTTCCTATGTTGGATTAGAAATACTAACTGATCAGTCCTCACAGATTCTTTGAAAAACAAAAGGACAAATGTGCTCATCAATCGCGACCTGAATATACATCCCATTAGAGCGAATCCGCTGATTTTCAAATCGCCATTCTCCTTTAGGAAGGTAAACCATGCGCTCTGTTGCATCTTTCTGTAAAATTGGCGCAATCAACAGCGTGTTTCCAATCATGAATTGATCTGTATATGCGGCACAGTCCTCTTTGGGGAAACAATATACCATGGGCCGCAGAATCGGCTCTCCCGTTCTAACACAGTCCATCCACGCTTCGCGCAGCACAGGCATCCATTTTTGACGAAGTGCAACAGATGCTTTGACTTGTGCAAGCGCTTTTTTGTCCAAGACACGCCATGGCGCTGCCGAGAACTGCATCACAGGCATCAAACAGGCAATCTGCGCCCATCGGACAAACAGCATGCTATCGAGCTGTCCTTGCGCGTAGAAATTTCGGTATTCACCGCCGCCAATCATGTCAGGACACAAAAACGGATGTCCTGTCAGGCTTTGTACAATGGCGTCTGGAATCAAAGCGGCAAGGCCGCGCTCATCCCAACTGTGATCTTTGTCACAGAGTCGCTGCATCAGCGGCCAACCACCCGCTCCTGCAGTAACGCGGAATTCATTGTAAACGTACTGCGAACCAAACTTCGCCCAGGCGCGCGAGTGTTCATCCGGAGACACAGTCCCATTTGAGGGATAGTATATACTATCTCCAGCATCAAACTTGAAACCGTTTACCCCAAGTGCTTCCAGCGTATCCAATTGTTTTTTCATCCACGCCGCTGCATCAGGTTTTGTCATATCCAGTACTGCTGAATATCCGTTCCACCAGTGTGCAATATGTGTTTCTCCAGATTCAGTTTGCACAAGAAGCCCTTTTTGCTCCAATTCCCGGTATTCAACAGTGTCCGGCGTAATAAATGGGCAAACCCAAAGCATCACACGGAATCCTAGTTCTTTCAGGCGATGCAGCATGGATGACGGATCTGGAAATTTTTCTACAGAGAATTTCCACTTTCCATAGTAGTCGTTCCAACCATCATCAATTATAAGTACACCGCTTGGAAAACCATTTGAAAGGACAGCCTCAGCATAGCTCAAAACTGCTTTCTGCGTTTGGTGGAATGTTAGTTCTATCCATGTGTTATAAACGGGGGCATCCAAAAACAACCGGGCCGGTCCATCTGCTGAGAAAGGGAAAAAACGTGTCATTGCATCAAGATAAGCACTGCGAAGTGTATTTCCGCTTTGGCCGCATTGTGTACCGGAAGTATAATATAATAATCGTCCATGCTCAAATTGAATACGCATCCCATTTGGATTCCAAAGCCATCGGCCTTTTGTAGATAATAAAAGCGGCATCATTTGATTGGGCGTGCGGTTGGTCGACAGATCCAGCACACAGGTGCTTTTTGCCGTGTATGGCTGGTGGACCCCATCTGTAACAGCCCCGCCGAACCAGCACTCGTCCGGTAAAAAGTTCAAATTATTCTGCATATTCTCTTCTCTACTCAGTAACATGGTATACTTCCAGTTCATTGATCGCAAAATGCTTCCATTTCAGATTTGCGTCATAGATTCGCAACTTTAGATATCGAATGTTTGTGACTGTTTCAAAATTAAATGTTTGAACTTCAATACTGTTTCCATCTGAATACCAATCCAAGTTAGATACAGGGATGATCTCTTCCCACTGGTAGCCGTTTGAAGACACCTCAAAAGAAACACTTGTTGGTGCCTGATTCAATGCATACCAGCAATGCATCTGTATCTGATTAAACGCGATTGGTCGAGACCATTTAAGATTTACCTCTTGTGGAAAAGTTGGCCTATTCTTGCTTTGCGCTGCTGTCTTTCGATTTCCATCTGTAAGAAAACCCCCATTGCTGCTTTCCAGTTCAGGCGTACTTTCTTCTGCCAAATCAATGTTGCTTGGTTGGACAGTATCATCGTACACAAGAATTTCATTGATTGCATAATGTTTCCATTGTAAGTTCGCGCTGTTAATTTTGACGCGAAGTGCTTTGGCTTCAGCTTTCGGGAAACTTAACGCGTGATCTTCTATATGCCAGTCGTTGTTTTCCCATTCGACATCTCCAGATGATGCAACTTTGGTCCAGTTGCTCACACCATCTGCTGAAATCTCAATATCCCAGCTTGTCGGTGCCTGTCCCTTTGCGTAACTTGACTTCAGTACAACCGTATCAAATGTTTGCTTCTCGGCCCAGTCTAAATACAAATACTGTGGGAACGCTGGTGCATTCTGGCTTTGCATTGCTGTATAAGCATTATTGTCAATCATGCTGCTAAGCGGGCTACTCCATGTCCAGTCTTGATCCGCCCCCGGAACCGCATACGGAGCAATATTTTCTCCCGAAACAGGTGACTTTTTTGCTTCTTCATCAGCAGCAATCATTTCTGCAGTTTTATATACACGGAAATAGTCAATCTCAAAACGCTTTGGATATTTCCCATTTGGATCAATTGTGCCACTCCAAAGGGGAGCATTGTTTTCATATATGCCAAGCAGCGTTGTCATCGGATAGTCCGGTGATTGCGTGGTTTCTTTCACCAACTGTCCATCAAAATAGAACTTCATTCCTGATGGCAGCCATTCAAATCCATAAACATGGAATTCTTCCGAGACATTACAGGTTGGATAATAATCAAGGCTCTGTTCGGAAAGGCTATCATCGTCCCACGGATGCACAGAAACGCGGACGCGACTTTTGTTGCTTTTACAGTCCGGACCACAAATTTCAAAAATATCAATTTCTGCATTTTGCTGCGCTCTTGTTTCGTTCCCGATCATCCACCAAGCACTATGGAGTCCTCCGTCTGAAGGAACACGCGCGCGCAACTCAAAATAGCCATACTTTGTTTCAAAGTTTGTGACAGCTCTGTGATGTTCAGTAATATAACAGCTATCCCAAAACAGGTGCATTCCGTCTCGCATACCAGTTTGGATACTTGACACCTTCTGAACATCGCTTCCATGCCACCATGGCCCTTGCCCATCTTTTTCTATTTTCAAAGAAAGTATTCCATCTTGAATATCGTAATGCGCAAGACTCTGTTCATATGTAGTCCAATGAGGCAAATATGAATCTGAGAAAACTGTAGTATTGAGATCACCATCATCAAAATCTTCCTGTAAAACAAGATTCCAATCATCCGTTTGTCTCACAGAGTTTTCTTTAGTTGCTGCAGATACGGACGGAACGGTAAATAATCCAATTCCGATGGAAATAGCTATTACTGTACTCAGTAAGCGTTTCTTTTGCATGATTGCGCCTCCATTTTATGATAAGTTTCCAGTAATTCCAAAAGATGTTCGTAAACCTTCTCAAAGTGTTTGGGATCATCGTTATAGTGCTGATTGTCTGTAAACACCTCTGCAATCAATTTGTCATGTGCTGTTTCATTCAAGCTTCTGAGCTGACGCAAAAGCGCAGCATCTTCTGCGCCACGGCGTGAGGCCTCCATCCGCATACCCAACCAAGGTCCATCTGTTCCGGGATATACCAAAAAGGCATCTCCACAAGGGAAGTTTGTGCCGATGCCAGTATGGTTTGGGCAGCTTGTTCCAAGGAACGGATCCATACCCGGCGCAAATTGATTAAATCCCCAGTGCAGGAATCCGGCAATTCGGTTGGCTGCACATCCCCAGAATAGCAGTCGCCCTTTCAACAGCGCAAAATCAAGGAAGCGGTTCAGCCAGCCGCCCTCCGGCCCACAGCAGACATAGGTCCATACTTCCTCACCCAGCGCGGTCAGTTCATCAAACGATGATTTTTGTGCTTCATACCCTGGCGTTCCAGGTACCCAAATATCAATACCGCCCCGAAACTCTGCAGAGGATACTGCTTCGATGATACGAACGCCCGGTAAATACTTTCGCAAAATGCTGGCTGCCAAATAGTACTGACGCTTCCTCGCTGCAAGACAGTTTTCATCCGGACAGTGGATGTCTGGTTCATCATGAACATGGAAAATAACTTTATCCTGCCAACCGTAAGAGGTCAGCCATTCAGCTAGAGCTTTGACAAATTGGACAGTAAATGCATATCCTTCAGCAGAGTCAATTGGAAGCTCCGGTGCCATGGCGCACTTGAAGCTATCAGTATACATATCCGGCATTCCGTCCGGCAGGAATCCCCGGCTGAGCAGCGCTCCAAGCTCCATTTTTTGCATCCCAGCATCAAAAAAGCATTGTACAAGCGGTGTTAAATAAGAAAAGTCAAAGCGCAAAGGAGCACGCGATACAACACAGCGCGAATCAAGCTCAATGTAAAACATGGTCTGATGGATACGCCGCATTGTATCCGCATAGCGCCTTGCCATTGCGTAGAAAGCCGGCGTCCCCGGATCAACATGATGAAACCGGCTGATTGCTTCCTGGCTGAACCAATTTGTTACCGGGAACGTATCCAATGGGATTTGAACGTCATAGACATGAATTTCAAGTTCACAAATATAGGGGCCAAGATGCAATTCTGCCGTGTATTGGCCTGCTTGCAGTCCGGGATTCGGGCAGAGGCAAGCATACAATGCTACCCGGCCGTCTTCTGAAGATACTTTTCCATCCCGCACCGGGCGCAGGCAATCATATACGCGAAATGGAGCGAGCCGTGTGGCATAGCGCGGCTTTTGCTGCGGACGCTGTTCAAGAACCATCGCACCACCCTGTTCAACACCGTCACCGGTATTATATTCTACAGGAACAGACTTCATATCAAAGAACTCCGCGGAAAAATCATCACTATAAAGCCGAACATTCTGTGCATCGTCTGTCTGTAAAATCAACTGTATTCCAGGTTTTGCATTCAGCGGCATTGCAATGCGGACTGAGCGCGGCAGCGTCATTAGCGCAGAATCCGGATAAAAAAATTCTTCTCGTACGCTGATAAGGCCGAGATAACTGTTATCTTCCATCTTTCCTCCATAAAATCAGCGCGGACGGGCGTAGACCCGCCCGCGCTTTGTGCGTAGGTTTTGGTTTCCGTTAATGTTATTTTGCAGTAATGCCAAGCTCGTTCGCAGCGGCATTTACCTCATCGAGCATAGCAGACAGGCCCTTCGATTCATAAGAAGCAAGCAGATCATCGACCATCTGCTCGACAGGATCATTACCCATCATAATTTGCAGAAGATCATCATTCGTGCTGTAAGTAAACGAATCCTTGAGCGGCGTAGACAGGAACATCACACCGTCATAATAGGTCGGGAGCGTACCATTCGCAACAGCGTCATCGTGGCGTGCTTCATTCATTGCACGATACTCAGACGGAATTGTGGAGGGAACGGTAGGATCCCAGTACTCCGGATTCCACATGGCCAGATGCGACAGATCAGAACTGTTGACACAGAATGTGTACTTATCGCCAAGCACAACACCATCGCGCATCACAACATTGCCATCAACAACGTCATAATCCTCACCCTCAAAGCCGCAGAACACCAGACGGCGGCCTTCTTCCGAATAGAGATAGTCGAACAAACGGCAGATCGCAGCCATCTTTTCGTCATCAACATTCGCGGAAATATAGCTTTCAGACCAAGATTCTGTATCTACGAAATAGTAGCTGTTTCCATCGGCGGACGGATAGAGCTTTGCAATACGATTGTCCTCAAGGAATCTGCCTTCGCCATAAAGTTCATCATAGTCTCTTGCAATCCGATTATACAGGCCAGCAGGACCGGACCAAGCGAAAACCATGGCAGCGCTCTGCCCCTGCAAGTATTTTTCCTTGCTGGTTTCAAGCTTTGCAAGGGCAATATCCTGTTCGATCACACCATCCTGATAGAGCTCACGCGCAAACTGCATTGCGCTGACCAGCTTGTCCCGGCTTTCAAAATAGCTCGGCACAAAGCGGCCATCTTCATCTGCAACCCACTTTTTGTCCACAATGCCTGCGTACGGATAAATGAAGCCGCCGATCAATTCGGGAAGCGCCTGCGTCATACCGGAAACATGCTTGCCTTCCGGATCCGCCGCAATAATCTTTTTGATCATATCGCAGAACTCTTCGTAGGTTTCCGGTTCTTTGGTCACACCAGCAGCCTGCGCCAAGTCCCAACGATAGACAACGTTTCTGTCAAGAACGCTATAAGTAATATCACCGTAGGTTGTGCGCGGAATCATATAGAGCTTTCCGTTTCGGCTTGCCGCCTGTGCGCGCTCCATCTGCATATGCTCGGCAAGATTGGGATACGCAGACAGATCATCGGGAAGCGCACGAATGACGCCCTGATCAATCCAGTTCCCATAGAACGATTTGCTTACGAAATCTCCGGCAAAGATATCGGGAAGCTGACCGTTGGTAGCCCAAAGCTGGATTTTCTGTTCGCTGTCATCCCAAGTCACATTCTGCGGAACCAGGTGAACGCCGGTCTTTTCTTCCAACTGTTTCAGGATGGGATCGTCAGGATTTGCAAGCGCATCTTCTGCACCCCAAATTGCGATGCTGACCTCGACAGGAGCTTCTGCCGGTTCTGCCGTATTGTCGGTAGTTTCTGTCTGCGCAGTTTGTTCGGTTTTCGCGCTATCTTGCGCAGGGGTATTTTCCGGTTCGGTTGTGCTGGCTGCACAGCCGGCGAGCGCGCCAAGAAGCATCAGAACGCTCAGTGCAAGTGCGAGAAATCTGGTTGTCTTTTTCATCTTGATCTCCTTCTTTTAGTTCTATTTTATCGCTGCGCCGTCCTGTGCGCAACAATAATTCGATTTGACAGACGAATGTGGTTATTCTTTCACGGAGCCGATCATTACGCCTTTTACAAAGTATTTCTGCAAGAACGGATATACACACAGAATCGGAACCATTGTTACAATGATGGCCGCCATCTGAACTGCCTGTACAGAAACTTTGCCGTTACTCATCATAGATTGTGCCTGGCTTCCGAGCTGGGTGTTGAAGCTGACCAGCACATCGCGCAAATAGATTTGCAGCGGCTTGAGATTTTTGTCGTTGATGTAAAGGTATGCTTCCCACCAACTATTCCAACGCTCCACCGCATAGAAAAGCGCAAATGTAGCAAGGAAGGGTTTGGAGATTGGAAGATAAATCCGCGTCAAGATTATGAAATCGTTCGCACCATCAATTCTTGCGGCTTCCTCCAAGCTGGGTGGCAAACTGGCAAAGTAATTCTTCATAATGATCAAGTAATATGTACTGATCATCGTCGGAAGGATCATGCACCACACAGTGTTATTCAGATGAAGCTGACACATCACAAGATATGTAGGAATCAAACCGCCGGAAAAAAGCATGGTGAATAAAATCAGACTCAGGAATAGTTTGCGGCCAAATAACCTTTTTTTACTCAGCACATAGGCTGCCGTAACAGAGAAGATCATGTTCAGTGCAACGCCAACAACTGTGACAAATACAGTCACGCCAAGGGATTTGAAGAAATATACATCTTTTGCGATGGCTTTATATCCCGTTAAGTCAAACACATGCGGATATAGATATGGGGAATATTTTGCGCTTGTCACCGTATTCGAGAATGAAACAATCAGAACGTTGTAAAAAGGGTACAATGTCAGAAGTGCCAGCAGACCAAACACAATATAGAGGCAAATTTCAAACTTTGTCAGTCTTTTTTTCTCAAGTTTCTTTTTTCGTCTCATTGCATCCTCCTTAGAACAATCCGTCTTCACCCATTTTCGTTGTAACCTTATTCGCGCTCCAAATCATGATCACACCAATGACAGATTTCAGAAGACCGATTGCCGTAGTGTATCCAAAATTCGTTCCGGTCATGAAGGATTGACGATAGACATATGTATCGATGGTGTCCGCAACAGGGTAAACAGGAGAAGAATAGAGGTTAAAAATCTGATCGAACGACGCGCCGCTCATGATGCTGCCGATCTGAAGTATCAACATAATGCACACAGTGCTCCGAATACCAGGCCATGTGATATGGAGCATTTTTTGCAAGCGGTTTGCTCCATCAATGTCTGCTGCCTCATAGAGCTGTGGATCAATGCCAGTCAAGGCAGCCATATAGATGATGGAATCCCATCCGAATTCTTTCCATATATTAGAGATCCAAATAAACGGACGGAATGTTGTTAACCCCATCAGCGGTGCGACTTGCTTCCACCCCAGCGCTGCAAAAATCTGATTTACAATACCGTTGGATGCAAACATATTGATGAGAATGCCTGACAGAACAACCCATGAAATAAAATGCGGGAAAGTGAACACTGTTTGGAAAAACTTTTTTACCCGAGGATGGCGAATCTCGTTGAGGAGAATCGCAACAATAATCGGAACGGGAAAATGGAACAGCAGCTTTCCAAAGCTGAATATCAGTGTATTTTTGAATGAGCGCCAAAACTCTGCATCGCGGAACATTGTCTTGAAATGTTCAAGGCCAACCCATGGGCTGTGCCATAAGCCCATATCATAGCGATAATTCCGAAAAGCTAATGTAATGCCGCCCATAGGCAAATAGCAGAAAATCACATACCAAGCCAAGACTGGAATCAGCATGAAATAAAGCAGTTTGTCATTCCAAAGTCTTTTTCGGATGATGGAACCGCGGCTCTTATTGGGGGACTGCCTGACTTTCTTTACTGAGGCTTCTTTCATTGCACAAGTTCCCTTCCTTCTCTCTTTGTTATCAGCATATCTGTTTTCAGCTCTGTTTGGTATGGACAGATCCAAGCATTTTGACCTACTATTTTTTCATTTTCTCAAAAAATATGTGCAATATTTATATTTCTTTACGAAAATATGGACTGGCTTTAGGTTCATGAACGCTTTTTCCATATCGTTTTCCTTTGGAATATGCTATACTTTTCATCGGGGAAGGGATGACTCATGAAAAAGATTTTTGGGAAACCAATTTTGAAACAATACCTTACAGTTGTAGCATGTCTGCTTTCGCTGACGCTGCTGCTGTCGGTATGGGGGTATGGCTATATCTACCAGATGATGACCAAGAGCGCCACTTCCTATGCACAGGAAACAGCGCACAGCTTTGATGCCGAAATCCAATATATTGTCCGCCGGGCCGATTCTATTTTTGTAAATTTGCTATTCGACCCGGAAATTGAACAATTCCTGTTAACTCCTTATTCCAGCCGAACTCCGCAGTACATCAATGCGCTGCAAATGCAGTTCTTGTCGTATTCATTTATGAATGCAGATATTACAGATATCGCACTGTCATCACCCACGATGAACTGGTCAAATTATTTTGATGCAGCAACATTGCAAAATTTTCGTGAACAGATGGAAAACACCTATGGTGTTAAGTGCCTTGGGCTGCAAGCATCGCCCTTGACAACACTAAAAAAGACAAATGAAGTACGCCTTGTATTTGCGAGAAATATGTATGGGATGCACGCAAACAGTTCATATGGGAAATTGCTCGGAACCATATTTCTTTCTCTGGATTTGAACAAATCACCAATCACGCTTCCATCCAACGATTCCCTCGGCACTTATTTTATCCTTGTAAGCAGCGACAGCTCATTTTCATTTAATTGCCCGCAAGCATTATGCACGGAAATTCTGTCACAATGGGACAAAAACATATTGCAGAGCGGATATTCTGAACAAGATATCCCTGGATACCGCATTTATGCAAGTCAGGTAGATGGAACGGATCTGTATATTTTAAGTGTGCTGGACCGCGAAATTCTTACAAAAGATGTAAACCAGACTATGACAATCTTTATGATCGTCGTTGTACTTGTTTTACTGGTTCTGGCGTTGTTAATGCTGGTCTTGCGGCAAAGTGTTGTAACGCCGATTCAATCTTTGAGCGCCCATATCCTGCAACTAAAGGATCAGCCGCCGATAGAACAAAAAACAGCTATGAAAATTACGGGTTGTGAAGAAATTCAAAACCTGAACAGCTCTTTCCAAGAGCTTCTTGACCGGCAGACACAGCTTTCACAGGAGCTGCATGACACCACGGTTACACTTTATGAATCAGAACTCGGACGAAAACAAGCAGAATTAGACTTTCTGCGCAGCCAGATCAATCCTCATTTTCTATATAACGCACTTGAATCCATCAACTCTTTAGCGTCAGAACATGGCATCGACGAAATAAGTGATGCAGTCGCAGCGCTTGGCAAGCTTTTTCGATACAATGTCAAAGGCGCCGGTATGGTTCCGCTGCGTCAGGAACTTGACACAATCAGAGCCTATCTGACCGTTCAGCAATTGCGCTTTGCCGAGAAACTGAATGTTATTACCAGCGTAAGAGAAAACACATTGGATCTGCCTATCATGAAACTACTTGTGCAGCCGCTGGTAGAAAATGCAGTACACCACGGTATTGAACCAAAATCCGGCTGTGGCACGTTATATATTGGTGCGCGCCAAGAGGCCGATAGGCTGCTTATAAGTGTCTATGATGACGGCGTCGGGATTCCGGCACACGAACTGAAAGCATTGCAGTCACAGTTGAAAGACCCACCGTCCAGCACGAACGGTGTAAATGAACATGTCGGACTCATGAATGTTGCTTGCCGCATACGTCTGCAATATGGCGGGAACTATGGCTTGTGGATCGAAAGTGAGCTAGGCAATGGAACCCGTCAAATCCTTACACTGCCTGCGGCCGCAAAGGAGGAACCAGAATGCTGAATGTTTTACTCGCAGATGATGAAACGAAAGTCATTCGACATCTCCAGACTGCCGTTCCATGGAAACAGCTTGGTCTCCGGGTTTCAGCCACCGCACAGGATGGAATAGCCGCGCTGCATGCAGCAAAAAGTACTGCAATTGACATTGTTATAACTGATATTCGGATGCCTGGAATGGATGGGCTTGCACTCTGTCAAAAATTGCGTGAGTCGAACCCTGATATCCAGTTCATTATTCTCAGCGGTTATCAGGATTTTTCTTATGCAAAAAGAGCAATTGATTTGCAGGTGCTGGGTTACTGCCTGAAACCCATCGATATCAGTGATTTGAGCGCCCTGTTGCGTACTGCGGTTCGTAACGCAATGCATAGAAGAACAGACAGTGATGAATTACTGGATTTGATTGAGGGCGGTAGCCCAGATGAAATCACAACGGCATTTTCCGAACTAGGCATTTACAACCGTGTAATCTATACCGCAGCGTCTTTCGGCGTACATAATATTGAAAAACCGCTTGGCGCGCAGATAAGCTACAAGCTTGGAAAACATAAATACCTGTATTTTTCTGAGCAGCCGTTTGACACCGCTGCAGCACAGAAGATCATCGCATACGCAGGGAATCGGGGCGGGGTTGGTATTCCACAAAATTCCGCTCCGCCAGAAAATCTGCGAAATGCGGTTGAGGACGCTCTGGCAATGGCCTTTCAGTTCTTTGTAAATGGGCGTGCAACGCTATGCTCGACATTACAGGAAACTGCATTGACGCACGATGCATTTGCACGCTTGGATGCTGCGGCACAGCAGCCGATGAAACTCAAGGTTTTTCTGGAAGAATTATCTTATGCAGATTGCAGCTTGATTTTTAACATTCGAACGGCGTTTGTGTTTTGTAACCGCGTGGCAGCAAGTCCAGCGTTTGGAAGCGCCGACTGCCAAGGGGAACGTATGTTATACGGATTTGAACAGCTCCCCGCTGATTATGGCAGTCTTTCTGAATTGCTCCATTCTTTTTCAAATGAAATTGTTTCTACTGCCATTCCGCTGAAACCCGCCAGTGCTTCCGGAAGCTTTTTGCCAATTTTGCGCTATTTGGAAGAAAACTATGAAAAAGATTTGTCGTTAAAAAAGATTGCAGACCAATTCCACCTGAACGCTTCTTATATCAGCCAATTGATTCGCAGTGAAACCGGGTTGACCTACACGCAATATCTAACGGAGCTGCGTATCAACAAGGCAAAGGAGCTCCTGCGAACGAGTTCGCTGAGTCTGGCTGAAATCAGCGAAGCAGTCGGGTTTAATGACTACTTTTATTTCATCAAGAAATTCAAAAAAGAAGTTGGCGTAACACCCGGAAAATATGTTCCATAACACATAATTTTGTATTGATAATTTGGCTTTAGATATACGAAACAGTATAAACACGGCATGACTGAATTCCAATCATGCCGTGTTAATTTATTTCAAATAGCATCTATAGTCAAAAATCTTCTGGAATATATCAGCGCAGCGTCCGGACATATTCCGAGGGCGTCATCCCCGTAACGGCGCGGAACTGCCGAGAAAACTGCTGCTGGCTGGAAAAGCCGAGCTGCTTTGCGATCTCGCCCATTGACAATTCTCCCTCGCGCAGCAGGAGCTTGCTTTCCTCAATGCGGATCTTTGCCAGATAGTTGCCGGGGGTCACACCAAGCTGCGTCCGAAAAATGCGATGCAGATAGGTCGTGCTGATGTGCGCGGCATCCGCGAGCTGCTGAAGCGTGAGCGCTTTGCCGGCATTGGCAGAAACAAATTGGATCAGCCGGTCGGCAATGCGCCGATCTGCACGAACCGTTGCAGGCAGGCGTTTGGGTGGCTCTGCCGTGCAGCTGTTTTCACTGCGGAGCAAATCGACCAGCAGCAGCCGCAGCAGGCTTTCCATGCTGTCATAGGCATATTCGGCGGCACTATTTTCAGCCAGCATCTGCCGCAGCAGCGCGACTTGTTGCTCCGTCAGTGAAAATCTGCGTCCTGCCAGCGCGGCACAGGGGGAGGTGGAATCCGTGCGAAATGAAATGGTCAGAAAATTGACTGGCAGATCAGCGTACTGCATATGCCAGACATTCCGGTCAATTAACAGCATCTGCTGCTGCCGCAGCAGGATGTCTGTGCCTCCGGCCAAATTGTGGAGTTCCCCGCGGTCGACATAGACCAGCTCCATGGCCTCATGCTGCTCGCCGCGGAAATAATACTAAAGTCTAATTAAAACAATTGATTATCCAGCTACGCCGTGTAATGC
>OKSC01002720.1_pt1 | contig 14474 bp, 3 predicted proteins | sample 1601161 | NCBI WGS metagenome assembly OKSC01 (sample SAMEA3541552, study PRJEB24748) | human gut metagenome | biome: human gut; feature: human-associated habitat; material: faeces | place: China | collected 2012
CGGCTTGCAAAGACAAGCCGAACGAGCCTGCGATTCCCGACGGCTACGACAAACATTTCACCGAGGTCGGATCGTATTACGCCGACGAGGGAGAGACGAGAAACACGTTTGAGCTGACCGATTCGACGTTCACGCTGAAACTGGGCGGGCAGACGATTGACGGCACCTATCTTTACAACGGTACCAAATTGCGGCTGGTTACGACGGACGGAACGATTATCGAAGCGACGTACAGCGAAGCGACGATTTCGTTTACATACGGCAATCATACGTATACTTTCCTCAGAAACGTGGATTATACCGTAAAATTCGAGATGAACGGAGGCGTTGCGCAGGCGGACGCGAAAGTTCTGAACGGCAAGAAGCTGGAAAAACCCGCCGACCCCGTAAAGACGGTTGACGGCAAAGAATTTGCTTTCATCGGCTGGTATAAAGATCCCTCGTTCAAGGAAAAATATTCGTTCGACCAGCCCGTTACGAAGGACATCACGCTCTACGCTTACTTCGTGGAGCTTTTAGGCACGGAAGAATACACGGTTACGTTCTCCGGGTACACGGGGGCGGAGTTCCCCGGTAAAACGACGGGAAGAAAGCTGTTTAATCTGCCGCAGCCCGGAGAAAAGGACGGAGCGAAATTCCTCGGCTGGTGGTACAGCGCGTACAACGACGAAACGAAGCTGACGGCGAAATATAACGAAGGCGACGCGATTTACGAAAACATCGTGCTGTACGCCGTATGGGAAAATTCCGGCGTTTCCGCGGTTTCCGTGGGCGAAAAGGAAATTTCCTGGACGTCGCTCGGCGTGAACAAGTCGTATGAAATCACCGTTGCGAAACTGAAGGACGACGGTACGGAGCAGACGGTGCGCGAAACGACGACTTCCTCGCTCAGATATTCGTTCGATTTTTCCGCGGAGGAAGCGGGCGACTACGTTGTTACCGTAAAGAGCGGCAACAGCGAGACGAAAGCATATTATAAAAACAAGACGCTGGCGCGCGTATGTCTGTTTGCGGTGAAATATCCTTCCGTGTTTACGTTCGGCGCCGTGGAAGGAGCGGAAAAGTATCTGCTTACGTACGAGTGCGGTACGGAAAATCACGTACATGAAGAAATCGACCTCGGAACGGATACGTTCTATGATTTTTCCGGCTGCGCGATGAAAGAAGGCGGCATTACGTTTACCGTAACGGCGGTGGCGAAAGAAGGGTATCGCAATTCCGTATCGGCAACGTATACGTTCGACGGCTCGCTGGCAACGCCCGAAAACTTCGTGCTTGACGGGACGAACGAAAAATTATCGTGGAGCGCGGTAAAGTACGCGGATTATTATCTGTTGACGATCAACGACGGCGAAGCGATTAACATGGGCACGAAAACCTCGTTCGATCTGAAAGGCTATGCGAAGGGCGAATATACAATCAAACTGGTTGCCGTGGGCAGAGGATTCAACAATTCCGTTGCCGCAACCGCTACCTGGACGAAGAGCACGCTTGCCGCGCCTTCGAAGCCGGTACTGAACGATTACACGCTGACCTGGAACGCCGTGGAGGGCGCGAAGGGGTATATCGTTAAAATCGGCGACAGAACGATTGATACGGATACGAACGCGTATACGTTTACCGCGGGCGATTTTGCCGCGAACAAGACGTACGCGATTTCCGTCTGCGCGAAAGACGAGGCGGCTGCGGGCAATTCGCTGTTCGGCGAGATTCTCACGCTGACGACCGCGGCGGAGCTGAACCCCGAATATTCGAACGGGACGTTGACCTGGAACAGCGTTGTAGGCGCAAAGAAATACGAAGTGCAGGTGAACGACGGCGAAGTATTCGAAGCGAGCGACGCTTTCGCGAAAGTTACGCTGACGACGAGCGGAAACAATATTTTGCGCGTGCGTTCGTACAATGCGGCGGGCGAGGCTTCGGCATGGGCGGAAACGACGGTGGAAGCGTATACCGTGAGCTACAACGTAGGCGATAGCGAGCAGACGATTGCGGACAGATATTATGCGACGGGCGACGAAATTGCGCTGCCCGCTCCCGATTTCAACGGCTATGATTTTGCCGGCTGGTACGACGGCGAGAACGGGGCCGGAAGAAAGTACGAACTGACTTACGGCGCGTTGCCCGTATTCGAAAACGACGGAAATCTGACGTTGTATGCGAAGTGGGAACCGAAATCGTATCAGCTGACTCTGGACGGCGGCACGTATAACGCCTCCGACTTATCGGAAGGAGCGACTGTGAAATACAGACAGCCGTTCACTTTACCCGTGCCCGAATCGAACGACACGAACCGTGCGTTTGTGGGCTGGTTCAACGGCAATACGCAGGTAGCGGACCAGAACGGCGCGAGCATCACCGAAAACGGCTGGCAGTATCTCGGCGGCGCTACGCTTACCGCGCGCTGGGCGGAAATATTCGAATTTGAAGCCGGTTTCGGCGGCTATAACGTGAAAAAGCCCGCGGCGGGCGCGAAATATCTCACTACGATTACCGTTCCCGCGACGTACAACGGGAAAAAGGTGCTGGAAATCAAAGCGGAAGCGTTCACCGGATGCAAAAATATCGTTGCCATCAACATTCCGAACAGCATCACCAAGATTGTGCCTGAGGCGTTCTCCGATTGTTCCGCGCTTGAATCCGTAACGATTTACGAAGTAGAGGGCACTGTGGACCCGGTGTACTATTCGCCGGAAATTACCGGGGCGGACGGAAAGACGCAGAAGGACGGCGTGGTAATCAAGAACGACGGCGTTACCGGTAAGACGCTGTTCTATTTCCCCAACGCGAAAACCGGGAACAACGGCGTTTATGCCATTCCCGACGAGGTGGAGACGATTCCCGCGGAAGTATTCTCCGGCAGAGAACTTACGAAGATTATTGTGCCCGCAAGCGTTACGAACGTGATGGCAAACGGGTTTGCTACCGCAAGATACCTGACGGAGGTGGAATTCCTTGCCGCGCCGGAAGGAACGGAAGAAAAAGCGCTGACGATAGACGAAAAGGCATTTGAAGGCTGCTATAGACTGGAGAACCTGATTCTGCCCGCACGTCTTATGACGATGAAGTTGTACGACGCTAAGGCTGCCGACGACGGTTCTTATAAACAGTCCGTATTCAAAGGATGCAGCCATCTGGCGAATATCGAAGTGAGAGGCAATGCTGCGCCGGACAAGGAACGGGTATATTCCGCGCAGAACGGCATGCTTTTAAGCGCCGACGGAAAAACGTTATTGTATTATCCCGCAGGAAAAACGGATACCGCTGTTGTGCTGCCCGATTCGGTAACGAGTATCGGCGACAAGGCGTTTTATAAGAATACAAAAATCACGACGTTTGCGGTGCCGGCAAGACTTCAGAATATCGGCGAATCGGCGTTTGAAGGTTGTACGGGTATTACGACGCTGACGTTTGAAGGCGGAGAGGGCGACGCCGATCTCAGAATCGAAGACCGGGCGTTCTACGGCTGTACGAAAATTCCGGAGCTTACGCTTACGGAAAACGTGCGCTATCTGGGCGGGGCTGCGTTCGGCGGTACGAAAATTACAGTGGTAACCGTAAACAGCAGCGGCAACGTTACGTTCAAAGACGGGGCGTTTGTTTCCGCTTACGGCGGAAGCAGCGTAAAAACGCTGCACATCGGCAAGGGGCTTGCGAACGTGGATATTTCCGCGGTGTTCGGCGGCACCAACGCCGTACTTGCCACCGTAACCGTAGATAAAGAGAACAACTATTACTACGAAGGCAGCGACGGGGTTATTTACGATAAACACCTGAGCGAAGAACAGGTAAATGTGCCTACGAAGATTTTGTATTACCCGATGTTGAAAGAGGGCGAGTACGAACTTCCCGGATCGATTACGACGATCGGCGCGAACGTGTTTGTAGGCAGAAAGAAGCTTACGAAAGTTACGATCGGCGCGAACGTAACGGAAATCGGAAACGCGGCGTTCAAAGACTGCACGGCGCTTACCGAAGTGGTATGGAAAAAGCCTGTAGCATCCGCAGAGGGCGTAACTGCCGAGGAACAGGCGCTGACTCTTGGCGACAACGTATTTTCCGGCTGCTACGGGTTTACGGCGTTCGTGCTTCCCGCCCGCGTTACGGCTATCGGCGAGGGCGCGTTCCAGAATTGCAAATATATGACTGCGTTCACGTTTGAGGACGGCACGGGCGCGCTGACCATCGGCGCGAAAGCTTTCTCGGGCTGCCATGCGCTTACCGCGCTTGCGCTGCGCGAGGGCGTTGTTTCCGTGGGCGACGGTGCGTTTGCAAACTGCGCGGAACTTGTCAGCGTAAGTCTGCCTGCTTCCGTAGAGCGCCTCGGTAACTGGGCGGAAGTTCAGGAAGAAGGTTCGGAAACGAAGAAATATACGTTTGTTTCGATGGATCTTTTCAAAACGACGGGCGTTTCTCCGAAACTGGAAAGAGTGGACGTAAACGAAAACAACACGCATTATTATTCGGAAAACGGCATGCTCTTCGGAAAGTACGAGAAAGAAGGCGACGAAACGACGGCGAAAGAAGTGCCGGTGAGATTGTATTTCTGTCCGTTTGCCAAAACGGGCGACGTGAAATTGCCGAACACGCTGATTGAAATTTATAAAGAAGCGTTTGCTTACAATACCGGGGTTACTTCGGTAAGCTTTAACGGCGAACTGGCGAGCGAATCGTTCGATATCGGCGAAAATGCGTTGTATAACGCGACAGCGCTGACGACGTTTGAGCTTCCCGTGGGGTTGAAAACGATTAAAACCGGATTGTTCAAGGGGTGCAGCGGTCTTAAAACGATTGTTGTCCCCAACACGGTATCCTCGATTGCCGCGGGTGCCTTCCAGGGATGCGTTTCGCTGGCTACCGTAAACTTTGCCGAGGGCAACGACGCAAATCCGTTGGTGCTGGAAGACGGATCGTCTACTTCTACAAGCGGCGGCGGCAGCTCCAATACCGGTACCATTACGGGCGCATTCTCGTACTATACGAAAACGAGCGGTTCCGGTGCTTCTCAATCTAACGAGAGCTGCGTTTCGCTTACTTCGATTACGTTCCCGAAGAGACTTTCTACTATCGGTATTTATGCGTTTGCGTATTGCACAAATTTAGCGACGATAGATTTCGGGGCGAATTCCGACGTTTCGGTGATCGGCGACGGCGCGTTTATGAATACGTCTTTGAACATGATTAAAAACGGCGATGACGTTCAGGCGGACGCAACGGGAAAACTTACGCTGACTCTGCCCGAAAAGCTTACGGCGGTGCGCGCTCAGGCGTTCTATGAAACGAAGTTCCCCGAAAATACCACGATTAAAATCGGCGCAAACGTTACCGATTTCGGCGAAGATACGATTTCTGCCGCTTCTGCTTTTACGAAAAAAGGGCAGGTGTTTGCTAAATCCAACGTGAAAGAAGTGATTTTTGCGGATAACAGTAAGCTTACCACCGTGCATGATCGGGCGTTTGCTTATAGCAATTACTATGACACGCAAGCGCTTACTTACATTTCGTTTGGCAATAACAGCGCGTTGGAAACAATTAAATACAGTGCGTTTTCTTACTGCAAGCAGCTTAAAGAGGTTAATTTCGGCCAAAACTGCAAGCTGAAAAAAATCGAAGGAAATGCGTTCGATTGCTGCGTGAAACTGGAAAGCATAACGCTTCCCGCAACGCTGGAAACTATCGAGTCGAGAGGAACCTTCGGCGGCGCTTTCTACGGTTGCTCCGCGTTGAAATCCGTAACGTTTGAAACGTATGCGGAAACCAACCAGGAAGCGGGCACGGTGCAAGGCAAGAGTTCGTTGCAGTCTATCGGTACGCAGGCGTTTGAAAACACGGGACTTACCTCGTTCAAGTTCCCCGAAACGATCGAAGTGCTGAATACCGGGGCGCTGGGAGCAGAACTGTTTAAGGGATGCAAACAGCTGAAAACGATAGAACTTTCGTCTACGGTGGCGGATATAACCAACGTATTCGACTATTGCGGTTCGATCAACGAAGTTAAACTGCCGACGGACGACAACGGTAATCAGCTTGGGTACTTTAAAGCGGACGGTTCTGTGATATACAGTAAGGACGGAACGGAAATCACCTATATTTTAGGCGACGTTCCCGAAACGTTTGCTATCAAAGAGGGCGTTACCACGCTGAAATCCGGCGTGTTTGCAGGAAAAGCCACTTTGAAAAAGGTGATTATTCCCGCAAGCGTTACGGCGATAGAGGACAGAGCTTTCTATGATTGCATAGGCTTGGAAACCGTGGAATTTGCGGAAAACAGCGCTCTTGATACCATCGGCGAATGGGCTTTCAGAAACTGCGTTTCGTTGAAATCTATTGCGATTCCTTCGAAAGTTACGAAACTGAACGGTTATACCTTCTATAACTGCAAATCGCTGGTAAAAGTAACTTTGCCCGAAAAACTGACGCATATCGGCTATTATTTCTATACTTATTACGGTGTGGAAACAACGGGTAACGACGGCGGTTACGTATTCGCGCATTGCGAAAACCTGAAAGAAATCAATATTCCGGAATCGGTACAGTGGATTCAGAACTATGCATTCCTGAACTGCAAATCGCTGACGGAAATCACCCTGAACGCGAACGACAAGCAGGTGGGCGAAGGCGCGTTTGCGAATTGCTCTTCGTTGAAAAAGGTAACGCTGGGGGCGAATATCAAAACGCTTCCTTCGAGACTGTTTATCAACTGCACGAGTCTGGAAAGCATAGTCGGAGCAAATCCGACGAATCAGACGGAAGGCGAGCCGAAAGCGGATCTTTCGCAGATTGTAGGCTTCGGGTATATTTCCGTATCAAGCGGAGGGAAAAAGAGGTTCTATAACGGTTCGTATACCTTCCAGAATTGTACTTCGATTAAAGAAGTGATTCTGTCTTCCGCAGATACAAGCATCGTACTCGGAGATTATTTATTCGACGGGTGCACCAACCTTGCTTATGTAAATAAAACGAAAGTGGACGGTACCGAAGAAACGCCCGTGTATTTAAGCAGATTCCCCGATCAGCTTGTATATCTCGGAAAATATTCTTTCAGAAATACGGCGCTTTCGAGAGTACGTATGCCGGATAGTCTTACCAGCCTCGGCGAAACCCTTAGGGGAGATTCCGATTATACGGGAGAGCCTTCGGCACTGTGGTGCACTACCGAAGGAAAGGAAGACGAATACAAGACGACTGCCTCGAAAATGTCCGGCGCGTTTGACGGCTGCACGCAACTTACTTATCTCGATTTGAATAACGTTATCAGAATCGGCGGGTTGGCATTCAGAAATTGTCCGCTTACCGAGGTTGCGGGAACGAAAAACGCAGAAGGCAAGATTACCGGCGAACTCGATCTTTCGAAAGTGCAGGTATTCGGCAAAGGCGCGTTTTCCGGAACGGGACTGAAAAAAGTAAATCTTTCCGGCGTGTGGTACAGCAATACCGGCACCACGAAGGCGAAATATCCGATGGGCTTCGGCGACGGTGCAAACAAGTATGGGACGCAGCTGACAAACTCGGATAGCGAAGGCGTATTTGAAAACTGCGCTCAGCTTGAAGCGGTAACGTTTTCGGAAGTAACTTCCGGCGCGCACGGAACGTCAAGCAGTCAGGCGGCAAAAATAACGCTGGGCAAGCTGATGTTTAAAAATTGCGATAAACTTGAAAGCGTTGTGTTGCCCAAGAGCGTTACGGCATTGCCCCTATCAGGGTTCTATGGGTGCTCGAAACTTAGCGGCGTTGTGTTTAACGGTACGCTTACGTCATTCGGTGATTATTCGTTTGCCGGTTGCACGTCGCTGGAAGCCATCGATTTATCCGAAGCGACGGCAACAAGCATTGCTACCGGTATGTTCGACGGTTGTACAAAACTTGCGGACGTGAAGCTGAATACGGGTAGACTTCAATACATAAACGACTATGCCTTCAGAAATTGCGTTTCGCTTGTGAGCGAAGTGCCCGAAGACGCACCCGATAACGCTAAGATTTCCGCTTTCCCGTTTACTTCTTTAACGAAAGTTACGAAATTCGGAACAAGCGCGTTTGAAGGCTGCACGGGTATTACGAAGCTGGAAACGGCTACGTTGGCAAGCGCTACGGGCAAGATTACTATCGGTACTGCCGCGTTCAGAGGCTGTTCTTCGTTGACTTCGGTTACGCTTTCGAAGAACGTTACCGCTATCAATACTTCGGCATTCGGAAGCTGCGCTCAACTGACAACGTTCAATACGGACGCGAATAAGAATTTCGAAGCGAATAACGGGTTGCTTTACAAGGCGGACGGAACGATTATCTGTATTCCTGCCGGGTTTGAAAGCAATACGATTACGCTGGGAGACGACGACAAAATCGGCGCAGGAGCTTTGGACGGTTGCGTAAACCTGAAGAAGCTGGTTCTTCCCGAATCGATGACAACGATTGCCGCCAAATATTTCCAGGATGCAAAATATCTTGAGGAAATTGTGATTTCTTCCAAGACGGAAAGCATCGGCAATTATGCGTTTGACGGTTCCGGCTTGAAGAAGATTACTTACAACGGATATAAAAGCGACGAAGCGGAAACGCTGAAAACTTCCGTATTCCCCGCAACGCTGAAAACGATCGGCAACTATGCGTTCAGAGGGACTCAGCTGGAAAAGGTGATTATCCCCGAAACGCTGAACGGCGTAGAATTTAACTCAAAAGGAATCGTTAGCAGCTATTCGATTAAAGCCGGCGCATTTTCCGGCTCTGCCTTGAAGAGCGTTGTGATTGAAGGTGCGGAAACGTATCTGGGCGGTTCGGCTACCGCTACCGACGGCGTATTTTCCAACTGCGTGAATCTGACGGACGTTCGATTCCTGAAAGATACGGCGCAGTTCGGACAGAATATGTTCAACGGCTGCTCGGCGCTGACGACCGTTACTCTTCCTGCCGGCGCGGAAACTCTTGCTGCGTCGATGTTCCAGAATTGCGAGGCTTTGACTTCAGTTACGTTACCTGCCGGAGCGAAAACTCTTGCTTCGTCGATGTTCCAGAATTGCAAGGCTTTGACTTCCGTTACGTTACCTGCGAACATAACTTCGATTCCCAGCAGCCTTTTCCGCGATTCCGGTATTACGGAAATCGTGATTCCCGAAGGCGTTACGGAAATTTTGTACGACGCGTTTAACGGTTGTACGAAACTTACAAACGTAACGCTGCCGAGTACGTTGACCTCTCTCGGCGGACGGGTGTTCAAGGGTTGCACGGAACTGACTTCGGTGCAGATTCCCGAAGGCATCGAAACTCTGGACGGGTTTACCGATTGCACGAAACTGCAATCCATCAATATTCCCGCTACGGTTACGACGATTTCTTCCGGTGCGTTTGATAACTGCACTTCGCTGAAATCGATTGTAATTCCCGAAAGCGTTACGACGGTAAAGGTTGCGTTCAGCGGTTGGACGGCAGAACAGACGATTTACGTTGAAAGATCGGCTTCCGAGGTTTATAATCTCTGGAACGCGGATAAGGAAAGCGGATTCGGATGGATGATTGACGCTACCTCTTCCGGAGAGAAACAGACGATCAACCAGTGCTTTGCGAAGATTGTGTGGAATTATCGCCCGGAGGCGACTACCGCGGGCGAAAACGCAAAGTAATCCGCTAAACAAACGAAACTATGAATCGATAAACGGATTCGAGCGTTTCAAACCGGTCGGCGGCAGCGATAAGCTGTCGCCGGCTTTTCGTTTTTTTTGCATTGCATAAAATTTGCATAAAATGCATAAAAACGGAAGCATTTCCGTGCGGTTCCTGCATATAATAGTAAAAATAATTGTTCTGCATGTATATTTGTTCTTTGTCCGTTTTGCGGGGTAATTTGATTTTAAGATAGAATCGATTCGAAAAATCTATCAGAAATAAGTTATTTATTCGCGTTTTCGGTCGGGAATGCTTTACAAATCGGGGAGATTGTGATATAATCTTAACATATATCGTTTAAGAACGAAGTTCGGGCGGTATATTAAGAAAAAAGTTTCCGGAACCGCGGAAAAAACGCGGCGGAAAAAATCTAAAACGGAATAAGGAGGTCCGGAGAGATGACAAGCGAAGTATTTAAAAAGTATTACAAGAAGATCGGGCGCGAAAGCATTCTGAAAGCATTGCTGTGCGGTTTGACGATTGGTTTTTCGCTGATGTTCGTGTGTATTGCCGCCAGCTGGCTGGCGGGGTTTAAGGCGGGCATTTATATCGGACTCGGACTGTTTGTCGCCGCAACGGCGATTGCGACGCCGCTGTTCTATACGTTCAGATTCCGCCCTACCACAAAGAAGATTGCGCAGCGGATAGATACGCTGGGGCTGGAAGAGAGAATCCTGACGATGGCGGAGCTGGAAAACGACGATTCGTTTATCGCGATGAAGCAACGCGAGGACGCGATGAACGCGATGAAATCGGTGAGTTCCGAAATGCTGAAAATCGCGGTATCGGTACCGTTGATTGCGGCGGTGGCGATCAGCGCTACGCTGGGCACCGGCATGACGGTGGCGGCGGCGGTGGCGCCCGACGGCGGAAGGCACTTCGTGGATGGGCTGAAAGAAAAGCACACGTACGAGATTACCTATACCGTGGAAGGCAAAGGCTGGGTGATCGATTTCACGAAAAAAGAGAACTCCGCGCTGATTGCCGCGATGAAAGAGAGAGCTCGGCAGCGGGAAATAGATAAAGCCAACGGTAAAGAAGTTACCGAGGACGAAACGCTTCCCGATACTTTCCGGAACAGACTGGGTATCGTGTATACGGCAATCGACGAAACGGCGCAGGCGACGATAGTGCTGGACGGCGCGAATTACGAAGATACGACGTATACGTTTGAAGTAACGGAAGGCGATGAATTCGGCGTGAAGCTGATGGCGCTGCCTCAGAAAGGATATGTTTTTGTGGGGTGGTCGGACGGTGTAACTTCTCCGTACCGCGAAGATATGGAAGCGACGGCGACGAAGACGGTTACGGCAACGTTCGAAAAAGTTACGGACTGGGTGAACGGCGGAAAAGGCGACGGTCAGGACCAAGGCGAAGAACCCGGCGACGCAGATTCCGGCAGCAGCGGCTCTGCCGGAGGCGGTTCGAACGGCACCGGAATGCCGGACACCGGCAACTCCGGCGGCGAAGGCTCGAAAGCATCGCCGGCGAACCAGGTAATCAACGGCAAAACCTATTACGGGGATGTCTTCGAGGAAGCTTACCGCGAGATGCTTGAACGCATGAAAAACAACAATTCGCTTTCGGAAGCGGAAAAGAAAGCGATTTCGGACTATCTGGATTCGATTCGAAAATAAAGAAAAAACGACGCGGGAGAGGAACTCTCTCCCGCGTTAAAAACGGGATAAAACGGCGGGAAAATTGCGTGATTTCATTCACGTGATTTTTCGCGTTAAAAGATATAAATTACTAAAATACAAACAGCAAAGGAAAGAGGAAAGTAAAATGGTTACAGAGAAAGACATCGAGCAGTTCAGCGAACAATGCAAAAATATTTTCGCTCAGGTAGCGCGCGACGTTATCGGTCAGAAAGAAGTGGTGGAAGGAACGATCATCGCGATGATTGCGGGCGGCAACGTTCTTCTGGAAGGCGTGCCCGGCGTAGGAAAAACGCGTCTGGTGCGTTCGCTCGGAAGAGTATTTTCGTTGCCGTTCTCGCGTATACAGTTTACGCCCGATCTGATGCCCGCCGACGTTACGGGTACCAACATCATCACGAAAGACGCGCAGGGAAATTCCGTGTTCGAATTTCAGCCGGGTCCGATTTTCAGCAACATTATTCTTGCCGACGAAATCAACCGTGCCACGCCGAAAACGCAGTCCGCGCTTCTCGAAGCGATGCAGGAACACACCGTTACGGTAATGGGCGTATCGCGCAAACTCAACGAGCCGTTCTTCGTGCTTGCCACGCAGAACCCGATAGAACAGGACGGTACGTATCCGCTGCCCGAAGCGCAGATGGACCGCTTTATGTTTAAGCTGATCGTTCCCGATCCTTCGCTGGACGAGCTGATGGCGATCGTAAACATGACGCAAAAAACGATGGCGGAAGTTGCGGAGAGCGCCTGCAACGGAGAACAGCTTCTGCAAATGCGCGAAACGGCGAACCAGATTCCCGTGGCGGAAGAAGTGCTGCGCTATGCGATGATTTTAACCGCGGCGACGCACCCGGACGGAGAATGCGCGGCGGAAGCGGCGAAGAAATACATTCGCGTGGGCGCTTCGCCCCGTGCCGGTCAGGCGTTGATTTCCGCGGCGAAAGTAAAAGCGCTGATGAAAGGCAGATTCAACGTGGCGTATTCCGACGTGGAGGAACTTGCCTATCCCGTACTTCGCCACAGAATCAAGATGAACTTCGAAGCGATTGCCGAACGCATAAGCGCGGATCAGGCGATTTCGCAGATTCTGGAAGAAATCCGGAGAAAGTACAGAAGCAAATAACAAAAGCCGCCGGGCAGGCGGAAAAGATAAAAAGCGCAGGGCGCCTTTCGCGCCTTGCGGGAGAACACCGGAGAGAAGGATATGAAGCTTTCTTACCTGAACGACGGCTTTTTCAGCAGACTGGAAACGCTGGCGTTGAATTTAAAAACAAACCTTTCCGGATATTTCGGAGGAAAACACCTTGTCAGCACTTACGGGCAGACGGTGGAATTTTCCGATTTCAGAGAGTATCAGCCCGGCGACGACATCCGCCGTATCGACTGGAACCTGTACAGCAGATTCGAAAAATACTTTCTGAAACTGTTTACGGACGAACGGCAGATGCAGGTGCAGATTTTTATCGACTGCTCCGCGTCGATGGGGAAGGACAACCCTAAAAAGGCGGCGTACGTGGTGGCTACGGCGGCGGCGCTCGGTTTTCTTGCGGTTCAGAACATGGACAAAGCGTCGTTCTATCTGATGAAAGGCGACAACGCGGAAAACGAAAACGGCACCATCGTAGGGAAAAACGCGTTTTTCCGTGCGGTGAAAACGTTGGAAAACATCGATTTCGACGGCGAAACGGACATTGAAAAATGCGTTACGAATTGCCGCGACACGGGCACGAACAACGGGTTGACCGTGATTGTTTCCGATTTTTTCACGGACAGCAACTGGAAAAAAGCGGTGGACTATCTCGCGTACAAAAAGCGGCAGGTGCTGCTGGTGCAGGTGCTTACGCCGGAAGAAATCAATCCTGCGTACGACGGGCGTGTGAATCTGCTCGATTCCGAAGCGGTGGACGCTTCCGACGAAAAGAACATGAAAGTAAAAATTACGCGCGGCATGCTGCAAGCGTACGAAGAGGCGCTGGAAGAATTCCGCGCGGATCTGAAATCTTTCTGCTCGAAACGCGGCGCGGATTTCGTTTCGGTGAATACGGAAACGCCGATTGAAAGAATGCTGTTCGGCGAATTATTAAAGGTAGGGATTATGGAATGACGCTTATCAATAAAATAGGACTGATAGGTCTGCTCGGTGTTGTGGCGCTCATCGTAATTTACCTGATCCGCCCCAACTATCAGCAGAAAACGGTTTCCAGTACGTACGTATGGAAACTGAGCCTGAAAAAGAAGAAAAAGAAAGTGCCGGTAAGCAAGATACGCAACCTGTTGCTGTTTCTGTGCCAGATGCTGGCGCTTACGTGCCTTGCGATGGTGCTGATGAAGCCGGCGATCGTACTTAAAACGCCTTCCGAAATTTCCGAAGCGATTCTGATTATCGATACTTCCGCAAGTATGCGTACGAAAAGCGCCGAAACGGAGACAACGCGTTTCGAACGCGCCGTGACGCAGGCGGATGAACAGGCGAAACAGGTGCTGCGCGGCGGAGGAACGCTTTCCGTGGCGCTTGCAGGCGACGATACGGACTTTCTGTTCAAGCAAATTTCCGGCGACGGCGCCGCGGCGACGGTTTCGGAAGCGCTGAAAGGACTGGACATGCAGAATTTCGGGTATGGTTCGGCGGATATCGACGGCGCTTTGAAAGAGTGCGAAGATATTCTGTACGGCAACCCCGACGCCATGATTTACGTATACACGGACGCGAGCTATTACACTACGCCCGACGGCATCCAAGTGGTGAACGTGGCGGAGGAAGGCGAATGGAACGCCGCGATTTTAGACGCGCGCGCCGTATGGGACGACGGGTACTACTCGTTTACCGTGCAGGTGGCGTGTTACGGCAAAGACGCCCGCCTTTCCCTGAACATGAGAGTGTACGGGGTGAACGGCGAAGCGGGCAAGAGCCTGAATTACACGGTTGCCGCGGATTGCAACGACAACGAAACGACGACGCTGATTTTCAGATACAGAAAAGACGGCGAAGCCGCCGATACGAACGTGAAAAACCAACAGGTGTTCGACCTCGGCAATCTTGGGGGCTCGGACCAGACGAAAATCAATTCGTTTTCTTCCGTGCACCTCTCGTTTTCGGGAGATATGGAAGATTGCTATGCGCTGGACGATAACTTCGACGTGTTCGGCGGACAGAAACAG
>OKSC01002722.1_pt1 | contig 14469 bp, 17 predicted proteins | sample 1601161 | NCBI WGS metagenome assembly OKSC01 (sample SAMEA3541552, study PRJEB24748) | human gut metagenome | biome: human gut; feature: human-associated habitat; material: faeces | place: China | collected 2012
TGATGGGTGAATATCTCGTGTAATTGGTGGGAATGGAGATATTAAAAAAATTATCAAAAAAATGTTTAAAGTTGTAATATTATGGGTATATATCATACGAGGTGATGATATATGTCAAAAAAAGAAGAAAATTTATTTTTAGAAAATCAAAAAATCCCAGAAACGTTAGATATGTATTTCAAAAATTACGTACAAAATGGTGATTACGGAATGCTAATAGATATAACAAGGGATTACATAAGCAGAGATACCGATTGTGTAGACATCATTATACACAATTTAAAACTTGAAAAAGAACAAATTGAGATTGATAAAAGAAGTAGAGAAACACAGAACTTCCCGATATCAGTAGGAATTGTAAGTGCTACTTTTACGGCTCTATTATCATTTATCCTTACTTCTGTAACAAAAGAGTGTAATGGTTTAGCAGAATACATTGCATTTTATGGAACAGTAGTAGTGAGTTTTATAGGACTGTATGTATTTTCAAAAAAGATTTTTGATTCTATGCAGGAAGATAAATTACGAGTTTTAAAAAATAGAGAAAAATTAAACTTTTTAGAATTTTGTATTGAAGAATATACTAAAAAGAAACAACAATAATTTAAAACACACCTAATCGGGTGTGTTTTTCTTATGCAATAAAACAGGAGGTGATAAGAGTGACTGAGAAGCAGAAGTTGTTTTGTGAGGAATATTTGATTGATTTGAATGCAACGCAAGCGGCGTTAAGGGCGGGATATTCGGAAAAGACGGCGTATTCGATTGGAAATGAAAACTTGAAGAAACCTGAAATTCAGGAATATATTCAAAAGCGGCTGAAAGAGAAAGAGGACGCTCTTATCGCCAAACAAGATGAGGTGTTAAAGACGTTAACCGCCGTTATGCGTCGTGAGAAACCCGAAACGGTTGTTGTGACGTGCAAAGCCCGTAAGTCACACTATGACGACAAGGGCAAGAAAGTCACTGACGAGGCGGAGCAACCGATATGTGTTGAAATACCGACAAAGGTGTCTGACGTAAACAAAGCGGCGGAAATGTTGGGTAAATACTACGCATTGTTTACAGAAAAGCTGAATGTTGACGGTGATATGGACTACAGCATTAAAATTGACTACGGCGGTGAGGACGAATGAACAAAATAACAGTACCGTTCAATCCGATATTTAAGCCTGTACACCAATGTAAAAAGCGTTATGTTGTAATGAAAGGCAGTGCCGGAAGTGGCAAGAGTGTTGATACTGCACAACTGTACATATTGCGTTTAATGCGTGACAAAGGGCGTAATTTGGTATGTGTGAGAAAGTCTGATATAACAAACCGTGACAGTACGTTTGCGGAGCTTGAAAGTGCCATAAACCGTATGGGCGTTGGCAGAGCGTGGAGAGTTACGCAAAGTCCGTTGTCGTTCACCTGTATAAACGGCAACAAGATTATATTTCGTGGTGTAAACGATAACAAGCAACGTGAAAAACTGAAATCAATCACCTTTGCGAACGGTAAGTTGACCGACGTATGGATTGAAGAGGCTACGGAGCTTGTGCAACAGGATTTTGAAATTATAGATGACCGTTTGAGAGGTGAACTCCCCGACGGTCTTTTTTATCAGATTAAGCTGACATTCAATCCCGTATCATCAAGTCACTGGATAAAGAAAGTGTTTTTCGATATACAGGACGACAATGTTCTGACACATCAAAGCACATATTTAACAAACCGATTTTGTGACGAGGCATACAGACAACGTATGCTACGTCGTAAAGAGGTTGACCCTGAGGGTTACAGAATTTACGGTTTAGGCGAGTGGGGCGAAACAGGCGGATTGATATTCTCGAACTATCGCATTGAAGAATTTGATACAGATATGAGCCGTTTTGACGCTATGGCAATAGGACAGGACTTCGGATTTAATCACGCAAATGCTATATTGACGTTAGGTTATAAGGACGGTGATATTTACGTTTGTAATGAACTGTATGTACACGAAATGGACACAACAGAGATTATCCAAAAAGCTGACGGGAAGTTCAGCAAAAGTCTTGCAATGTGGTGCGACAGTGCAGAGCCGGACCGTATAAAAATGTGGCGAAAGGCAGGCTATCGAGCAAGGGCAGTTGTTAAAAATCCGAACAGTATACAGTCGCAAATTGACTGGCTGAAAGGCAGAAAGATACACATTCACCCGTCGTGCGTGAACGTGATAAAAGAGATACAGCAATGGCGTTGGCGAGTTGATGAAAAGTCGGGCGAGTATACTGACGAACCTGTCAATGTATTTGATGACGCAATGGCGGCATTGAGGTACGGCGTTGAGAGTTGGCGCAAGGATAAGAAAGCTAAAATCTATTCAAGAGAGGAGTACGGAATATGATAATTGATGAAGATATAGTCGCAGGTGGTGTGACACCGTTTATCATAACAAAATTGATTGAACGGCACGAGCGAGAGCGACAGAGATACCGATTGTTACACGATTACTATATGGGCGATCACCGCATTTTAAGCCGCAGAAAAAGAGGCAAAAACGTGGCAAACAACCGCATAATGTGTAATCACGCAAAGTACATAACGGATATGACGCAGAGTTATCTTGTCGGCAATCCTGTAACATACGCAGTATCGGACGAATACGATATTGAGGCAATCAAAAACGAATATTTGGAACAGGATATTCCGAGTGTGGACAGTGAAATCGTAAAAAATATGAGCATTTACGGCAAAGCATATGAACTGATTTATGCAGATGAAAAAAGCAAGCCGAGAAGTGTCCGATTGGACCCGGAGCATACATTTGTATGTTACTCACAGTCGGCATTTGAAAAGCCGTTGTTTGCGGTGTATTACTACAAGAAATACGACCTTGACGGCTACTGCACAGGCAGTATTTGTCGTGTGTATGACGAATCGTTTATATATACATACACAGGTCTTGACAGCTATACGGCATTGTCATTGCAAAATGTTGAACCACATTACTTTTTCGATGTGCCGATTATTGAATACAGAAATAATACGGAAATGCAGGGCGATTTTGAACAGTTGATAACACAGATTGACGCATACAATGTGTTGATGTCAGATAGAATTAATGACAAAGAGCAATTTGTTAATTCGCTGTTGTTTTTGTGTAACTGCGACCTTGACACCGAACAGGCAAAAAAATTATTGGTAGAACGTATCTTAATGGGTGACGGTGACGCAAAGGCGGAGTATCTGTCAAAGGTGCTGAACGAGGCTGATACAAAGGTGTTGCGTGACGACATCAAGGACGATATACACCGTTTGTCACACGTTCCCGACCTGTCGGACGAAAGTTTCGGCAACAACTTGTCGGGTGTGGCGATAAAGTACAAGCTGTTGGGATTTGAACAGCACGTCAAGAACAAAGAACGTAATTTCGCTAAGGCGTTGAGAAAACGTTTAGAGATTTACAACAATTTCTTAGTGACATTAAACGCAATGAAAGAAGTGCCGTCGCACAGAGTTGATATTGGATTTACATATAACTTGCCTGCAAACGAACTTGAAATAGCGCAGATGATTAATTACCTCAAAGGTCTTGCGTCTGACGAAACATTATTAGAGCGTCTGCCGTTTATAACAGACGCAAAGGAAGAAGTTGAAATCGCACGCAGAGAACAGGCTGAAAAGTCCGCCGAAGATATGCGTATCGCTGAAAGTTCGGCAAGGAAAGTAAACTACAATGAAGAGTAAGGCATATTGGGTAAAACGTGCCGTTGAAGTTGAAACATATTTACAATCGCAAGCGGACAGCGTTAAGGACGGTGTAATTAAGGCATATGAGCGAGCAATCAAGAATGTAAACAATGATATTGAGAAAACGTTTAAAGCCTATATTTCGACTGATATACCCGAAAAAGAGGCACGCCGATTAATGAGCATAGCCGACAGCGACAAGCAGTATGAAGAACTGCTTGAACTGTACGACGAAACAGACGACAAGACAGTCAAAAAGGAAATTCTAAACCGCATAAATGCACAGGCATACGGTGCGAGAATTAGCCGATTAGAGGCACTGAAACGGAATGTATATATCTATTTCAGACGTGTGGCAAATGAAGCTGTTAAGGAGCAAAAGAAACTGTATGACAGCGCGGTAAAGACGGCGTATTATACGAATATTTTTGATACCGCACAAGGATTGAATTGCGGAATTGATTTTTCACTAATTCCGCAAAGAGCGGTTAATATGGTATTAAGAGAGCCGTGGCACGGTCACAACTACAGCGAGAGAGTGTGGATACATAACGACAGATTTATACAGGCAGTCGGACAGACGATTGAGGACGGTATAATCAGCGGTCACAGTGTAAGCCGTATGACCGATAAGCTGATTGATTACGTCAAAGATACTGCACCGGGTGGAATACGAACATCAGCCGAAACACTTGTGCGAAGTGAAACGGCTCATTTTATGAACCAAGGTCAAAAGATGGCGTATGAGGAAATAGGTATAAAACAGTATCGTTTTGTTGCGGCACTGTCTGAATTGACGTGTGACAGGTGCGGAAGTCTTGACGGTAGCGTGTTTGATACGGATAAAGCCGTTGAGGGCGAAAACTTCCCACCGATACACCCACGTTGTCGGTGCGTTACGATTATGGCAGACGTGAATTTAACAAGTCGTATCGCTCGTGAACCGCTCACTGGCGAAAATTACAAGGTTGACGGCAGTATGACGTTTGATGAATGGAAAAACGGTTTGTCGGACGAACAGAAAAATGCGTTAGAACTTCACGTCAAGCAAATGCGAAACAGGTCAGCGGACAAAGTGCAGTATGAAAAATACAGTCAAATTTTCGGCAAGGAATTTCCGAAAACTCTTGATGATTTTGTGGATATGAAGTATAATGATAGTGACAGATGGGAGCAGTTTAAGTCCGAAAAGCAAGAATGTCTAAACCAAATGGACTTTAAAGATATGAATGGTCTTATCGGAAAATTAGGCAATAAAGAGGCTCGTTTATGGTATAAGGCTCACGATGAAAATATCCCGAATTTGATTGATAAAACACAAACATTAGAGCAACAAGCAAGGCAAGCCTGCACATTGCGTAATACAAACAGAACTAATACAAGAGATTTGATGAAAGACCAAAAATTAAGAAAAGAACTTGATATGAAGTATCCTAATTTACCTTATGAGTTTTATTATAAAAAATATAAAACGGACAAAGAAACAGGAAAAATATATTCTGATGACGAAGTAAACAAAAAGATAATAGAAAAATCTACCACAACAAATAAAAAAGCAGATGAGAAAGCGGGTGTTGACAGATGAAAACATATATTATAAATATAGAATATGGAGTGCAGATAAGAATAGATTGCACAGATAAAGATATGAAAATTTATGATAAATTGGTTTCGTTTTTAGATAGCCGTAAAGACGTAAAATGTGTAAAAAAATCTACAACTTTTGAAACGCCTATATCAGATTATGAGTATAAAAATATTCCGTTTTCGGTTTTGTTTGATGAAATGGTTGATGAAACATTTATTTTTGTAGGAAAAGAATATGACTACAAATTAATAGAGCAGTTATTACAAAAGTTAATATAGTCGAATAAAAGCACGTTGTTAGACGTGCTTTTTTGATACATTGAAAGGCGGTGATAGTGTGAGAATAGGCACAACATACACATAGAAGAAAGGAATGGTGATCCGATTATCTCCCTGTAAGACGTGGGGTTATACGTCTTATTTTTATACAATTTTTTAAGAAAGGAATGATTTGAATGGCAGATACAGCAGAGCAAACAGAAAAGCAAGAGCAAGAGAAGTCCACAGAGCAACAGTCCACAGGGCAAAAAGACGGTGACAACCAAAAAGCGATTGATAACGCAGTAGCGGCGGCGAAAGAGAGGTGGGAAAAGGAAGTTGAAGAAAAATTAAAGAAAGCCGAAGAAGAGGGCATGAGAAAAGCCAAGTTGACAAACGAGCAAAGGCAGAAAGAGGCAGACGACAAGGCAAGACGGGATTTCGAAAGGGAAAAGGCAGAGTTTGAACATGAAAAAATCGTTGCATATGCCGAAACGGAACTTGCCAAAGTCGGATTGTCTGCCGAGATTGCAAAGTACATCATAGCAGAGGATAAGGATAGCACAAAGGCGGTTATTGACAAGATAAAAGAAAACTATGACAAAGATGTACAAGCAGGTGTTACCGAGCGTTTAAAGGGCAAAACACCGGATTTAAACGGTGGCAGTGGCGGTCACAGCACAGGCAGTTTTATGGACATAATCAGAGAAAATCAGAGATAAGGAGTGAAATAAATGGGTTATTTAAAAAATGAATTGACAGGTTTTGTGCCTGTCGAGCAAGCAACAGAAATCATCAAAATGGTGACAAGGGGTTCAAGTGTTTTAAGAATGGCGAAAGTCGAGGAAATGAAACACGAGAAGAAAAAGTTTAACGTACTTACAGACGGTCCGGGTGCTTACTGGGTCGGTGAGGGTGAAAGAATTAAGACAAGCGGTGCTACTTGGATTCACCCTGAAATCGAGGCTAAGAAGTTAGCCGTTATTATTCCGGTAACAAAGGAAAAGTTGGAAGATCCGACTATCAGCGTATTTGAAGAACTAAAGCCGGAAATTGCAGAGGCATTCTACAGAGCGATTGACGCGGCGTGCATTTTCGGTACAAATTCGCCGTTCAAGACAAACATTATGAACGCTATAGACAGCAAGCATATGGTTGTTACAGACAACACAAATATTGATATTGCTATATCTGACGCAATGTCAATGATTGAAGAAAACGGCTATGACCCGTCGGGATTTATCGGTCGTATCGGTGTTAAGAATATGCTAAGAAAGCTACGTGACGCAAACGGCGCACCTGCATATGTCAACGGTACAACAGGCGGTGAGCTGTACGGTCAGCCTATCGAATTTGTACGTAACGGTGCGTGGGACAATAAACGTGCCGATATTATCACAGGTAACTTCAAGTATGCCGTTGTCGGTATGCGTGCAGGTATCAACTATGAAATTCTTACAGAAGCAACACTACAAGGCACTCTTGACAGTGACGGTAAACCGCTATCACTTGCCGAGCAAGATATGGTTGCAATCAAGGCTACTATGCGTTTAGGTTTCCTTGTTGTTAAGGACGACGCATTTGCCGCATTTAAGAACGGTGTTCCGACACTCGGCGAATTGACAGTTGAATCGGTTGCCGGCACAACAGGCAACACTGTTATTACGGTATCGCCAAAGCCTATCGGCGGTCACAAGTTGGTTTACAAGACTGCCGCAAGCACCGCTCCAAGCGTTGCATATGACGACGATTTGTCGAAGTGGACAGAGTTTAACAACGGTGACGAAATCACTGCGACAAACGGTCACAAGATTACAGTTGCGGAAGTTACCGCAGACGGCAAGGCGAGAAAGTCGGGCAGTGCCGACGTTGTAAGCGGTGAATAATATGGAACAGTTGGGGACACTAAAAATGTTGTTGGGAATTAAGGACGACGAGCAAGACAGCTTGTTGTCCTTTTTGATTGAGGACACGGTTAATATGATTATGGCGTATTGTCATATTGATGTACTGCCTCGTCAGCTTGAAAGCCTTGTTCCGAAGATTGCGGCGGATATGTACAGGGCGAAAGGTTACGGGGACAGTAAAAGTCCCGAAGTAGTCAAGAGCATAAGTGAGGGCGAACGTTCCGTGACATATACCGAAACCGACAACGATAAGATTTTCAGCAACTATTATAAACGCCTTGACCCGTTCCGTAAACGAAAGGGGCGTGTTCCGAGTGACATCAGTATTCAGTGATTTTTACGATAAAACTGTTATAATCGCAGAATATGAAATTGACGACTATACAGGTAAAACCGAAAAGACTGTATTATCCGAAATCAAAGCCGATGTACAACCGTACAGCGGTGGCAGAGCAAGAGAGCAATACGGTTTAGATATAGAATGTCAAATGCGTATGTTCTGCGATATGTCAGACGACGTAAAGGTCGGTAACAGGGTTGAATATGACGGCGACATATATGATATAACATATGTGCAGAAATGGGACAGCGGTTTGGTAGCAATGCTCGAAAGGAGTAGGCTGAAATGAATTTTTCAATCGAAGGGATAGACAACGTTGTTGACAAGCTGACACAGTATGCGTCGGGCGATAAAATACAGCGAGGTTTGGCAATGGCGGGTGAAGTCGTAAGAGCGCACGCAGTGGCAAACTGTCCTGTTGCAACAGGGCGATTAAAAGGCAGTATCGTAAGCCAAGTGGACGGTGACCGCGTTGCAATCGGTCCGACTGCCGATTACGGCATTTATGTCGAATTTGGCACAGGCTCAAAGGGCGACAAATCTGTTTCGCATACGTCAAAAAGACACTGGACGTATTACAGTGGCGGTCGATTTTACACAACGTCGGGGCAAGCACCACAGCCGTTCCTCGTACCTGCACTGAAAAATAACATCAGCGAGATAATCGCAAAATTCAAGGAGGGGTACGGTGTTTGATATTGGTTTGGAATTACGGGACATTTTAAAGCAGATAGACGGTGTAAGTGTATGCTTTGCTTACCCCGATAATTTTAATAAATTGCCCGCAATAGCATATTACACGCTAACGGACAAAGGCTCAATGTCATATGACAATACGGTCGTTACGAATGATACGACTGTTCAGATTGATATTTACGCCGATTATCCGCAAACGTGTTTTGAATTGTCGGAGAGGGTATATAAATTGTTGACTGATAATGAATATTATCACGAAATGACAATGGACGTACCCAATCCCGACGACAAGAGTATAAAACACAAAACAATGAGATTTACGAAAGTAGTAGAAAGGAATGATTGATTTATGGCAAATACAAAGAAAAGAAAACCACTACCTACAATAGGTGTGGACAAGTACACATTTTTCGCAGTTAAAACAGACACATCAGAGGGCGCAACATATGGTGACCCGTATAATTTAAGAGGTACTGTCGAAATTGCGCCGACAGACGCAGGCGGCAGTGATGTTTTTGACGCCGATAACGGTGCGTATGAAACATCAAACTACATTGAAAAATTAGGTCACGACATCACAAATGCCGATATTCCGCCGGAAGTTGATTCAATGTGGCGTGGACTGACACAAAAAGACGGTGTAGTAGAGGTCGGCAACGATACAAAAACAGTTTATTTCGGTGTTGCGTGGAGAATTATGAAGTCTGACGGCTCATACCGTTATGTGAGATATTACAAGGGCTCATACAGCTTTGCGTCAAATGTTGGAGGTAAAACAAAAGCGTCAAGCGGTGCGCCTGAAAAGCAAACCGCAAAGGCTACATACACAGCCGTACAACGTGATTTTGACAACAACTATTACGCATACTTTGACGAAAGCGATTTGCCGGAAGGTGTCACAAAGACAGAACTTGAAGAAAACTGGTTTAAGGATATGAACTACTATCCAGTGAAGAAAGCACTTTAAGACAAGGCACGCCGAAAGGCGTGCTTTTTTCGTATAGAGAGGAGCGAGTAACAATGCAAAGAGTATTAACATTTATACACAACAAAAAGAGGTATGTATCAAAACCGTGGTGTTTCGGTGCGGCAACGTTGGTTGAAAAAGAATATATGGACGTTGCAGAGGGTGAAAAAGTAACGGCTACGTCGGTATGTGCAGATGCCGTTGACTATCTGTTTGAGGGTACAGAGGCGACACAAGATATTTTGGACACGGCTGTTTCAGCAAAAATGAGAATGTGTCGTGAAGTTATGAAGTGGTTTATGGACGATTTTACGGGAAAAAACGAGGAAAGCCTGCCGAAGCAGGCAACCGAAAAGGAAGATTAAGCGATTTATATGGGACAATGCTGAAATATCACGGTATATTGCCGAATGATTTGGCAAAACAAGACCCAAGATTATTACTTGCAGTTATAATCGAGGACGAGGAAGAAGAATATACGGGAAATGACCCGTATTTAAAAATGTTTTATGGAATGTAGTGAGGTGATTTGTAGTGGCTGACGCGGCGGAATTAGTAGTAAGAATAAGAGGTGATGCGTCCGACTTAGAGGCGACAATAAGCAGTGTTGAAAGCGAATTGTCAAAATTGGAGCAGACGCAAAGCAAAAATAATAATACGAGTACAAAAGGTCTTACGGCATATAAAAAGCAAATGCAGGACGCACAAACTACCTTGCAAACAAGCCGTACGGCATTGACGAATACAAAAAAAGCGTATGAGGATAACGTCAAGTCTGTAAATAAAAATGTTACGGCACTGAAAGCGCAGAAAACGGAATTAGATAAACAAATTTCTTTGCGTTCAAATGAGAAAAGGTTGCTGACAGAGGCGAACAAAAGTCTTGACAAAAACAGTGTTTCGTATAAAGACAATCAAAAGGCATTGAATTGGGTAAATACCGAGATTGAGGCATACACAAAGCAAAGTCAAAGTATATCCGATTCTATTCGTACGCAAGAGGCGGCATTGTCGGGAAGTAAAAAGGCATATACCGACGCACAAGCAACCGTCAAAAAAGCAACAGAGCAATACGAGGAATATGAGAAAGGCTTAAAAGCCGCTGAACGTGCAGATGAGGCGCAGAACCTACAGAATACAGGTAAGCGGTGGAAAGAAGTCGGTGAGGGCATAGATACTGTAACTAAGCCGTTACAGTATGCGGCGACTGCACTTGCCGCGGGAGGTGTCGCAAGTGCCAAGTTTGCGATAGATTTTGAGGACAATTTCGCAAATGTAAAGAAAACCGTTGACGGTACACCCGAACAGCTTGAAAAGATTAGGCAAGAAATTATAGATATGACGACTGTCGGAATAAACGGACATTCTGCCATTCCTGAAACAACGGCAGAATTAACCGAACTTGCGGCGGCAGGCGGTCAGTTGGGTATTACGACTGATAATATCGTCGATTTTACCGAAGTAATGGCGCAAATGGGTTCAGCCACAAACCTTGTCGGCGAAGAGGGTGCCGCAACATTGGCACGTTTTCAGAATGTTATGGGTGTCGGTCAAAACGAAATCCGTAATATCGGCAGTGCAATCGTCGATTTGGGTAACCACAGTGCGACAACAGAATCAGAGATTGCGGCAATGGCATTGCGTATGGGTAAATACGGTTCATCTGTACGAATGTCGGCGGCGGACGTGTTGGGTTATTCTGCCGCACTATCATCATTAGGCATTGAGGCACAAATGGGCGGTAGTGCGATAGGTCGTACGTGGCTATCCATAGAAACAGCCGTTGCAAGCGGCGGAGAGGGCTTGACGAAATTCGCAAAGTATAGCGGTAAAAGTGCGGAAGAGTTTAAAAAGCAGTGGAATACTGACAGCTCCGGTGCATTTAACGGACTGTTAAAAGGCTTGCAGTCTGCCGAGAACTTAACATTGGCATTGGACGATTTGGGTATAAACAATACGCAGGACATTCAAGCAATGATGGCATTAGTCAACGGTTATGATTTAGTAACAGAGAGTGTCAATCGTTCAAACACCGCATACAAAGAAAATACGGCACTACAAGAAGAATTTGACAGAAAAGCCGAAACAACTGCGTCACAGTTGTCAGTTACCAAAAACAATATTGTTGAGGCGGCAAGAAGTATCGGCGAAACAATGTTGCCGTCAATAAAAGACGCAAGCACCACAGTAGCTGATTTTGCAAAAGGTTTGTCGCAAATGGACGACGAACAAAAACGTGCTGTTGTTAATACCGGTGCTACGGTCATTGCTTTAGGTGCATTGTCAAAAGTCGGTGTCGGAGTGATTAAGGGTGCAGGCGATTTTGTTGAGGGATTAGGAGTAATCAGCGATAAATTGCCTATTATAGCAGACGCAACGTCAGCGATAAAAGTATCGACTGCGGGGTTAGGCAGTTCATTTTCTGCATTAGCGCCGATATTCGGTGCAGTATTAGCGCCTGCGGCGGTTGTTGCAGGGTATAAGGTTGTTGCCGACCACGTTACAGAGGCTATTGAAAACAACGCAAAATTGGGTCAAAGCTACAAGGAATTATATTCTCAGTGGCAAGACGCAGACAACCAAGTTTCGCATTTGGAAAATCTGCGAAGTGAATACGAAAAACTAAACGAATCAATCAACAGCGGTACATTAAATCCCGAAGAACTCGAAAGTGCCAAGAACCGCATAAATGACATTATGCAGGAAATCAAGGCGACTACAAATGACGATACCATAAAATTAATGATTGATACGGGCGAATTTGACACTGCACTTGCAATGGCGGTTTCAAACGCCAAAGACAGTGCGAACGAAATTAAAGACGCATTGGATTTAACATCAGGCAAAAAGGCACAAAAGGCAGTATCAGAGGGATACGACGTACTTCAAAAAGGTAGTTCTTATGGTGCTGATTATAAAAACCAACAAGAAGAAATGCGTGGGTGGTTGCAACAAGCAACAGACTACAAGACGCAGTATAAAGCAATAGTTGATGAAATGAACGCCGCATATAAAGACGGAAGTTCCGAGAGAATAAAGGCGGCGGCATTAGAAAGACAATCATTTATAAATGGTTTAAAAGACAGTGATTTTACTAAGACATATGAAAAATTTACAGGAAGTACGTTTAAATTCGGTGATGTAGACGAAGTAATACAAGAAATACAAAATGTATCAAATGCGTATCGTGAAATAAGTGATAACATTGAAAGCATGGACGAACGAGCCAAGAACGGCAGAGAATCACTACAAGCTATGGCAGAAGTCGCAACAACGGACGCTATGAATTTAAACGGCTTTAAGGATATGCAGGAAGTCTTTGAAAGCGGCGGTAATGCTGTAGATTTAGTATGCAAACAAATCAAATCAACTATGACTGATTTGGGGTTTGAAAATCAAGACATTGCCGCACAAATAGCGCTGTTTAAAAACGGTTTTCAAGACCTACAAGGTGCAATTAATAATAACGCATTGGACGCTGTTGTAAATGATTTTGTCAAACAAGGTAAAGAAATAGGACTAACGTCAGAGGAAATAGTCACGAAAGCCGCATTAATGAAAAACGGTTTTTCTGATATTCAACAGGCTGTAGCGTCGGGTGATGTAAGTGGTTTAGTGAAAGACCTATCAAGTTTAGGTGGCGATTTGGGACTAAGCACAGAGCAAGTTGATGCATTGGCGCACAGTTTGGGATTATTGCCTGAGGATAAACATATTGAAATTGACGCAAGCGGTGATGTGTCTGCAATCGAGAACGCAAAAAATGCTGTCGAGGAAATAAATAACGCAGGCAATGTACAATTACAAGTCAGTGCTGAGGGTGATATATCTGTATTAGATACGGCTGATTCAAAGTTACAGGAATTAATCAACAACAACCAAGTTACCATAACATTCAATGTAGATACAGGCGGTTTTGATATTAACGATTTAGGCGGCAACAAATTAGGCGAAATAACCGCAGACGGTAAAATCAACTGGGAAAAAGGTCGCCCCTACATAGTTTTCCAAAGTCCGTGTAAATTGCAATATGAATACACCGTAACAGGCACATTTTCCGGTACTTCAAACGTTGCAATCGGATCGTCACCTTTTTTCAACGTGATACGCTGTTCAAGATATTTACTCTTTACTTCTATCCACTGTATGCTGTGTTCCTTACTCATCGGATGAAGCACACGCCCCACGCATACGGTTAAGTTATTCCCCTCCCTTTTGACTATCGGCAAATGTTTTTCTTCCAGAGCAATCAATTCATTCGCCTTTAATAATTCCATAGGCTTTCCGCAGCAAGTCAAATCATCACAGCAATGCGGTGTTATCGACTCCAATATCGCGTCACATACACCGCATTTATAAAATTTAGGTTCATAAAGCAATTTTGCCCTCGCCTCCTTTTTCTTTAGTATTTTCTAATTTTAGTAATTTATACTAAAACCACTCCGATAAAAATATAAACGCAAGTGCTATCAAAAGAAGTTTGTCGTCGCAATCGTCAATAAGCAATACCAATGCAACCACAATAAGTATTAAATCGTCAGTACCCAAACCGCTTAAAATTCCGCCGTTGTCGGGTTTGTCACATTTTTTCTCAATTTTCTCCTCTTTACATTCTATTTCTTTTTTGGGTGGCGGCATAGGTTTCCTCATATCCTCATTACGTCGTTGTACCGGAATCGGCATATCATTATAGCTATACGTCCTATACATCTCGCCACCTCCAAAATCATATTATTTCTTCAGCATTTTTGTTACGTTTGTAAGCCCCAAAAGCCTTACCGCCGAATCAATAGAATGTTTTCTGCCCTCACGCATATACGGCTTTAACGAAAGGAGTAAATTTGTTCTCGGATCGTTTTTGTTCACCGCCATACTGTCCATAATATTTTTTATCTGCATAATTTGATTTAAACCGTTTGAACTGTCAATCCCCTCCGATGTATTATCCGCAGAAGAAAGTGAGTTCATTACAGTTTTAATTTTGTCTTCCGCATCAT
>OKSC01002727.1_pt1 | contig 14450 bp, 10 predicted proteins | sample 1601161 | NCBI WGS metagenome assembly OKSC01 (sample SAMEA3541552, study PRJEB24748) | human gut metagenome | biome: human gut; feature: human-associated habitat; material: faeces | place: China | collected 2012
GGCTGGAAGTGAAAGAGGTTCAGGCTGCCAAATATCAGCACTCCCAGTATCAGCTGTTCAATAAGCACGAGCTTACCATACAGGGCATACATCTCAATGGGACAAATCTGAATGAGCTTTCAGACGTAGTGGCCGATGTGATCGGCGTTTCCCGGGAGGATGTACTTGTTATTGACGTCCGGGACAGCTTCGTTTGCCTGGATGTACTGTGCAGCCACCTGGACCCGGAGAAGTTTGTCTCCAAAGAGGAAACCCTGCTCAAACATCTTGGCCGAATCAAGGGCGTGGGACTGGAAGCCAACGCTTCTGTTGTCTCCAACGGTATGCTTGGCTGGATTGCCGGCGACGACGAGAGTATTTTCGAGGCACAGCTGGAAATGAGCCGCTCAAAAGCCCTGGCAGAACAGATCAGGTTGAACATTGCAAAGAGGGCTATCGTTTTCCCCACAGGCGCTGAGGTGGAAGCAGGGGAGATTGAAGACACCAACACCCCCTTCATCATGCAGAAGCTGACCGAGGCCGGCTTTACTGTGGATAAAGGCGAGGTAATGAAGGATGACCTGAGACTTTTCACTGCCGGACTTTCCCGGGCCGCGGAAATGGGCTACGGCCTGTGCATTACCACGGGCGGCGTAGGCGCTGAAAATAAAGATTTCAGCGTGGAAGCCATTCAGCTTCTGGACAGCAGTGCTGCGGCTCCTTACATCGCAAAGTTCCATGCAGGCCACGGCAGACACAGCAAAGACGGTATTCGCATCTGCGTGGGTCAGGAGGGTGTTACAACCTTTGTTGCTCTGCCCGGACCTCACGACGAGGTTGAGCTCTGCATTGATGCTGTCATTAAAGGCATCAGCGACGGCTGGAGCAAAGAAACTGTCGCGGCTACCGTTGCCGGCCTTCTCCGGACTCGCCTCAAGGAGAAACTCGCAGAAAAACACCATTGAGAACACTATAGTTAAATATAGAGGTTCAAAAATTGAAAGGAGAAAAACAGTGAAGATCGTAGAAAGAGTAGCACGTGTGGATCAGAGCAAATGCGTTGGCTGCAAAAACTGTGAACGCCATTGCCCCACCGATGCAATCAAAGTTACTCCCGGAGTAATGCCGGGGTATGTACCTCCCTGCGGCACTGCATGTCCTGCCGGAACGGATGTTCAGGGCTATATCGCTCTGGCAGGTGCCGGCAGATATGAGGATGCATACCGCCTTATTCGTCAGTCCAACCCCTTCCCCTCTGTATGCGGCAGAATCTGCAACCATCCCTGCCAGGCAGCATGCAACAGAAACGACCTGGATGAATCCGTGGGTATCCGCGACATCAAGCGTTTTGTCGCAGACAAGGCTTTCGAAAACGGCATGCCTGTTGTGGAAAAGAAGCGCAAATCCAACGGAAAGAAAATTGCCGTTATCGGCGCCGGCCCCAGCGGCCTGAGCTGTGCATATTACCTGCAGCTGAGTGGCTATTCCGTTGAGGTTTTCGAGTCTGAGAGTGTTGCCGGCGGCGTCCTGGCCTACGGTATTCCTGAGTACCGTCTGCCCAAGGCTGTGCTCAACCGGGACATTCAGGCAATCGAAGCCACCGGTGTGCAGATCCATCTGAACACCACCGTGGGCGAAGATGTGAGCTTTGACGAGCTGTACAAGAAGTTCCACGCTGTCTATGTTTCCACCGGCACTCAGCTCAGCCGCAAGGCCAACATTCCCGGCGAGGACATGCCCGGCGTGTATCATGGTCTTGATTTTCTCAAGGCAGTCAATCTGGGCAAGCCTGTTGAGATCGGCAAGAAGGTCGCTGTCATCGGCGGCGGCAACACGGCCATCGACGCTGCCCGTACTGCACGCAGACTGGGCGCAGAAGTCACCATTGTTTACCGCAGACAGAGAAACGACATGCCCTGCGAGGAGCGGGAGCTGCTGGAGGCCTTCGAAGAGGGCGTCCGTGTTCTGGATCTGGCCGCACCGGTTGAAGTGGTGGGCGAGGGCAAGGTTCAGGGCCTCAAGTGCGTGCGCATGGTTCCCGGTGTAAAGGACGAGAAGCTGCGCAGAAGTACCACCAAGACCGAGGAAGAGTTTGTTGTCGAGGTCGACAACATTATCGTGGCTGTCAGCCAGTATTCCGACTTCCCCTTCATCAACAAGGATGAGGTCGTTGTCTCCAAGGCCGGCCGTATTGTCCTGGACGAGAAGGGCATGAGCTCCAAGCCCTATGTTTTTGCCGGCGGCGATGTGGTCCGCGGCGCAGCTACTGCCATCCAGGCCATCGCAGACGGCAAGAAGGCGGCAGTCAACATCAATAATTATCTTGGCTCCCAGTCCGGCATCACCGTGGGCGAAGAGATCGTCCTGCCCGAGCTGGAGGTTGGCAAGACCAGCGTGCTCAGCGCCGCAAAGATGAACAATTTGCCCATTGCTGAGCGTGTCACCAACCAGAAGGAAGTTGCCATCGGTCTCACCGAACAGCAGGTCAAGGATGAGTGCGGACGCTGCCTCAAGTGCCACGGCACGGCCAAGGTTGATCCCAGCCTTTGCCTGAACTGCTCACTGTGCTGGGAGCTGTGCACCCACGGTGCAATCAGCATGGAGCCTCTGGACACTCCCCATGTTGTCACCTGCGATTACGACGGCTCCGACAGAGTGGAAGAGATCATCGAAATCTGCAACAAGGCATTTCTCCGTCCTCTGGACAGCACCTGCCAGTGCACCAACACGACCGCCGAGGAGATCGTCCGTGCGATCATGGCCGGTGCCCGTACCATCAAGGACTTGCACCGCATGACCGGTACCGGCGGCGGATGCGGCGGCTACTATTGCTCCAACACCATGTACAGACTTCTTGAGGCTGCCGGCTACCCCCAGACCGATCACGAGACCACCGACACCTCCGATTACGAGACCTATCACTACATCAAGCCCCTGCTCTTTACTCTGCCCGAGGGGGTCATGGATCACGATAAGCGGATCAGCCATGACATTAAGGAACAGAAGTTCGTTCAGTGGAACCTCGCAGAGGTTGAAAAGGGCAATGAGATGTACCGCAAGATGATGAAGGAAAGGAGCGAGAAAAAATGAGCGACGTAAAAATTTATCCGGCAAGAGAGATTAACAATTTCAGCGTTTCCGTTTACAGCAACAAGCCTGAGATGCACGCATATGAGCATCCCGACATGGTTTCGGTCAAGGTCAGCGACCTGTTCCCCGGAATGCCTGAGGCAATCTACTCTCACAGCGGCGACGATCTGAAGCCCACGGCGGACTCTACCAGAGAAGCCCTGAAGAACATTGACATGTCCAGGATCAAGCCCGGTGACAGCGTCAACATCATGACCTGTGAGCACGGCTTCCTCATGTTCGGCGGCCTGCCCTACATTGAGATGGTCAAAACCATCAAGGAAGAAATCGAGAGACGCACCGGTGCTTACGATATCCGTACCAAGGTCGTTATGTACCGTACTCCCCGTGAGGGCGACGAGGTCATTGACTTCTACGAACTGAAGGAGCATCTGGGCGAGGTTGAGGCCGATACTGTAAAAGTAATGGAAACAAGACCTTTATCCAAAGATAAGAGAGGCCGTCAGCTCCTACGAAAAGGGCGTTCCCATTGAGACCAGAATCGGCACACTCTGGGGCCTGGAGAAGGTTTTTGATGCAGATCACCTGGTCTTCGCTTACTACGATGATCCCCGTGAGATCTACGTGAACAACTACTACCGCAAGGCATTCAAGGCCTTCACCATGGACCTGATGCGTCTGGAGACCCGCACCCTGTTCCACTTCGGCTTCGGTTCTCCCACCGGCCATGGAACTGCGGGTATGGTGGTGCCCACCTCCGTCTATGACTCCGACTTCATTCAGAGCAAGTGGGCCTTCTGCTGCTTTATGCGTACTACCCCCAACGGCCTGATGAAGGTCGAAGCCTGCAAGAGCCTTTATGACATGGACATCAAGTGCTCCGAGACCGCATTAAAGTACTATCCCTACATGAACCGCCTGCTTACTTCCCTCAAGGATTATACCATCATTCTTGACGGCAGCCGCTGGCTGTCTTACATGCACTGCGCAGGCATCATTGCAGGTGCAAACTGGAACTCTTACATGGACCACTATGATTTGGAAAACGCGTCCCTGTCTCTGGACCAGTTTGTTGCAGCAGTAATGGATAAATCCAGGAATCCCCTGGGCTGCATCATCATGAACCAGGGCTGGTATGGTCTGAATGTAGGCTTTGTAAAGCGCTTCCCTTCCATCTCCGTGGGCGACGAATTCCGCGCTCTTATGGCACAGGATACTTTCAACTACCGCTTCAATGATTATCCCCTTATCCGTAAGGCTGATGATCTTGTGGGCGCAGTTGAGATGGCTAAGGAGATCACCGGCAACGACATGATTATTGCTTATGATGGTAGCTATGGCTACATCAACTGCACCAGAAGCGCTGCAGAGCAGCTCTTTGCCAACGCTCCCGGCATTCAGAAGCTGGTTGATGAAGAGATGTACCCCAAGTACATGGCACAGCGTGGCTACACCATTCCCAATTACATGAAGTAATCAATATCAGGCCTTAACGGGAAAATTTCCCGTTAAGGCTCCTGCTTAGGACGATATTGTCAAAAAATTCTTTAAGAGAGGAGGAACAAAATGAGTGACAAGCAAAAAAAAGGCATTTTCTATGATGCAGCACAGACTGTAGAGGACATGAGAAAGCTTATCAGCTGGTTTCGCATTGAAGACTGCAGAACGGATATGGTTCGGTTCGGTAATGAGTTCGCCCATCCTCTGGGGGCGGATGCGCTGAGTATGGATACTTCAGCAGGTATAGCTGCCAGAACCAATATTACCGCTCCGGAGACTTTCCCGCAGCTGCGTGAGGAGGTGCAGAACGGCAGCAAACGTGCTTTCGATCAGGCCAATCTGGACCATCCCGAGTGGGAAGAGTTCGGCTGGTGGGAGGAGTATGACGATATTCCCGGCTGCCCGGAAGAACCCGATGCACCCAAGCTTCATGCGCTGGTACGCAGACTGAGAGAGAATGAGGCAAAGGGACCGTTTCCCACCATCCTGGTCATTCCCACAGGAGCTCTGTTCTTCAACGATATCTGGCTGTTCTCTAACGCAACTATAACCAAGTATCTTGGTGCGCAGACGGTTATCCCGAAATTCAGAAGTCTTGTGGATGCGCCTTACCCCGCAGCCGTGAACGACCTGCACGCTACTTATCAGTGGATGATCGACAATGCGCAAGCGCTGAACATTGATACCGACCGCATTGTGATTTACGGCATGAGCAGCGGCGGTCATCTGGCATCTGCACTGCCTTTCAGACTGAAAAGATACGGTTGGTGCGGCGGTCATATGCCGCGGGGTGTGATTGCGCAGGTGCCCTTCCTGGACGACAGGGAGACTACCCGCCCGATGCGCTCCATCGGAAAGAGCTGGTCCGGTCTGTTTAATCGCGCAGCCAACATGTGCTACATGGGAAATAACTTTGCATCAGGATTTATCGGCCCTGAGGCTTACGCAAACCATGCAACCGTTGAGGAGTGCAGAGGCCTTTGCCCCTACATTTTCCAGATTCAGCAGGACGACTGCGGCAGTGATCATACCCTGGAATTTGTCTCCAAATTAGGTCAGGCAGATGTTTACTGCAGCCTGATCATGCAGGGCGGCACCACCCACGCAGGAATTAACCGGCTGAGTGAGGTCAAGGTGGATGTTTCTGAAACCTATCCCGGCGGAGTGGCCGTTCTGCCCGAAGTGCATATGCCCTTCATGAACATCAACCAGGGCAGCGAGTTTGTGCCCATGACAGGGGACGATCCCCCCGCACTGATCGAACAGTTTGTTCTGGGACATATCAAGGATCTGCTCATTCACGACCTGCGCCGTCTGAACAGAAAATAAACGCCGGTAAGAACGACAACTTACCTGAAGGAATGACGATGTTGCTGCAAAACCCGAATTCAAACCGGCTTTCAGCGAAGTATTTAGATGCGGATTTTGATTGAATACTGTTTTCTGTTGAAAAGCAGTAATCGTGACGAACTTTGAATGAAAATTGGATACGAATGAATTTATAACGAAAGAAGAGAGTATATGGAGAAAAACAAACTGAGAGCCGGTAGAATTTGCGTTGGCGCTACAATCAACAGCCTTGCTGCAACTTCAGCATTTGTCGTAATTGCCCTGATGCTCTATGAGCTGACAGGCAAGCTGAACGTACCGTATTCAACGCTGTCCGTGGCGTATACTTTCGCCTATGCAGGAATGATGCTGGCATCGTTCTTCGGCGGAAAGATCATCACCAGAAATGGACGGCTGGGTCCTGTAATTTCCACAAGCGCAGCACTGTTCGGTCTGCTGTCTCTGACCTATACGAACAGCGTATGGCTGGTGTACGTTGCCGCGCTTGTTTACGGTTTTGGCCAGGTACTTACGTTCTTCTACATGAATATCGCGATCATATCATGGTATGGCGTAGGCCAGTCGACGGTGCTCGGTGTGGCCCAGGCCGCAACGACCGTTGGCGCGGCAGTAGTAACGCCTGTTGTTGCTTCGTTGCTTGAGTCCTCCGGTTATACGAAGGCCGGCATTGTGCTGACGGCCATTATTGTTGTAACCATGTGCGTGTCCACATTGCTCCTCTGCGGCGATATGCCTTCCAAATACGGCATGTCTCCGGTTGACTTGGAGAGCAAAAAGGATAAAAAAGCAGCTGCTTCCAAATATGAGGTTTATCAGGCGGCCATGCCGTCCGGGAGAGCCTTGCGGACTCCGGTGTTTTTCGGCGTGGCATTGCTGGGCTTTTGTATCTCGGTAGGCACCAATGTATATAATTCCAACCAGTACCCCATGCTCACCTCCTTTGGAATTGATATGATGACTGCGGCAAAGCTTGTCTCTCTTGGCCTTATATGCAATGCAGCAGGTTCCATTATCATTGGCTGGCTCACAGCCAGACTTGGCCTGCGCACGGGTTTCCTCATTCCAGCAATCAGTCTGGTTGTAGTGTTCTTCCTCGGCTTTACGATCGGCGGTATTCCCGGAGCAATTCTTATTGCCTGCTCTGATCTGTTCTTTACTTATTCCAAGCTCAGACAGGGAATCATTTTCAATTCCCTTTTCGGCAATAAGGTTAGCCCGGATTTGATTGCGTGGGACAGCATTGCGGTGTGTATCGCATCCATGTTTGCAGGTCCTCTTGCTGCCCTTATCTCCGAAAAATCCGGTTCCTATCAGTTAGTAGGCTACATTGCAACGGCAATATTTGCTGTTTGCGTCCTCCTTCTGCTCTATCTCACCTCCGATAAGACAAGAGAGCACATCAAGGAGATCGATGCGCCTTATAAGGAAAAGGAGCAGGCATAAACAAACCCTTGGCCTCAGCGGTAAAGTACAAAAAATATAGGAGGTTATTTCAATGGGTAAAATTACGACGGTTCTCGGCGATATTTCCCCTGAAGAACTGGGTTATACAACGATTCATGAGCATCCATTTATGCGGGCAGACAGTGACGGGGTTCTTCCGCTTCCCGAAGATGCCACCCCCGAAAAAACTGCTTTTGCCGTTGAAAACCTGACTTATCTCAAAACATCTACTTGCAGTTGGACACTCAAAGAGTATTTGGGAAATGATGATCTGGAACTGGAAATCAAGGAGCTGCTGGAATTCAAAAAAACCGGCGGTCAGGCTCTTTTGGATGCGACATATATCGGTTGCCGAGTAAATGATTACCCAAATAAAATCCGGGAGCTTTCCAGACGCAGCGGGATAAAGATCATTTGCGGTACGGGCTATTACGGAGACTATACCTATTCTGCAGACTTTGACCCCAATGATTCAAAGGCAATCAGGCAGCGCCTGATTGCGGAGCTTACGGAAGGTATGGAAGGGTCCGATTTGAAGGCAGGATATATCAAAAAAGGCTTCGGCCTTTCCGATGAAATATCCGCTGCAGATATGAGCGTATTTCGCAGTATCTGCGAAGTGGCCGCAGAAACAGATAATCCCTTTGTCATTCACGGACCGAACACCCGGGAAAGTGCTCTTGAGGCGGTGCGAATCGCTGTGAAAGAATACGGGATAAAACCTGAACGCATTGACATGTGTCACATGGATTTCCTTTATTCAACCTACTGCAAGTATTATCCTGATGCCAAGGCTTATTTTTCCGATCCCACGAAAGCCGCTGCATCTGTAGCCGATTTTGCTTCGGAGCTGCTTGATATGGGCGTGTATGTTAACTTTGACGGCTGGGGAGATATCCACGGCTCCCGCCATAAGCTCAATCAGGGCTTTGACTATTGTTGGGGCTTTGATGACTTCTTCCGCCTTGCCGTTGTGGCAAAGCTTCTGGAAAAAGGCTATGCCGAAAAAATAATGTTTGGCCATGATAAGTACAACAAGCTGGGCGGCTTTTACGGAGGAGCATACGGCTACACCCGTTTCCCCACCTTTGCCATTCCCGCACTCAGGGAGATGGGCTATGAAAAAGAAGCCCAGCTCATCACCGTTGCAAACCCGGCAAGATTCCTCAGCCATTCCTGAACCAAACAGCAACCCCTCAAAATAAAGTCAGCACGATCTTGTGCGACAGAAAAAAGCTAGGAGTTCTTATATGAAAAACAATGTTGTAAAAGGCTCATTATGCTGCGCCGGATGCGTTATCAACGTCGGCTTCAGCTATCTGATGACAAACCTGGCCGGCCTTCTCTGTGTTCCTCTGATGACGAAGCTGGGCTGCGCCTACACGGATATCGCTATGATCTGGACCACCCTTTCTCTGGGCGCTGTCATTGCCAGAGCATTCCAGGGCCAGCTCTACGATAAGTTCAATCCGAAAATTGTCACTCTGCTTGGCGCATTCTCTTACATCTTCGGCCTTTGTGGTCTGGCCTTTGTGAAAACACCCATGCAGGCGGTCCTGCTGTATGTCCTCGTCGGTATGAGCAACAGCTTCTGCGGCTCTCTGCCCTTTGCTCTTCTCGGCTCCAAATGGATCGGTGTGGGTCGCGGAACCATCGTCGGCCTGACCGGTGCTTTCGCAGGCATCATCACCATCTTTATTTCTCCTCTTGCTGCCAAAATGGTCAATATTGCAGGCTTTGAGACGGTTGCAATCGCCAGCGGTTTGATTCTCGGCGGTCTGCACGTTGTGTCCACCCTCCTGTTTGTCTGCCGTCCCCCCGAGGCTTACGGCATGAGCCCCATTGACATTCATTTTCTTGCTCCCAAAAATAACAAAAACAGTGCAGAAACTGCTGTCTATGAGACTAGAATGCCCATTAAGGAACTGTTCAAGCTGCCCGTATTCTGGATCGTTCTCGTTTTGCCCGCATTCATTGCTATCACACAGTCCGGCTTCTACTCCAACCGCAGCGGTATCTGGACTGAGATGGGCCTGAGCCTGGAGCAGATTGGCACCCTCGGCGGCGTATTCACTCTGTGCAATGCCATCTTTGTCTGGGTATTCGGCTTCCTCAGCGATAAGATCGGTTTCCGCAAAACGGTTCTGGGCTTTGCTGTTCTCGGTGTCGTTGTCTATGCCCTGTATCCTGTCTATGCCGGACTTGGCTACGCCGCAGCCTTTGCTATGGCAATCTTCTTTAACGTTGGCCAGATCAATGCCTATTTCGGGCCCAATGTTATGCTGCCTCTCTTTGGCAAGAACAAGTCCAATGTTACCATCAGCTGGTCTTCCATGATCGCCTCTACCGGTGCCATGCTGGCTCCCGTTGTGGTCAAGTTTGCAGGGAGCTACAACAACTTCTTCATTATCGGCGCTGTGATCTACGTGATCGTTCTGGTGCTTACCATCATTGCCACCATGCCCTCCAGCCTGCAGAAGATCAAGGATGTCGACGCAAAGTATGTGGAAGCCCACGGTATTACCGAGGCCGAATAATTTCTTATCTTTTTCAGCAACTGCTCCATAAGGGGCAGTTGCTGAAGCTGAATGAATTGCGTTTTTGGGAAGGTAAAACGCATATAAAAAGGGGTTAAGCGTAATCGAGCCCAAGTGGTCTCGTCTGGAAATTAATGGTGTTTGGTCCGGTAAGCCGGAAGGGAAGAGCAGCGCATTTTTTTCTATCATCAGCGGAAATGTTCTGGACTGCTTCGCTTACGATCTGAGGCGTCTCTGGGTGAAAGAGCTGTAAGGCAAGCGTTTTCTGCAAAAGGAGTTTTAACGGTGGTATTAACAAGTGGGTTGAAAAAAATTATCGGCACAAAGGCGTTTTACAAAGCAGCGTTGGCTTTTGCTATTCCGCTGATTTTGCAGGACACGGTTTCCAGCTTTGTCAATCTCCTGGACAACATGATGATCGGAAGCCTGGGAACGGAGCAGATGTCTGGTGTGGCTATCGTCAACCAGTTCATCAATCTGTTCACTATGTGCATCTACGGCGGTGTAGCCGGTGCCAACATTTTTGCTGCTCAGTACATCGGCAACAACGACAATAAAAATGCGCAGCATGCCATTCGCTTCAACTTCATCATGGTCACCTGCTTTTCGGCGCTTTTCATTGCCGTAATGTATCTTTTTCAGGACAAGCTGATCTCCGCCTTCCTGCATATAAGCTCCGGTAAGGGAGACCTTCAGGCTACCCTGCAATACGGAAAGGAATATCTGAAAATCATGCTTTGGCAGGTGCTGCCCTTTGCCCTGGCCACAACTTATGCAATGACCCTGCGGCTGGGAAAAGACTCGATGACACCGATGAAAGCCAGCTTTGCGGCCCTGTTTACCAACCTGATCTTCAACTATCTGCTGATTTTCGGCAAACTGGGTTTCCCCAGACTGGGTGTAGCCGGTGCAGCAATTGCAACGGTGATTTCACGCATTGTGCAGCTGGGCATCATTTCTGTTGCTGCCCACAGAAACACGGACCGCTTCCCCTTCCTGAAGGGCTTGTTCAGATCACTGTATATTCCTGGAGAACTGACATGGTCCATTGTGCTGAGAGGGCTTCCTCTGCTGTTTAACCAGCTGCTGCTGTCCGCAGGTCAGGTTCTGATGAATCAGATTTACAGCAACCGGGGACTTGAGGCCGTCGCATCCATGAACATTGTGACCACGGTTGCCAACCTGTTTGTCGTGATTATGTGGTCTTTCGGCAACTATATCGCAATCTATACCGGAAATCTTCTGGGCAACAGGGAATTTGACAAGGCGCGGGGGGAGTGTCCCAAACTGATGGCTCTTTCCTTTGTGTGCTGCATTGCCGGGAGCATTCTGCTGGCGGCTATTTCCGGGCTTATCCCAAGGCTCTACAATGTGCTGCCGCTGGTGCGGACTCAGGCCACACAGATGCTGCTGATCACTGCTGTTGCTATCCCCATACAGTCTTTATCAATAAGCACCATGTTCCTGCTTCGGGCAGGTGGAATGACAAGAATAACCAGTCTTTTCGACTGCGGAAGCACCTGGCTTTTGTTCATTCCCGCCGCCTGGCTGCTGGTGAAGTTCACTGCATTTACCCTGCCGGTGGTGTACCTGCTGGTCAATTGTCTTGAACTGGTGAAGGCCGGAATCGGCATTGTCCTTTCTGCCAAAGGCGTTTGGGTAAATAATATAATATCAGTCGGCGCGAACAAAACATAAAACGAAAAAATGATTGTTCCCGTTATTCATGCATTTTCAGGTGCTGATCGGCTTCCACGTCAGAAGATTCACTTCGCATGGGATACGGGAAAAGGTATACTATCTGTTACAAGCGCTCATTTCAAAAACAAAAGAAGAACCTTTCAAATTGAGGTGAAAAATGAAAGAAAAATCAATGGGTGTTCCTGAGCTTAGCCGGGCGAAGATGATTACGCTCACCCTGTGCTTCTTTCTGGTATTTTTTATTGCCAGTGACACGCTGATTCTAAGCACCGCTTCCGTAAGCATTCTCAATGATCTGGGCGGACAGCAGCATTACTCCCTTATTTTTTCCATTCGTGGTATTACCATTGCAGTTACCTGCATGCTCTGCGGCCGCCTGATCGACAGGATGGGACGCCGCAACATGCTGCTCTTTGGCCTGCTCATAGGACTTCTCTCCAACGTTTTGGGCGCAACAGCCCCCAATATGCTTGTGCTGGTTGTTTCCCGCGCACTGTATGGCCTGGGCTATGGCTTTATTAATGCCGCAGTCATGATTATGATCAACGAGCTTTTCGGCAAAAAGAGCGGATATGGCTACCTGATTACACTCATCGGCTACGGTGTGGGCAACGTCGGAGTTCCGCTCCTGGCCGGATGGTTGGTTGAAAACTATACCTGGCGCTGGGGCTTCTGGCTGCTGGTCGCTTCGGCTGTGGTGTGCATTGCGCTGCTGGTGTCTTCCTGCCCCAACTATACAATGCTTCAGGAATCCAACAGCAAAAAGCTGGATGTGAAGGGCATCATCTACTCTGTTCTGGCCATCAGCGGCCTTGTCGGCGTGCTTTCCTTCGGCGGCAAGAGTTTTGCCTGGCTGAGCCTGACCACGCTGGTTCTGGTTCTGTTTACGATAGTGATGTTTGTCCTGTTTATCCGTACAGAGAAGAACATAGACCAAAACATTGCCATTTTTCCTGTGTCCATGATGCGCTCCAAAGTGCTGATGGGCTGCGCCATAGGGCAGTTCTGCATGTCGGTCAACAGTACCTGCCTTTATGTGTACATCCCTTACTACATGCAGCAGGAAATGGGCACCACCGCAACTCAGGCTGGCGCAGCCACCTCAATTATCTCCTTTATGACCACGGTATTCGGCGCAATTTTGCTGGTTGCCATGGTCAAGGCCCAGCGCCATTCTGTCTTCGGACTGATCACGGTTGTTGGAGAAGCCATTGCTCTGGTTCTCATCAGTATTTTCATCTCGCCCACTCTCAGTGTAATGGCCATGTATGTGCTGGTCCTCTTCTACGGCCTGACCCAGTCTGTTGAGTCCTATGCCTTTACCATGACCCTGCAAGCCGGCGTTTCGATTCAGGAAATTGCCATTGGAACGGCCTTTATCCAGTTTGTACGCCAGTTTACCGGTGTTGCTGCCACAACCATGGCATCCCCCATCCTCAGCATGAGCTCCAGCTTCGGTGCAGGCATGAAGAACGTGTTTATCTTCGCCGCTGTGCTGACGGTAATTGGCGCTGCCACCTTCGGTATGCTGGTTCCGATCAAAAAGAAAGCTGCTGTCGCAGCATAAATTCGTTTTCGAATATTAAGGAAGAATACATACAAAAAGGTGAGCTTTGGCAGAAGCGGTCCCGCTGTGGGCTGTGAAAACAAAAGTTCCCCTTGAATCTATAATCCGGTAAGTAACATGGAAAATAACGAATACAGGGAGCCCTTATTCTGAACACATAAAGGAGAACATGATGGATAAGCATGAATTGACTGAACTTTTGAATCATGTGGCGGACGGGAGCATCAGCCCGGATGATGCGGCGCTCAAGCTGAAAATACAGCCCTTCCAGGAAATCGGCGAATACGCAAAGGTGGATTTTCACCGTGGCATTCGTCAGGGCGTGCCCGAGGTGATTTACGGCGCAGGGAAGGCCAAGGAGCATATTCTGGGCATTGCGAAGGCCATGGTAAATAACGGGCAGAAAACCATCCTGATTACCCGTCTGAGCGAAGAAGCGGCCGAATTTGTGAAGAGAGAGCTGCCGCTGAACTACAACAGCATGGCCCATGTGGGCATCATCGGTGAAATGCCTGAGGTCAGCGGCAAGGGACGGATTCTGGTTGCTACCGGGGGCACCAGCGATATCCCCGTGGCCGAGGAGGCTGCGCTGACGGCTGAGGCTTTGGGCAATGACGTGCTGCGTCTTTACGATGTGGGGGTGTCCGGCATCCATAGACTGCTGTCACATATGGACATTGTGATGAGTGCCCGGGTAATTATTGCCGTTGCGGGTATGGAAGGCGCACTGCCTTCAGTGGTGGGCGGCCTCGTGGACTGCCCGGTAATCGCCGTTCCCACCAGCGTGGGCTACGGCGCGGCATTCGGCGGCGTGGCAGCACTGCTGAGCATGCTCAACTCCTGTGCCAGCGGAATGAGCGTTGTCAACATTGATAACGGCTTCGGTGCGGGCTATCTTGCCAGCATGATTAACCACATGGACTGAGGGATCGAGCATGAAGCTGGATGAATTCTTCGCTGAACATCCGAAAGCGGCGCTGGCTTTTTCCGGCGGAACGGACTCTGCTTTTCTGCTGTATGCGGCCAGAAGCGCCGGAGCGGATGTAAGACCCTATCTTGTCAAGTCTCAGTTTCAGCCGGAATTTGAGTATGAGGATGCAGTCCGGCTTTCCGGCGAGCTGGGGGCTGAGCTTCGCGTGGTCAATGCAGACATTCTCCAATATGACGAGGTGACGGCCAATCCGGGAAATCGTTGCTATTTCTGCAAAAAACGAATCATGGGGGCGATTCGCGCAGCAGCTGTTGCCGACGGATATGAGACCATGATTGACGGCACCAATGCC
>OKSC01002735.1_pt1 | contig 14422 bp, 12 predicted proteins | sample 1601161 | NCBI WGS metagenome assembly OKSC01 (sample SAMEA3541552, study PRJEB24748) | human gut metagenome | biome: human gut; feature: human-associated habitat; material: faeces | place: China | collected 2012
TATTATCCTGTCCCAATCGTCGAGAACGTCAGTTTGCCGCATGGACGAAAAATGTTCCAATGCCTCGGTTATACGCGCACAATAGCAATCGTTGGACAACGGCCCGTCGAACACAGGTTCGTCGCGGTGCAGAAATACATTTGCATCCGGATGTCCCCAGAAAGCGTCCTCAGACAATTTTTCCATAACCGTATCCGTTTTTTCGGCAGGATATCCTGCTGCCCGGAGCGCATTTTCCAGGAGTTCCATCTTGGAAAACGAGTGGAACGGTTTGAAAAAATCCCCGGCTCCCTGCATACCGATGCCGAAATCCCGGCTGACGGAGCAAAGGCGGGGGGCGTGCGATACGAGCATGGCCACAGCTCCGGCTCCCTGCGTATATTCACCGGTGGAGGCCAACGGGTATTTCGCGTAATCCGAAGCTATTACTATGGCTTTTCTCGAAGCGTCCCCGCGCACCCATTCGAGGCAATTATGGAGCGCATCCACAGCGCCAACACATGCGAAAGTCATGTCCAGGACGTCGCAGTTTTTAAAACACCGCTCACCGTATTTGCCCTCCACGGCTTTTTCCACCACCGAAGCCACATACGTGGCGGTAGGTTTGGCCGAGTCGAGCGCGCTTTCAGTACCCATGTACAACCGGCCTATGGTACGCGGGTCCGTACCGCTTTGCTCTATCAGTTTCAGTACGGCCTCCGATGCCATGGTTACGGTGTCTTCATCCGTATCGCAAAGGGCCATAGCGGTGAGTCCGAGCCCTTTTTTGAGTTTCGCAGGCTCGATGCCGCGTTTTTCGGCCAGTTCTTCTATATCCAGGTACAACCCCGGTGTGTAATACGTTATCCAGTCTATCCCTGTTTTCGCCATATCCGGTTTTTTCAGTTCTTATATTCTTTTATTCCTATATTATTTTTTTCCAATACATTACGCGCGTTGCGCGCAAAAGCGTCCATACGGGCCTTTTCCGGAGCCGACAACGGGAAAAAACCGCGCTCGGCCTTCGCTACGGGTATAAGGCGGAATTTCACGCGTCCGTCGGGCCCTGTGGGTTTCCACACCCATACGAGTCCGTAACTACAATTTTCTATTTCCGCACGGCCGTCTTTTGCCCGCACGAAATCCACTTTCACCCATGCGCCTCCCTGGGTGTCAATCGTCTTCTGACCCGATATGTAATTGCCGAGAGAATAAACGACCACGCCGTTCGCTTTTCCGTCGGGGCCGTAACGCATTTCCATAGGCTGTACTACGTGCGGATGCGAGCCTATGACCACCTGCACACCGTGGCGCAACAGGAAATCGGCACAGCGGCGCTGGCTTTCCTCCGGCATGAAGCGATACTCCACACCCCAGTGCATGCACGCTATTATTATGTCCGGACAAGAGGCTTTAGCTTTGTCTATATCTTTTTTTATCTGCGCAGTATCTATCGTATTTATGAAATTAGGCGCTGTGGCCGCTATACCGTTAGTACCGTAAGTATAGTTCAAAAGGGCGAACTTCATACCGTTTTTCTCGAACAAAAGCGGGTACGAAGCATCGCGGGAAACCGTATCGGCAAACACCCCGGTATGCGGTATTTTCAGCGAATCGAGCGTTCTTACCGTACGGACCACACCTCGTTTGAATCTGTCCAGGCAATGGTTGTTGGCAAGAAGAAGTATGTCGAACCCTGCATCACGCGCTGAAGAGGCAAGTTCGTCAGGAGCGCAGAAACGCGGATAACCGGAATAAGGCGGCCCGCCGAGAGGCACTTCGAGATTGCCTATCGCCACATCCGAGGCCGATATGTCTTCTCCGACGAACATGAACCACGAATCAAAGTCGTACGAATATGGCGCTACGGTATCCGTACGGGCAGATATGAGTTGGCTCTCGTGCTGCATTATGTCCCCGGCGAAGAACACCGAAACACGGGACGTATCCTGACCGGCAAGTTGATAACAACACGCGCAGGACAACATCAAAACCAGTACCGGCAATTTCATACGCATTAGTTTTTTATCTTTTTTCAATGATACCCTGGCCCTGCATCCACTGCAATATTAGTTCTTTCATCAGGTTGTGATAGGCAAAACCAGGCAGGAATCCCCATCCGTGTTCCCCGGTTGGAAATATGTACATGGCTGAAGGCACTCCAGCGGACTTAAGCGCACGGTAATAGACTATGCTGTTGTCCGTATCAACCATCGAATCATCGCCGCTGAGCATGATAAGAGTGGGCGGAGTACCGGGTTCAACGTGTTTTTCAAGCGAGTAACGCTGCGCCAGGGCCGCTTTGTCCTGGCATTTGCCTATGAGATTGTCCCTGGTCTCTCCGTCGGCCATACGGCTATCGGTAAATGTCACCACGGGATAGAACAACACGGCAAAATCCGGTCTGAGGCCTATATCGGTTAGCGTACATAGCGATGCAGCCAGATGTCCTCCGGCCGAAAAACCGGCCGCCCCCACGCGGGAAACGTCTATGTCCCACACCGATGCGCTGTCCCTGACGGTAGTTATAGCACTGACGGCATCCTCCAACGGCAACGTATGTTTCAGTCCGTGAGGCATCCTGTATTTCAGTACCGCCGCAGCCACGCCCTGCGAAGCGAACCATCGTGCGGCATCGTGCCCCTCGTAACCGATCGCCAGACCGGAATAGGCGCCTCCGGGACATATCACCACGGCCGGGGACAATGTTCCTGCCTTTTTTTCCGGCAGATATACGTACATTTCCGAAGCTCCGTCGCGGTCTGCCGCCGGGTTGAGCGGTATGCGGCGCACCTGCTGCGCATATCCGGATGCAAAAATCAATGTAAACAGGATAAAAAGCGTTTTTTTCATAACCCTGTATTTATACTCGTGCGCCGTGCAAACGGAACATGCGACAGGCACACACTGTTTTACATATAAAAAATCAGACGTTGAAACGGAAATGCATGACATCCCCGTCAGCCACTATGTATTCTTTGCCTTCCACATGAAGTTTTCCCGCTTCGCGTACTTTGGCTTCGGAACCGAGCGATACGTAATCGTCGTATTTTATCACCTCGGCGCGTATGAAACCTTTCTCGAAATCCGAGTGTATAACACCGGCGGCCTGCGGAGCGGTGGCGCCGACGGGTATCGTCCAGGCTTTCACTTCCTTGGGACCCGCCGTGAAATAGGTCTGCAAACGAAGCAACTTGTACGCCGAGCGTATAAGACGCGACACGCCGGGCTCTTCCAGGCCTATCTCGTCAAGGAACATCTTGCGTTCCTCGTATGTTTCCAGTTCGGTTATGTCGGCTTCGGTAGCGGCGGCCAGTACCAGGACTTCGGCGTTCTCCGCTTTTACGGCCTCGCGCACCGCATCGACGTATTTGTTGCCGTTTACGGCCGAAGCTTCGTCCACGTTGCAGACGTAAAGTATAGGTTTTGCCGTGAGCAACTGAAGGGACGATATCACGTCGCTCTCGTCATCCGTAAATGCAACCGTGCGCACCGGCAGGAATTCCTCCAACGCCGATTTCGCCTTTTCGAGCGCCTGACATGCGGCCTGGGCTTCGCGGCTGCCCACTTTTGCCGCCTTGCGTTCCTTGTCCAGACGTTTGTCCACCGTTTCCAGATCCTTAAGGCACAGCTCCATGTCTATCGTTTCCTTGTCGCGGACAGGGTCTATCGAACCGTCGACATGGGTTATGTTGTCGTTGTCGAAACAACGGAGAACATGTATTATGGCGTTTGTCTCGCGTATGTTCCCTAAAAACTGGTTGCCGAGCCCCTCGCCTTTCGACGCGCCCTTCACAAGACCCGCAATGTCCACAAATATCCACCGTTGCGGGCACTATGCGTTCCGGATCGACCAGTTCCGCCAGACGGGAAAGGCGTTCGTCGGGCACGTTTACCACTCCGATATTCGGTTCTATCGTGCAAAATGGAAAATTGGCCGACTGTGCCTTGGCGTTCGACAGGCAGTTGAAAAGAGTAGATTTCCCGACATTAGGCAGTCCTACTATTCCGCATTTCATGATTTTCTTTCGTTTTTTTAGTGTATGTTATACTTTCTTTATCGGCATTTTACAAATATGACCCGTTACCTCCGTACAAGCTCCATGTGCAGCACCGGGTAAGGCATACCCTGGCTGTCCGTTTCATCGCGCGATATTTCCGCAAAACCCATACGCCGGTAAAAAACCGCAGCACCGGTATTTTGCTCGTTCACATCGACAAACCTGACTCCGAGGACATCCGCCGCATGGCGCACCAACACGCGCCCGATACCCCGTCCGAAAAACGAGGGATGTACGAACAGCATTTCCAGTTTATCGCCGCAAACTCCCGAAAAAGCAACCGGCCGGCCGTCCTGTCCGCGCATGCCGTAAATATCGGCCGATTCGAGACATGCGTTCCTTACCATAGGTCGCAGGCGCTCCACTTCCCCCTGCAAAAGGAACGTATGCGTAGCACGCACGGACGCTTCCCACAAATCGGTCAGGGCATCAAAGTCGGCAGGGCCGAAACGTTCTATGCGTGTTTCAGTGCTCATTTTCTCAATTTGTTGTCTTTCAACGCGCGCAATATAGGCGACGAATATACGAAATCCACGATAGCCTGATTGTCCGTTTCGAGGATATCGGCCGATGTGCCTTCCCATGCTTTGTAACCGTCCTTGAGAAACACTATCTTCTGGCCGATTTCCATGACGGAGTTCATGTCGTGGGTATTTATGATGGTGGTTATACCGTATTCGTGCGTTATCTCGCTTATAAGCTGGTCTATCACGATCGACGTTTTGGGGTCGAGCCCGGAGTTCGGCTCGTCGCAGAAAAGATACTTCGGGTTCATGATGATGCCCCTGGCTATGGCTACGCGCTTTTTCATGCCTCCGGACAATTCGGAAGGATATTTTTTCTGCGCCCCTTCGAGATTTACCCTTTTCAGCGCCCAATCCACGCGGTCGGACATTTCGGTGCGGTTGTGGTCGGAGAACATCATAAGAGGAAACATGACGTTTTCTCCTACGGTCATCGAGTCGAAAAGCGCGCCGCCCTGAAACACCATGCCTATCTCGTGGCGCAAACGGTCCCGCGCGGACGCGTCCATAGAGCTGTATGCACGGCCGTCGTAATATATTTCGCCGGAATCGGGACTTACAAGGCCGGTAAGAGTTTTCAGAAATACGGTCTTACCGGCACCGCTCTGCCCTATTATAAGATTTGTCTTGCCGGGATCGAAAGATGCGCTTATGCCCTTGAGCACGGGCGTACCCTCGAACGATTTCCTTATGTCCTTTGCTTCTATCATGTCTTTCCTATCCGAGTAAGGTCTGGGTGAGTACGTAGTTGAGTATTATGATGACTATGCTGCTCCATACCACTGCATTGGTCGACGCGCGGCCCACTTCCAGCGCGCCGCCTTTTATGTAATATCCGAAAAACGCCGGCAGTGTCGCTACGACAAATGCGAACACTTCTGATTTTATCATCGCATATGTTATGTAAAACGTATCGAAAGGCATACGAAGCCCGTAGATATATTCAGCCGAAGTACACGTACCCGATGTTATGGCCGCTATCCAGCCGCCGAATATCGCCATAAGCATACTGGTCATTATAAGCACAGGCATGAACGAGAGCATGGCGGCTATCTTAGGCAGCACAAGGTAATTGATCGAGTTGACGCCCATTACGTCCAGCGCTTCTATCTGTTCGGTAACGCGCATCGTGCCTATGCTCGAAGCTATGTACGAGCCTACCTTTCCGCAAAGTATTATCGATATTATCGTTGGCGAAAATTCCAGTATAACCGATTCGCGTGTGGCATAAGCCACATAATACTTAGGTATGAAACCCGATCCGTCCAGATTGAATGCCATCTGGAGAGCGACCACAGCTCCTACGAAAAACGACAGGAACGCCACAATCCCCATCGAGTTGAAACCAAGGTCGTCCACCTCGCGGAAATAAAGCTTCGAGAATACGCGCATCTTCTGCGGTCGTTTCAAAGCCTGCCCCAGCATGATGAAATACCGTCCCGATTTGGTAAAAAACTTATCTATGTAATTAGGCAGCATCTTGAATTATATATTTCTACTATGTATTTTTTCCCGTTCAAATATCGTATCTGTTCAGCCGGGATCCCCCGGCCACCAGCCGCGCTACTGTCCGCGTTCGATAAGGGCCATGTAAAACCCGTCGTAACCATCGCGAGAGGCCAGAAGCGAATGTTCCTCCAATAGTTTGTAACCGCTGTTCTCCGTCAGAAATCGCGCCACCTGCATACCGTTTTCCCTTGGCAGCACCGAACATGTGGAATACACCATACGGCCTCCAGGTTTGAGCATGGCGCTGTAAGACGAAAGTATTTCAGCCTGTGTTTGCGTCACGCTGTCGATAAACTCCGGCGTCAGCTTCCATTTGGCGTCAGGATTGCGGCGTAAAACACCAAGCCCCGAACACGGCACATCCAGAAGCAGGCGGTCCGCAGACTCTTTCATGCGTTTTATGGTCTTGGAACCTTCTATTACCTTCGGCGTTATGTTCGACGCGCCGGCACGACGCGCTCGTTTTTTCAGTTCTTCCAATTTCCCGGAGAAAATATCCATCGCCGTTATCGTACCTTTTCCCTCCATCAGCGCGGAGATATGCAGCGTTTTGCCTCCGGCTCCTGCGCACGCGTCAACTACACGCATCCCCGGCCGGGGATCCAGAAGCGCAGACACTTTTTGCGACGACGCGTCCTGTACTTCGAACATTCCGGCGCGGAAAGCATCAGTATCGAACACATTTTTGCGTGTGACCAGCTCCAGCGCATCGGGACATCCGGGCACGTCTTTTCCCACTATACCGTTGCCGGCAAGGGCCCGGCGAAGCGACGCCATGTCCGTTTTGAGCGTATTCACCCTGAGTACTACCGGAGCCTGGGTGTTCAGCGCGGATATCTCGGCATCCCACACATCCGGCAGTTCGTCCATACCCATCCAGTCGAGCCAGTCGGGTATGCTCTCGCGCACTTTCCTTACCTTCCTGCATTTTTGATAAGCGGAGATTATCTTTTCCGGAGAAATTTTGGAAAATTCCTCCCAAGGCGGCAGAGTACCTCCCGATACGACCACATGTGCGGCCATAAGACGCCAACAGGCATGGGGACCGTTTATGCGCTCCACCCCCGTTATTTCCTGGTACAAGCGTTTGTAACGCACGACACCGTACACCGTATCGGCTATAAAAGCACGGTCGGACGAACCGCGCCGGCGGTCCTGCCTGAGAATGTATTCTATGACTTTGTCCGCATAGCGGCCTTCCACAAATACGCCTTCCAAAGCCTTCACTACGGCTTCGGCCTGCGAACGGTATATTTTTCCCGGTTTCTTTTCAGGCATTTACGATAGTTTTTTCCTCCTGCGGCAAACTGCAGGCATGAGTCACTGTTTAAAAAACGGACGGGGGCGTAAAAACGCCCCGTCCATATATCGGCCCGCAAAAGGGGCAATCCATATCCGTTCAAAAAGCACCCTGGCGGGCATCGTCGTAAATTTCACGTGCGGCAAAATGGAAATTGCATTCCCTGGCCGAGGACTCCGGAGAGTCCGAAGCATGTATCGCATTTTCCGAAATATCCTTGCCGTAAAGGGCGCGTATAGTATTAGGAGCCGCTTTTTTAGGGTCCGTATTGCCTATGAACGCGCGGTAGTCCTTTATCGCGTTTTCCTTTTCAACGATCGCTACCACGATAGGCCCGGAAACCATATATTCGACCAGTTCGTCGAAAAACGGTTTACCTTTGTGCTCGGCATAGAAGAGCCCGGCATCGCGCCGAGAAAGCTGCGTCATCTTAAGGGCTATTATCTTGAAACCGGCATCGGTTATCCTGTCTATTATCACTCCCAGGTGTCCGTTACGCACGGCATCGGGTTTTATCATCGTAAGCGTCCTTTCCAATTGTGCCATAATACGAGAAAGTTTTAATGGGTTATTGTTTTACTGACTGCTAATATACCACTTTATTTTTTCCCCCGCACGGGCAGCACGGAAAAAAGAAATATGCCCAATGCAAGCCACGGCATGGGACGCGCCATGAAATCTCCGTAACGCACATAGAACGTAGGCTCGCCGCGCGGTATGTCCAAAGTCCCGACAAGAGCTTTTTTCTCCCCGTACACCGTCGAAGTGGTTATTTTCCCCGACGGGGCAATAAATGCCGATATGCCTGTATTGGCCGAACGTATCACCGGCAGACGCGTTTCTATGGCCCTTAGGCGTGCAAACGAAAGGTGCTGGCGGTGCCCTTCGGTATTGCCCCACCAACCGTCATTGGTGATTATGCACAACACGTTGGCGCCTTTTTTCACATAATCGGTAACGTACTGTCCGTACACGCTTTCATAACATATTATCGGGGCCAGAGCCAGCGTATCGCCCAGCGAACGGAACACCGCGCGATCGGCCTGGGTCACGTTAGAGCCTGTCATACCGCCGAAGTCCATCATAGTATCCCCCAGCAATCCTTCCAAAAGCCACCGGTACGGGAAATGCTCGACTCCCGGCACCAGACGCGACTTGTGGTATATGTCCTCGCCAAGAGGCGTGACCTGCACGGCCGAATTGTACACGTCATACCATACGTCCGCGCCTCTCACTTTATTGGCGGTAGAGGTGACAGAATCCTTATCATGTATGTATTTTATGAACGAACCTCCGGCCACTACCGTAGCGCCGTCGTGTTCCGCGCTGAAATTCCTCATGACACCGACCACAGGATTGAGCCGCCACATGTTTATGGATTTATATTCCGGAAGTACGGTTTCTGGAGCGACAACAAGCCGCGTCGAAGGCAACATCACGCTCGAGGCCATTTCCGCGAGCGTGTCGGCCATCTGGACATCGGTGGCAGAGAACTTTTCATCGTAAGGGTCTATGTTCGGCTGTAGGGCAACGGCTTCGACCCTGGCCCATGGTTCGGTTTGTTTCTGGGATATGGTCCAAGATATACACATAGGCGCGAGCACCCATGCGGCCGCAAACCCGTAAAAACGGTACAGAAGTTTTTTCGGTTTTTTCTCAACATACATTCTCCACGCATGGAAAATAAGCGCATTGGATATCAGCACCCACAGCGAGCCTCCGAATACTCCGGTATACTCGTACCACTGCACCAGTCCCGCGTAATTGGCAAAACCGTTGCCGAGCGTAAGCCACGGCCAGGAAAGTTCCCACTCGGTATGCATTTTTTCGAACGACACCCACAGCGCTATCCAGAACACCAGTCCTACGGTCATCCCCCGGCGCCGCATCACGAAATACGAAAGCATCATAACGATGCTCATCATGGCAGTATTTGCCCCCGAAGCAATGAAAAAACCGGCCCACGTTGCATTTTTCAGCCAGAAAGTGTCCACTGCATTCCACACGCCGAAAGCTACGGCCGACATCATCAGCATGATCCACGCACCGTGCCGCGCTCCGGCACGTTTTATCTTATAGGCAGCCACCCACAAAGGCACGAAAGCCACGAACATAAAAGCCGGCGTACTCCACGATATCCATCCCAGAGAAAGCATCAGACCTGTCAGTACGGCATACAGTATAAATGTTCCGAGCATTTTTACATATTTTTTATATAGATTCGACAAAAATAGCGCAAACAGATATCTTTTCGAAGAGAAGACGAACCCGCCTTACCATCCCCGAACATACCGGCGCCTTCCAGTGAAAAACACGACGCACGATACGGCCAGTATTCCCGTTTCCACCCACAGCGTACCGCCGGAGAACCCTGCAAACGACATGGCGATATGCGCAGTCATAACCGACACGCCTGTCCACATAAGGCATAGCCTTAAAAATCCGGCGGCACGTACAGCATTTTCTCCATCCACGCGCATTATTCGTGCAGCGGACGCCGGCCACCTCCTTGCGGCGATACCCGAAAATATAAGCACGTGTCCGGCTATTATCACTGCCGCACGAATGTCCGGCACAGGTATTGCAAGGTTTTCCACCGGTGCCATATTATTTTTTACGGCTTACAGTAAGGCCGTCGCGTACGGGCAGCATAACCGTCTCGAAACGGCTGTCCGAGGCCAGGCGGCGGTTGTACTCCATTATGACATGCGTGTCCTCGTCCTTCGGGTCCACGGGTTCGACAACCTTACCGTTCCACAATACGTTGTCCGATAGCAGAACACCGCCGCTGCGGACCAACGGGGCGCACATATCGAGGTAATTGAGATAGTTGCGTTTATCGGCGTCTATAAAAACGATGTCGAACTGTCCTTCGAGCGAAGGCACTACGTCCATGGCATCGCCAATTACCATTTTTATCATTCCACGATAAGGCGAACGCCCGAAAAACGAACATGCCATGTCCTCCAATTCCTCGTTTTTATCGACAGTTATCAGTTCTCCTCCTTCCGACAGCCCTTCGGCAAGGCACAGAGCCGAATATCCGGTAAACGTACCCAGTTCGAGTATCCTGCGCGGGGCCACCAACTTCGATATCATAGCCAATATCCGCCCCTGAAACGCTTCGGAGAGCATTCTTGGGTGTACGCTGCGAAGCCATGTGGTACGGGCCAGTTCAGACAAAAGCGCAGGCTCTGTCCAGGAAGAACTTTCGGCGTATTCTTCCAATTGGCGGTATTTATCGGCTGAGAAATGCATATTCGTGTAGCTCTTTACAATAATAATTCCGTTAATTATCCTTGTCGCTCTCAAAAACGAGTGTCGTCAGGTTGTCCTGCGCATACACCCGGTTGGCTATGTCCATTATGTCCCCGGCTGTAACTGCCTGTATTTTTTCCGCCATCTGCGCGAAAGTATCGGCACGGCCTGTCATAAGGTACGATTTGCCGGTGGCAAGCAACTGGTTGAGGTTGTTCTCCGAGGCTATGGCCAGCTGCCCTGTCATTTGCATTTTGGCTTTGTGCAGCTGGAGGGTTCCGAGAGGTTTTTCCCTAAGCGTTTTCAGTTCTTTCAATGCCAGTTCTCTGGCACGTGCGGCCGTTTGTCCGTCGGTGGCTACATAAACTCCGGATATACCCGTATCGGAATATCCAGTGTAAAAGGCTTCCACACTGTATGCCAAAGCATAACGTTCCCTAAGCGTGAGATTAAGCCTAGCACTCATCGAAGGGCCGCCCAACAGATTGGTCAGAAGCGACATGGCTACCGCACGGTCATCGTCGGCATCGAACGACGGGGCGGCCATTATTATGTGGCTCTGGTGCGTATCCATTTTCCGCACCTGTTCAACCGGCGTATAACCCGAAGGTTTTTCACGCCGCAGCAGGAAATGCTCACGTTCCAAAATACACGAATACGGTTCGGTGTACTTGAGCACCATATCGCGTACTTTCACACCCGGAACGTCGCCCGAGACGCATACTATCATACGTTCAGGGGAAAAGTTGCGCCTTAGGAAACTTATAACACCGTCCCTTGTAAACGAGGCTATCATTTCTTCCGTGCCAAGTATGGTGCGCCCCAGCGGGTTGGATGGGAAAACGAGCTGTTCTATGTCTTCGAATATCAAATCGGCAGGAGATTCCCTATATGAGTTTATCTCGTCCGCTATCACGTCCTTTTCCTTTTCCATCTCCTTTTCCGGGTACACTGACCCGAAGGCTATATCCGTGAAAAGCTCCATGGCCCGGCCCAGATATTCCGGCAGGAAAGAACCGTGTATGCATATGTCTTCCTTGGATGTAAATGCGTTGAGTTCGCCCCCGACATCCTCCAGACGCGAGAGAACGTGGTAGGCACGGCGATGGCGTGTCCCTTTGAACAGGCAGTGCTCTATATAGTGCGCCATACCGTGTTCTCCGGGTAGCTCGTCGCGCGAGCCTATATTGAAGATAAACGCCAGATGCGCAATATTACCGCCGGCGGCGCGGTGAAGCACCCTTATGCCCGAAGGCAGAGTATAGTAATGCAGACCTATGTCCGATATTGAATTCATATTGTTGCAAAAATACGATTATTTTACGAGCAGGGAATGTAAAAAACGAAACAGAGGCTTTTATCCGGGCATAGACAGCCGCCGAGTTTTGTGGCCTGCCGCGTCATTTTTTACCCGCAGCAGCTGCTATTGCCTTCAGGCGCTCCATCTCGTCCCTCCACGCCGCAGCCGATATGAAGTCCAGCTCCTTTGCCGCCTTTTCCATCTCGCGGCGGGCTGCCGTTATACGCTTTTTAAGTTCTGTCTGCGAAAGGAACTTTTCGTCACGCACCGCATCTTCCTTATCCCTCTTGACCAACGCCGCAGCACCGGAGAATTCCGGCATCTTCTGCAACAACGTATTGGCTGTCACGGCCTTGTTTATCGGAAAAGGAACGATACCGTGCGCGGCATTGTACTCCATCTGCACTTTCCTGCGGCGGTTAGTCTCGTCTATCGTCTGGCGCATGGAATCGGTTATCTTATCCGCATACATTATCGCCCGTCCGTCGACATGGCGTGCTGCGCGTCCTATCGTCTGTGTAAGCGAACGGTGCGAACGGAGGAAACCTTCCTTGTCGGCATCCAGTATAGCCACGAGCGACACTTCGGGCAAATCGAGACCCTCGCGCAGCAAATTCACGCCGATCAGCACGTCGAACAGACCCTCGCGCAACTCCTGCATTATCTGCACGCGCTCCAGGGTATCCACATCGGAATGTATATAACGGCACCTCACGCCAACCCTGGTAAGATACTTGGCCAGTTCCTCGGCCATGCGCTTGGTAAGCGTAGTCACAAGCACCCTTTCGTCCAGTTCTTCGCGTTTGCGTATCTCCTCCAGAAGGTCGTCTATCTGGTTTTTGCTCGGACGTACTTCTATCACCGGATCCAGAAGACCGGTAGGGCGTATCACCTGCTCGACATAAGCGCCTTCCGATTCCTCCAGTTCGTAATCCGCGGGAGTAGCCGACACGTAAATAGTCTGGTTTTGCAGTGCATGGAACTCGTCGAAAGTAAGCGGACGGTTGTCCTTCGCCGCCGGAAGCCGGAAGCCGTACTCCACCAGATTTTCCTTGCGGCTGCGGTCTCCTCCGTACATGGCGCGCACCTGCGGTACAGTGACGTGGCTCTCGTCTATTACCATAAGGAAATCCTTAGGGAAATAATCAATAAGACAGAACGGCCGGCTACCCTCCTCGCGTCCGTCCAGATATCTCGAATAGTTTTCTATACCGGAGCAGTAACCCAGCTCGCGTATCATCTCCAGGTCGAATTCCGTGCGCTCTTCCAGACGTTTGGCCTCGAGAGGCTGGCCTACGCTACGGAAATACTCCACACGCTTTCCAAGGTCTATCTCTATATTCCGTATAGCTTCTTTCAGGCGTTCCTTTCCAGTGACGAAGATATTGGCCGGATACAGCCGCATTCGTTCGTATGACGCTATACGCGAATTGTTTACCGGATCAATTCCCTCGATATCCTCAATTTCGTCGCCGAAGAAATGCACCCTTATGGCAGTATCGGAATAAGCCGGGAAAATATCCACCGTATCGCCCTTTACACGGAAATTACCCCGTGTAAAATCCCCCGTAGTGCGGCTGTACAAGCCGTTCACCAGCCCATGCAGGAAAACGGTACGCGGGATATTGTCGCCTACCGCGAAATCGACCACGCTTTTCTCGAATTCCTTGGGATTTCCTATACCGTAAAGACACGAGACGGAAGCCACGACGATAATATCCCTTCGCGAAGACAAGAGGGCCGATACGGTTGAAAGACGGAGTTTTTCTATATCCTCGTTTATCGACAGGTCTTTTTCTATGTACGTTCCGCTCGATGGAATATAAGCCTCCGGTTGGTAATAATCGTAATACGACACGAAAAATTCAACACAGTTATTTGGAAAAAATTCTTTAAATTCACTGCAAAGCTGTGCGGCAAGGGTTTTATTATGAGCAAGTACAATGGTAGGTTTGTTCACTTGTGCAATGACATTTGCCATAGTGAAAGTTTTTCCCGAACCTGTTACACCGAGCAAAGTTTGGCATTTCTCGCCTTTTTTTATTCCGTCAACAAGTGTTTGAATTGCCTGCGGCTGATCTCCTTGTGGTTTAAATTCAGAAACAAGTTCAAATTTATCCATACAGCTTCCCCTTCTTAATGGTTATTTCCTTAGATTTTTAACAAGTATATTTATTCTTCTTGCATTTATCGATGTATATTGTTCAACATTATTTCTGACTGCAAGCTGAATATTTTTACATACAGAAAAAATATCACAGCCATATTGTAAAATGACTGTCATATCTATATGTACACCGTGTCCTGTTTTTCTTAGATTTATATTTTGCACCTTAATTAGTCCGTCGATCTTTTGTGCCTCATGTATTGCTATTGAATTTATAACATTATCTGAGATAATATAGTCACCCATATAACTGAATGTGGGTCTGACGATTGATTTATCAGCCTCGGCAGTTGTTATTTCCGAATCAAGATTTTTTTGAAATCT
>OKSC01002736.1_pt1 | contig 14421 bp, 20 predicted proteins | sample 1601161 | NCBI WGS metagenome assembly OKSC01 (sample SAMEA3541552, study PRJEB24748) | human gut metagenome | biome: human gut; feature: human-associated habitat; material: faeces | place: China | collected 2012
TACTGTTTAGACTATCATTTTTTCAACAAGAACTGCTCCGCACGTCCCGGAGTGACATCCCATTACCCGCTACGTCCGGCGCTGTCCGGCCGAGGATTGTTCTAGGTATCCTGCCATAAGTGGGAGTTATACTGCACTCTCCGATGCCATCCTCGGTCCCCGCGACAGGACGTACCATCGCGCGGTCCGCAAGGCCGACCTCGCCTACGGTCTCCTCAACATGGTCTGGTCTCTGCCCGGTCAGGACGTCTCCCATAAGAGCTCCAACTGCGGCGTGTTCAGGACCAACGGCTCCAAGGACGTCCCCCTCAAGATGTGCCTTTCCGACCCCAAGGACTACATGAAGGCCGTCGGCTCCCACTGCGGATCCCTCAGATGCAGGAACTGCATGAACTATGCCGCCATGAACGCCGGAGTCAGGATCGAGGATCGTATCATGACGCCGGCGGACATCGCCGGTCGCAAGACGGGGTTCTGGGATTCGCCCAAGCATTGGGCGATCAGTCCTCCCCAGGAGTGGATGAAGCGCATCGCTCAGCGCTCCGATCATTTCTCCGGCCTCGTCGACGATCTCGTCAGGCTCCTCCCCGCCTACGGGTTCTACTGCGGGGCTATCGTCTTCCACCCCTGGAGGTTATCAGACGACTCCACCCGGTGGCTGTTCTCCCCCCACTTCCATGCCGTCGGATATGGGAGGTTCGACAACATGCGCCTCAGGCGGGACCTCGCCGACGCCGACTCCCGTCTCCATCTTTGGGACGACGACGGCTCCACCTCTTCGTGGGTGTTCAATCAGATCCACGCCGGCGAGGAGATGCGGAGCATCCGTCACACCCTCGGATACATCATGACACATGTCGGCATCGGCAGCTTCGACCATTCCGTCGATTGGGGCCGGGAGGCGGATGATCTTCTGATCCCTATCGAACCCGGCAACGGTACCAAGCGCGTGGCCAAGACCATTTCGACCGACATCTATGAAGCAGACTGGAGGGGCACGGGCCTCTATGCGGAGCATCTCGACCAGGTGGACTGGCTGAGGTGGACCGAGGAGAGGGTCACCGGCCAGGTCCCCACGTACCGCATATTCGGATCCGCGAACGACGTTCGCGTCGTGGACCGCTACCGCGAGAAGGTGGTTAGGACGTGCCCGGTATGCGGCGAGACCATCGGTTTCTTTCATAGCATCAGGGATCACAACCCCGTCCCCGTCGAGTACCTCCGCAACTCCACCATACGCTGCATGAAGGACGACAAGGTCCTCGTCGAGGAGTACTGGGACCGCAAGGGCGAGGGCTTCCTCGACTCAGGCTACACGAAGCTCGATTTCGCCATGTCCGTACCCCAGTGCTCCACGCCGGAGACCAAGGGGACGCAGACGTTGGAATCCAACGAGACCGTCGATCAGAGGAGGGAGCGCAGGGACAGGTGCCTGGTCTACGTCCCCTCGAGGTCGGGGCAGGGGCTCGACCCGGTCGTCGTCACGAGGGACGAGGCCCGCAGGATGAGGGCCGCGGGCATCATCGTGTGATAAATAGAACGACGGTGTTGACCCCCTGCCGGTGCGGTCAGTCCGAGGTTTCCGTCGGATTGCCACTCGGTGGAACCTCGGAACCTAACATGCCCCAAGGGGCTCCGGCAGGAGGGAAAGCATGTTTTCCTTTTTCCGGTACCCGTGCGGCGGGTTCCGGCTCGAGATCACAATCGGCGGACTGACCGTCGTGATCGATTGGTCATAAAGCGGGTTGTGACGGACTGACGCCCCTAAGGCGTCCGGTCCCGGACATCCGGGGCCGTCATCCATATCTATCCAGTCGCTTGCTTCTTATTTAAAGGTTGTCCGACACGCGCATCCCGTCCACGACGGGGACCCGGACGTCAACTGCTCCGTATACGGTGATTGACGTAGCGATGTAACAGTTTCTTTCAGAATACGTCCTTGTATTCAAGATAGCAATCGTAGCAAATGGGTTTCGACATCGAGGCGGCGTATTTCTTTCCGCAGATATGGCAGACTCCTTTCTTCTCGACATATTCCAGGTTCTTGTATTTGGCCCAGCTCTTGTAATGGATGTCACAATATGGTCTTTCCATGTTGAATGGAATGTTTCCTTCGCATCTTATGCAGTAGCCGACTGTAGGTAGCTTTGGAATGGGTTTTTCTCCATTCTTGGAGAACATTCTCCCGAGTACGGAACGTTTCGGAATTTTGATTTCTTCACTGAGTCTCATGAGACGATGGACTTCATCGAGTATCTCATCATAGATCTTCGTATCCTGGTCGCGGTAGATGACTATTCCCATCTCGTAGTTGTTGATCAGCGAGTATTCATAGAGATTTAGCGATGTGATGATCGCCGCTTTCTCGTTCATGTAGCATTTGGCATGGAGATCCTTCCAGAAGTACAGTCCTATCATATCGACGGATTTGAACCAATCCATTTCGGAATCGTTCATCGGTTTCTTTCCGTAGATGATTTTAATTTCCTTGCCTTGGTTCGCTATATCCTTCAGGATGGCGCGATAGCGATCCCCTATTTTTAGATAAGGGCTTACGATGTAGACGAACTCCTCTGATCTCTTTAGGATCTTGCTCAGCTCGCTCTTTATTCCATCTGAATCAAGGAATGCTACCATTTTCAACCCTTCACTTCATCCCGTAATTGAAGATTTCCCGAAGGTGCAAAGTCACTTTCTTCGGTCTTTTCGAAAGCAGTCTTGCGTTCTTTGATTATTCTGATCCGTTCCTGTTCATAGAATCTGATTGCTGCTATAATCCATTCTGAGCGGTTTCTAAAATCTTGATTAACTTCGATATCTCTGTCAATTATTTCTAGGAGTCCTGTTGGGATTTTGATAGAAGTGGGTTCGAGATTTCTCTCTTTCACGATTTGAAAATTGATTGAGAAGTTATTATTGTGGGTGTTACGAAGATATGACGTAGGTAGTTTTAAATTGTAGAAATACCTTCGTAATACTATGACAAGGAGAGCAGCCGCACAGGCAGACACAACATCATCCGCGGAGGGGTCCACAGTATCACCCGTTTCTCAAACCCAGGCCCCCATCGTCCCAAGGTCCGGAACCGTTCCCATCGGATCCATCACGCCCGGGGACAACATCCGCAGGAGCTTCGGAGATTCCCAACTCCAGGAGCTCGCATCATCCATCGCTCTCCACGGGATACTTGAGCCGCTCGTAGTGACAGAGACGGCTCCCGGGGAGTACCTCCTCCTTGCCGGGGAGAGGAGGTATCGCGCGGCTAAGATTCTCAATCTGGAAAGCGCTCCTTGTCAAATCTACCCGGCACTCACCGATCAGCAGATCCTGGAGATCATGTTCGCCGAGAACCTCCAGCGCGTGGACCTGAACCCCATAGAGGAGGCCGAGGGCATCCGCAGGATGCTGGACCTGGGGATCACCCAGGCCGAGCTCGGGGAGAGGCTCGGGAGGAGCCAGTCATGGGTCGCCAACAGGCTCAGGCTCCTCGAGGTCCCCTCCGAGGTCCAGGGCAGGGTCATTTCTCAGGAAATAACTCCAGCCCACGTCCTCCAGCTCCTCACCTATCAGGATTGCCCCCGCTACGACGAGTTCGTCGCGTACTTCGTGAAGTCGTGCTCCAAGAAGGTGCCGACGGTCTCCGAGATCGACAACCTGTTCAACAGGTGGATCGGCTCCCTCGGCAACAGCGTTGACAGGTACTTCGCCTATGTCATCGGTGAGGAGTTCTTCGAGAGATGCAAGTCCTGTCCGAATTACTACCGGAATGTCTGTTTTGATCCCGGATGCTGCAAAGAGCTCCGCTCCAAGGCTGAAGCTGCCAGGCGTCCTCCCGAGGATGACTCTATCGTCGTCTTCCCGGAGCCGGGCACATGGAGGTTCAGGGAGAACCCCGTCAGGCCCGAGGTCTGCGGGGACTGCCCCCATCTGATCCTCGACGAGGGCACCGGCAGGATGGAATGCCACGACCCCGCCTGCTTCAGGCAGACGTCCGAGCGCATAAAGGAGGCCATAGGGAAGGAATCCCAGGAGCTCAGGGCCTCGGTTATCGAGGACGCCGTCTCCGTGATCTCGCAGGAGTCCGCATCCGACCTTGCCTCCCGCTTCTGCTCCCGCCTCTCCGATCTCCTCTGCCGCTCGGGGTCCGAGCTCGTGACGCTCGACATCCAGCCGGACGACTTCTCCGAGACGATCCTCACGATGATCCTCGTGAACCTCGTGGCCTCCGACATCAACCTCGGCTACGCCGACGACGACACCCTCGTCACCGGCTACGTCAGGTGCCTCAGGGACCACGGCCTGAAGGCCTCGCCTCGCTTCGTCCTGATGGCCAAGGCCATCGAATCCGAGAGGAAGTCCTCGGACGGACACCAGGGGGCCTCCGCATGAGCGACAGCGGATGCGAGGGATGCATCTTCCGCGAATGCGACACATGCGGGTTCATCTGCTCGATCACCGACGGATACCTCTCCGAGATGGACTCGTGCCCGCTTGACGAGGAGGCGTTCCGAATGAGCATCATCGGCAATCCTATTTCATCGACCGCATCCATCTCCGTCCAAAACGGAAAGGGAGGTGAGAATGGAATGGTTAGCGAATGGGAGGAGTTGGAGTCCTGGTCCAAGGAGGATCTCATAATCGAACTGGTCCACATGAGGATGCTCTACTCGCTGCTTCGCAGCGAGCAGGGGGACGATTGCCCCTGGCCCAAGATGGATGTCAAGGCTATCGAGGATGATGAGCACTGGCAGCCCGGACAGGTCACCACCGACGGATGGGCCGAGAGGATCGCCCTCTACGCCGCGGCGCATCCCAAGGACGGCATGTTCTACTGGTGCGATCTCATGGACTATGGTCTTACCGAGGACCAAGCCTATGAAGGCGCCGAGGGAGAGCCGCGCCAGTTTTTTCCCAGATCCTTGAACATTTGTTCAATCTCATCGGTTTCTGGTTTTTTCGGTCCTTCTGGACAACTTACAGTCAATGATTCGTCATTGACGGCTCCGGCAGGGAGTGCGCTTGTTGCCGGAGTCCTCGACACCGTCATCTATTCCTTCCAAGCGCACGATCAAAACGGTTTCTCAAGCGCACAGGAGTGTATTCTGAATGGTTGATGCAAGGAATCAGAGCAACAGCAACGCGTCTAGACAGAACGTCATCGTCGAGGCCCAGCAGGATCTCGGCGTGCCGAACGAACCCCACTACGACAAGAAGACCCCTCTCCTCAAGATGACCGTCGGGACCATTACGTCCAATCTGTCCCTGACCGAGAAGTGGGATGAGGACCTCGGAGCCTACAAGGCCCCCGTCCCGACCTACTCTCTCTATTTCGAGGAGCGCGTCCGCAACGACGAGGGGAGGATGGAGCGCAGCTTCACCCAGATCCCCCTCCCGAAGAACGCCGCCGCCTTCAAGCAGATCGGGGAGCACTTCCTCAAGCTCGCCAAGGCGGCCGAGGGTCTCGAGCTCGAGAGGTCCGCCAACGCCGTCGATGACCTGGACAAGGCCCTCGACGCCCTGAAGGTCTACAAGAAGTGATCTTCATGGAAACGAGCCTCGCTATCGACCGCATCTACTTCACCGGCTGCTGGGACTCCAACGGCCATGAGGAGATCAGGACGCGCAGGTACCACTGCGTCAGCGAAGCCGATGCGAGATCCCTTTACAGAAACCTTTTGACCATGCCTAACACGAAGGCCGTCAAGGTCCTGAGGTTCAACCGTTACAGGAATTGCTTCGATGTCTTCCATGTGAGCTCTCCCCGGAGCCCCGGGGAGGATGATGATTGTGAACTGACCCTTCCGGCCGGGTCCAAAGACCGGAACACCGTCCAGTCGACCCTTTTCCGACCGGACGGGGAGGTTATTTCATGCCGAACAATACGAACATGAACAACGGATCCTCCGGTCGTTCCGGAGGTCGGTCCCTCTATCAGCAGGCCTATCATTTCCTGGCCGCCAACAGGGGAGGGGCCAAGGGTCGCGCGAAGACCATGAACACCATCCGCAAGACGGGAAGTCCGGCTTTCGTCGCGGCTTGCGAGCAGGTCGCCAAGAACAATCCCCATTGGTTCCGCGACAAGTCCGATTCGATGTACGAGACGCTCCGTCAGAGGTCTTTCAACATGAAGGGACGCAGAACGCGTTCCTCGTGAGTCGGAGGTACGATCCATGAACACGAACGTCAAGCTCCTCGGAGCGATCGTCGCCGTATTCGCCCTTGTGGCATGCCTCGGCGCGGTCTGCATCTCCGAGGATTCCGATGCCGCAGGGTCGGGGACGTCTTCCGATCCGTATGATTCCCTCTCTGTAACTCTAAATGGTGCAACCTTCCAGACCCAATCCACTGCATACATTTATGTCGGGTCCACTGTCTCCATCCGCGGAGTGTTTCTTGATGGTGGTTCTGAGTACGCTTATTACGAGGTCCTCTCTGTCACCAGCGGATATGGTCTTTCTATCTCGGATTATGAATCCGTTGGCGAGAACGCCAAACAGATCACCGGTACCATCTCCAAGGTTGGTACCATCACAATCACCTATCTTTATGATTTCAATGGTGATGAGTCAACTGAGTCTTTCAGTCTTATCGCTGTTGAATCCGAATCCGATATCGACTTCTCCTCCCCCGACGCCGTCAGCATCGTATCCGGCGGATCCGTTAGCTATCAGGCCGAGACCAACATCTCCGCTACCTTCGCCAAGTCCGGCGGCACCGCCTCCTGGCTGTCCGTCAGCAGCACCGGTCTCGTCACCGGTACCGCGCCCTCCGTGTCCTCGGTCACCGAGTACACCTGCATAATCAAGGCGACGTCCACCAACGTCTCCTCCAATACGGCGACTCAGACCGTCACCTTCACCGTCTATCCCGCGGCGCAGATCAGCGCCTCGCCCTCCAACACCATAACCGGCACCGTCGGTTCCCCCATCTCCAGCGTCACCCTTTCCGGCAACCTCAACATGACCTTCAGCGCCAGCGGATGGCCCGCGGGCATCAGCATGTCTAACGGAGTGATCTCCGGGACCCCGACATCCTCGTCTTCGACGTCGGTCACCGTCTACGGATACACCACCGAGGGGCCTTCCCAGACGGCCCAGATCACCATCGCGTTCAACATCATCGAGGGCGATCTGTCCATCACGAGCACGGCTCCCTCCCAGACGTTCCTCACCGGTTCCTCTTACAGCTACACTCCGACGGCCTCCCTGAGCGGGGTCACCTGGACCATCTCCAACGCTCCCGAGTGGCTCTCCGTCAGCAGCGGTTCCGTCGTCGGACAGATCCCGACCTCCTACACGGAGTCCGGCAGCGTCACTTACACCCTCACCGCCAAGTCCGCCGGAGGGCAGACTGCTATCCAGCAGGTCACCGTCAACTACGAGCCTCAGGCCGAGTTCACGTCAGTTCCGACTGCGAGTTGCATCGTCGAGCCCATCTACAACTACGACTCCGACGGCAACCCGACCTTGGCATCCTCTGCCGCACCCATCGTCTTCGCTTCCTATGCTCTCGCATCCGATGTCTCTCTCCTCGCCGAGGACGACATCGACTACACCGCACCCGATGCCATCGATGCCATCACCGGGGCGACGATCACCTATAACGCGGGGGTCAACATCTCCGGTTCCACCTTCCAGAAGGTCTCCGGTGCCGATTGGCTCTCCGTCAGCTCCGCCGGAGTCGTCTCCGGTACCGCCCCCTCTGTGACGACCGCTACCGACTACCAGATCGTCGTCCGTGCGACGTCCCCTCAGGGTCAGACCCTGGACCAGACCGTCACCATCACCGTATATCCGATCGCCCAGCTCTCCGCCAACGCCCTTTCGACCCAGGTCCACCAGGGCTCGGAGATGTCCTCCATCACCGTCACCTCGAACGTTGATGTCACCTTCTCCAAGACCGGGGAGCTCCCGAACGGGGTCACCTTCGACGTCCAGACCGGTGTCCTCAGCGGAACTCCCACCGAGAGAGGGACCTTCACCATTACCGTGTACGGGGCCACCATTGACGGTCCCGCTCAGAACGCAAGCATCAAGATCTCCGTCGTCGTGGGGGAGCCGGTCCTTGAGATCACCTCCGACTACCCGTCCCAGATGTTCCTCACGGGATCGTCCTACACCTACACGCCTACCGCCAACGTCGATGGCGTCACCTGGTCCATCTTCGGCGAGGGCGTCGCATCCGGCACCGGTGCGTTCCTCGGGGTGTCCTCCGGGTCCGTCGTGGGTCAGATCCCCACGTCCTACACGGACGGGACCACCCTGTCCTACACCCTGAAGGCGGATTCCCCCGAGGGGCAGCAGGCCACCCAGACCGTCTACATCGTAGTGGAGCCGCAGATCGCGTTCACCACCATACCGACCGCGTCCTGTGTCGTCAACCCGGAGTACGATTACGCCGACGACGGGACCCCGTCCGTGGCCGGGACCGTCCTCAACTCGAGGATGGTTTCCGAGGAGTCTGCCGTCATGAGGGCGTTCACGCCCGTCTCCTTCGCCATGACTCTTGAGTCCCCCGTGCTCAACGACTCGGCCTCCGACGTCTCAGCCACCGCTCCCTCCCTCACCGAGGACGGGACCAGGACCTTCAGGTTCACCTGGACCGGCGAGAACGCCGACATGGTGACTTGGGACTTCGGCGACGGGACCACCGGCGAGGGTTTCAGTGTTGTGCATACCTACGCCGAGAACGGGACCTACACCTACACATGCACCGGGACCAACAGCGTCGGATCCAGTTCCATCTCCGGGACCATCACCGTCAACGTCGATGACGGGGAGGACGACGGCTCGATGATCCTTCTCATCGGGATCGTCGTCCTGATCCTGCTCGTGGTCGCCGTGGCGTACTACCTCCACAAGAGGAGGACGTCCGGCAGCGCCAACGTCGGATACTCCGGCAGGAACAACGGCCGCACAAACGGGAGGCGCTGAGTCTCCATGAGGGGCCTCGGCCCCCCATCTTTAGAGAGGTGTTCCCATGGGTTGGGCATCGGCTCTTCGCGGCATCGGTTCCGGACTCAGGGTCGGACTCGGCTCCATCTCGTCCTCCATCGGTAAGTGGCTCTCCGGCACCAAGCTGTCCTCCTGGCTGAAGGTGGGGGCGGCCGGAGGCGTCGGAGCGGTCATCTATGGAGGATGGAACTCCGCCATCGCCAGCATCAGCGATGCCACGGGACTCTCCGAGGACAACGTCTCGACGATCGTCCTGCTCATAATCGGATGCCTCGTGGTCTACATCGCCGTCTCGCTCATCAGACCGAAGAACGGTTCCGGAGGGGACGTCACTGTCTACGTCCCCGAGACGAGGGACTCGGGTTCCCGCGGTTCCGGGTCCTCCGGTAGCAGATCATCGAAATCATTCTCGAGGTCCCCTTCGTCCGGCGGTTCCCGCGGCAGGAGGAGCGGATCCGGGAAGAGCGGTTCGAGGGCCGGCAGGAGGTCCTACCGATGAACTCCGATATCCGCACAATGTCCGTTCTCGCCGTCTTCCTGATCGTCTTCAGCGGATGCGTCCTTGTCCTCTCGGATTCGGAGGAATCCGATGCCGCGACCTATTCTGTCGAACAGGGTTCTTCCATCACCGTCCCAACCGGATTCGATGGCACCTTGCAATCAAATCAGGAAATCATTTTTACCGGGTCCATTTCGTCGGAATGGAGCATATCGGTTTCCTCTTCCGGCACCACCGCGACGATCACAGTGCCCTCGATTGTGGATTTCGGTGTTTATGATATCGCATTCCATCTTTACAATATTATCTTGGATGATGTCGAACAGAGACTGAGCACCCATATCATCACCGTTGTCGCACCATCGACATTAGTCCACTCTATCACCATCTCCGGACCTTCTACCGTCTACGTAGGTTCCTCGATCACCCTCACCGCCACCACCAGTCCCACGGACGCCGATGATCGCGGCGTCGTGTGGACCATCACATCCGGTTCCACCCGTGTCACCTATACCACATCTGACACCACCACCGGAGGGAAGATCGTCCTCACCGGTGTATCCGCAGGTTCTGTGACTGTCAAGGCCACAGCCGCGGACGGTTCCGGCGTCTATGCCACCAAGACCATCACGGTCTCGAACAACATCTACTATCTGTATTACGACGCCAACGGAGGCAGCGGAGCGCCGTCCACGCAATCCTACTCGGCTGGTTCCGCTTTAACCCATTCGTTCACGATCTCATCCACGGCACCGGTCCGCGACGGTTTCGACTTCAAGGGCTGGGCGACCAACAGCTCCGGCACCGGGACCATCTATCAGCCCGGAGATACCATCCGTGTATTGAAGAACTCCTCCGTCACCCTGTATGCGGTCTGGGAGGAGTCGGAGCCCGACCTCGCGTTCACCACCGTCCCGACCCAGGATGACGTCACCCTCCCGGAGATCGTCTACAATGATGACGGCACGTACATCATTCAGGAGGCGTCGTTATGAACACCAAGGCCTTTGCGGTCGTCCTTTCGATGATGTTCCTGCTCTCGGCAGTCATCGTTCTTGCCGACTCATCCGACGGAGTCTACACCGATCCCAACTATCGCGATCCGCCGGATGCGGACTTCGTGATCACGGTCGAGAACCTCCCGACTTTCACTTCCAGCTCCCAGGCCTTCACGGTCTCCTGGAACGTGAATTCCGCCGACTTCGCCTCCGATGCGAACAGCGCCGGGTATCTCGCTTATCTGCTGGGTCAGGCCTACAACGTCTCCCCCAACGGGCCGGGCGGCAACTCCTACGAGGTCGAGGGCTCCGGAGGCTATCACAACTACACGGCCACGGACGAGTGCCTACCGTCGTGGGTCGATTGGAACGTGGACGGCACCGGCGAGTCGTCGGTCTTCAACCTCGTAATCCGCCCCGCTCTCCAGCAGGTCGCCGAGGACACCCACGGGTCCTATTGGATCTACTGGGCCATCACGTATCCCAGCGGTCTGTTCGAGACCACGACGGACACGTTCCTCGTCGAGTTCGACCTCGATGTGGAATGGGACGGCGGGGTCATCGTCCCGGACACGTACAACCTCTACCGTCTGAACTTTGACTACGGCCTCGGGGGCCAGGGCAACTACTACCTGGAGACCAGGGTCTCCACGGAGTCCGACCAGGGGTACTGCGTCTTCTCCGTGCCCGACACCGCTCCCGTTCGCGACGGTTACGTCTTCAAGGGCTGGAGCACGGTTTCGGGAGCCACGCAGACTTCCGTCGGGGAGACGTACACCGTCCACATCGGCAATGCCGACACCCGCGTCTCCGACACGGACAACGGCAAGCTCTACCAGGTGACGCTCTACGCCGTCTGGGAGGCCGTCGAGGACCAGGTCGTCACCCTCCCTGACTTCCTCCAGGATCTCCTTGACCTTCTGTCGGATCCGTGGGTGATGATCCTCCTGTTCGTCGGGGTGTTCTGCGTCGCCCTGATCGTCAGGTCCCGTAAGATGGGGGAGTGGTGACATGGTCATTCCGTTGATCCTAGGCGCGGTCAGCGCCATCGGCTCCGCCGTCTACCTGTATCTCGACTGGCAGACGTCCAAGGACATCGAGGACTCCGTCTCCCAGATGCAGTACTATGTGGAGCTCCTGAGCGGCCAGATGTCCCTCGCAGATTTCCTCTCCGAGGCCTGGCCCTCTCTGATAGCGATAGGCCTGATTCTTCTGGGGGGTTACATCGTCGCCACCCCCAACAAGCGCAGGGTCCTCCAAAGGAGGTATGAGCAATGAATTCTCGTGGAATAACCAAGGACAGGGCGCTTAAGTGCGCTGCCTTCTACATCGGAGCCGTGGCCGTGTCCATCGTGGGGCTCTATGTCCTCGACGTCGGCAACGTGGCGGCCATCCTCGTCTCCAGCGGGGTCGGGATGGTCTTCGGTGGGTGCTTCGCCACCCGCATCGCATGGGGTGACTGGTGATGAACTGGCAGTTCTGGCTTGGTTCGCTGTCGGCGGTCCTGAACATCCTGTTCATCATAGATTTTGTCTCGTATGCTTTCACAGGCCTGTCCCTTGCCGCCCTGATCTTCAGCGGGGACCACCAGTCCCTCTCGGACTTCATCCTCACCGTCTATCCGGAGATGACGTCCTGGGAGTTCCTGGCGGCCAACGGCATCCTCCTGGGGGTCAGCGTCTGCCTCGTGCTGCTCAGCATCTGGATTGCCTACGCATCCAGCGGGGTCATCGTCGATGACTCCTCCTGTCAGTGTCCGAAGTCCGGGAGGATGAGTCTGTGAGGATAATCCGCATGATCTCTGGCATTACCATCCTCACCGCATCGGCGTGGATGGGTCCGGCGATCTCCAACCTCCTCGGAGTCTCGGAGGTCTTCGGATACGTCAGCATCAGTTCCTTGTTCGCGTTCCTCGGCGGGATGATCTTCTACTCCGGCCTTCCCTTCGCCGGGAAGAAGACAGTCGGGAAGGTGTGATCATGGAGTTGTCCGTGGCTGTCGGACTCGCCGCCGTGGCGGGCGCGTTCCTGGGATTCCTGACGTCCTACCTCATATACCGCCGCAAGATGGAGCGGGAGGTGGAGCATGTCCTCTGACTCCGAGGTCCCCGGCTTCACCAGGGACGCCGACACGCTCTCGGACCAGGTCGGCCGCACCTGGGCGGACCTCCTCTACTCCGCCAGGAAGTGGGTGCTCCTCTTCGTCATCCTCATATTGGCGGGGATCGGGCTCTATCTCGGAGGGGACTCCCTGTCCGGCGTCGGTTCATTTCTCGAGAAATACTCCGATGCCATCGGCTTCTTCATCGGCTGCTTCGTCCTGTTCTTCATCATCGGACGCTGGATCACGCGCTTCCTGCTGCGCGTCCCCATGATGGACTACCTGGTCCTGGACTTCGACAGCCTCACCGGCGCCCTGTACCGCATCCCCGTTCCGCTCCTCTCCAAGATGGAGGTCAGCGGCGGGAACAACCTGACGTTCTCCTGGAGGACGGGAGACTCCTTCCGCCTCGCCAGGAAGGTCGATCTCGAAGCAGGGGTCATCGAGACCGCATGGCCCCACGAGGTCCCGATAGAGCAGGCCGCGTTCACGCTCTCCGACCTCCAGAGGAGGGAGGAGGACTACGAGCACGCCAAGATCGAGAACCTCTACCTCCGCAGGAGGTCCGTGGTCATCGCCGCCGACCTCGCGAAGAAGGCCAACGTCGATCTCACCCACGAGATCTCCGACGCCCTGTCCATTGACGAGCTCGACATCGACGCCTACCTCGAAGGCCTCGACCCGCTCAAGTCGAGGATGTCCGGGGAGGAGACGGAGCCATCCGAAGGAGGTGACGAGGATGCCGGGGAGCAGGCTTCTGAATGAGCTCTCGACTATGAGGCACGGGATCGTGGGCATATGCGCCTCCGGGAAGCAGGGGAAGTCCGCTCTTGCCCACACCATCGTCAACTGCGTCCCGAACCTGGCGTCGAGGCCCCACTACCTGTACGAGACGGCCGAGGTGGACCTGGGGATGTTCCCCGGGTACATCCTCACCCACGATGTGGACGAGATCCCTCCGGGTTCAGTGGTCCTCATCGAGGATCTGGGCCGGATATTCCACTCCAGGGGCTCCGGCAACTCCGCCGAGCTTCCCAAGTGGCTCGGCATCATCTCACACAAGGACATCGTCGTGGTGTTCACGATCCAGAACTTCTCCGACGCGGACATCGCCCTGTTCCGGAGCCAGAACTTCATCGAGCTCCACAAGGTGATGTTCGACGAGGATCTCAACTTCGAGAGGGAGGAGTTCCGGGAGAACCAGAACGTGGCCAACATCATGATCCGGAGGTTCGCCGTTGAGCACCCGGAGGTCCCGATGATCTCCATGGTCTTCTCTCCGAGGCACTCGGAGGTCACGGCATGGCCTTTGGTCTTCTGGTGGAATGACGAGTGCGCCCATTTCCTCAGGGACGCCAAGGTCGGGAAGGCCTCCAGACGTAAGGAGGCCTCTCCATGACCGTCGTCCTGACCGATCAGGAGATCGATCGCGCTGAGGCCTTCCGCCTCGCCAAGAGATTCCCCCTTCCCCCTGACGTCGCCCTGAACGGTGATGCCGGCGTCGTCGGGTTCCGCACGTTCTGCGAGCTCTATGGCATCGAGGACACCCCCATCATCCAGCGCATCATCGGCAGCAAGCTCAGGACCGGCATGGCCTCCGCCATCTCCCGCTCTGGAGCATCCTATGCCGACCGCCTTTCCCATGTCGTCGATCTGGACGATCCCGTGGCCTTCGTGGATCTGCGTGCGGTCGTTCCCTCCTCCCCGGTGGCCGGGTCTCCCGGGGACCACCCTCCTTCCCGATGATCCGCGGTCCGCCGTCAGGCGGCGAGGGCCGGCCCAGCGCGTAGCGCGCAGGTCGTGACCGAGAGCGGCCAACAAGGTCGGCCGCAGGACCCCAGCCGGGCGGGGTCCGAGGACCGACCGCCTT
>OKSC01002743.1_pt1 | contig 14411 bp, 14 predicted proteins | sample 1601161 | NCBI WGS metagenome assembly OKSC01 (sample SAMEA3541552, study PRJEB24748) | human gut metagenome | biome: human gut; feature: human-associated habitat; material: faeces | place: China | collected 2012
CAGCCATTCGAGCTTCGTTCCGGAAAAATACGCGTCCGGAATCAGTCCCGTACGGTCGCGGATGGTGTTGCCCAGACCGTCCTCCTTCAGGCGCTCGACCAGCGGCGCGGTGCGGCGACACTGCCACACGATCGCGTTGTGCAGCGGCCTGCCCGTCTCTCGTTCCCACAGAAGCGCCGTCTCGCGCTGGTTGGCGATGCCCACGGCCAGAATGTCTGCCGCGTCGATCCCCGCCTTCTCCACCGCCGCGCGCAGCGCGTTCAGCTGACTTTCGTAAATGTCCTCCGGGTCGTGCTCGACCCAGCCGGGCTTGGGATAAATCTGCCTGAACTCAATGCCGTGCGACGCCACAAGCGCGCCGTTTTCATCAAACACGACCGCGCGCGAGCTCGTCGTTCCCTGATCCAATGCCATGATATATTTTTCCATTCTGTTTTCCTCCCCGCGCGTCCGCGCTATACAAATAATTCCATAATTCGATTTGAAATATTCATACCCTTGAGGGTCAGGCGGATGCCCGCATCGTCCTCCTCCGCGCAGCCCGTCCGGACAAATTCCAGATAAGCGTCGCGCGTGCTGCCGTAAATGTCCCAAAGCTGCTTGCCGAAACGTTCCTCAAAGCTCTTGTAGCTGATGCCCGCGTTCTTGCGCAGACCGGTGAAAATATATTCGGCGACATTGTCACGATACGCATTTTTGGTAAACTCATCGACCGCCAGACTGCCGAGCGCGTTGGTTGTGCCGAGAAAGGCTCCCGCACCCTCGGTATCACGCCGTCCGGTTCCGGCGGAAGAGGGCGCAAAGTGCCTGAATCCTGCCGCCTGCGGTTGAAAAGGCGGCGTCATCGTGACTTTTCGCTCCACGGAACTTTCCTCGCTTTCCTGAATTCAGAGCTTGTGATGACTGTACGGTGAAGCATCTGAACTGCACGGAACTCACTCCAAGGTTGTCCGGCGCACTTCCGGCCGGGCAGACACGAAAAAAACCGCTCGGACTTTTCCTGAGCGGCTTTAAACTTCAAAAAACAGTGAAGCTGGTGTGAACTGACCAATTCCATATTCTGAGCTTGAAATATGGTCTGACACGTTCTCTTTCAAGAAGCCGTTCTCCAATTTAGCTTTTTGATCCCCGAACGCTTCAACCTGCCTGAAAAGGCACCTTTCGGCACTTTCGAGTCTCCAAACGGTACTGTTTGACGCCTCGTTTTCGATACCGTTTCAGGGGTTTTTCCTGCATGAGACTCCCAGTTTGTCCATCAAGAGCGAAAATAGGAAGAAAATTTCAAAATTCCCCCTTTCAACAGCATCGCAATCAAGTATCAACGGTACCGATGTGGCACCCTGTCTATAATGAACCCGGCACATGTTATGGTGCCGTTTTACTATAATGTTGTCCCACTGGTCCGGCCGAATATAGTTGCCTAATTTGGACTTATGAACGAGAATCCAAGGAGAAATATAAACAGGTTTCAGCCGTTCCAAAGAGTTTACCAGCTCCGAAGAAACGGAAGTTTGTGAAAGCTTGCCGAGGGAGATGAAACTATCAAACACTATAATACACGATCCCGAGTATATCTAAAATTGAGAATCGCTATTGTTCTTCCATGGTTTTGCATCAATTTCCTTTAGAAAATAATGAAAGTCCGGGATATCCGCAGGAATCTCATCTTGTAACATTTGAGCAGCCAAGGTTGTCTTGCCGCTATATATAGTAAACGGGAACCTTAGTTGTCTTTGCCTATAGCTGTTAATATAGACGGAGGGGAAGGTGGCAGGATAGCTCAGTCGGCAGAGCAAAAAGAGCTTGACTTTGGTGAAAGAGGGCGATACCTTATCGATACTTTATCGAAGCGGAGGGACGGTATTTCCTCATCGTATCCGGATCTGCTCGATCCATCGTTCGGGAGCTGTTTGAGGGGGGGAATCCCCGAAAGAAGGCAAAAAGAATGGTGGCCGGACCCAGAATCGAACTGGGGACACGGGGATTTTCAGTCCCCTGCTCTACCGACTGAGCTATCCTGCCACCTTAAAACGTCAGCACTTATCGTTCTGACATTTTATAATAAACACCGATTTTTGAAAAAGTCAAATCATTTTTGAAGAGATTTTTCACTTTTTTCACTTCGCCGCTTTCGCTTTCAGGGGAGCTTCAAGAACGGTGAAGGCCGCGTCCGCAATCGCCGCCATGCCGCGGTCACCCGGATGCCAGTTGACGCCGCCGTTCGTGAAATGTCCTTCGCTGCCGGCTTTGTTCTCCGGATTGGCTGCCAGCGGCGCCAGATCAACCGCCAATGCGTTGTTCTCCTTCGCTGCCGCCTGAATCATTTCATTCAGCTTGCCGCCGCCCCAGTTGGTCAGGCAGACGATAATCGGGTCGCGGTCTCCGCGGAGATCCCTGATCATCTGCGCATAGTTGTTCTGGAACTCCTCGGCATTCTGTTTGCCGCGGTAGTTGTCCGAAATCTGAATCACAATGACATCCGCATCGTTGCCCGACAGATGTTCCCAGCCTTTCATCTGCTTTTCATTGCTCAGATTGGCCAGCTGCAGTTCCGGCGCTTTCGCCTGGCCGACCGCATCGCTGATTTTCTTATGGAGCAAATGGGCGTAATCCTTATCACGGCTGGTCGCCGCCATGCCCCAGTCGGAGTTCCAGCCGAGCTGCGGCGCCGCTCCGTGCCGCATGATGCTGTTGCCGATGATCATGACCTTTTTGATCTCCTGCGCCTGCACTCCGGCGAGCATCAGTGCGGAACAGACGAACAATAAACCCTTTTTCCACATTTTCCACCTCCCGATTGGTTATTTGACGAGCGATTCCAGAATCGCTTCGGCTATTTTCCGCATGCCCCGGTCGCCCGGCATATCGCCGAGCTTCGGGAATTTCCCTTCCGCGGCGGCGTGGTTGGCCGGATCGGCGTAAATCTCCCGCAGCGAAACATAAATCGCGTTCCGGTTCTCCGCCGCCTTGCGGATGACCGGTTCGAGCTGTATGTTTTTCCACGGCCCGACACAAACCACGGTCTTCCGGCCGTTTTCGCAAAGTTCGTCGATCATCTGCTCGTAAGCCCCCTGATACTCTTCGAGCGAAACGCCGCCCTGATAGTTCTCGCTGAGCTGGATCACGATCAGGTCCGCGCTGCACGGGATCAGGTGGACCCAGCCGGTCATTGTATCCTGGTACATGATGCTGTCCACCGTCAGCTTGAGCTCCGGCGAATTTTTGCGGAGCTCCGCGCCGAGGCGGTGTACGTAATCGTTCTCCTTCGCCGTCGCCGCCATTCCCCAGTTGTGGTTCCAGCCCTGCGCCGGAATCGGCGCGCACAAGCTGATCGCATCCCCGATCACCAGCATCTCCTTATATTGCGGCGCGCTCGCGCAGCCTGCCAGAACCAGCGCCAGAAGCGCCCCTGCAACCAATGTTTTCATCGTTGGACTCCGTATCGATAAAATTGAAGATAACCAGTTAACTATACTGCGGACTCATTTTTTTGCAAATTCGGTTTTCGGAAATCTTTCAAATTTCTCTCCCCGGATTTGAGAATCGCCGGGATGAGATTCACGGTAAGGCGAACGGAGAAAATCAAAACAGTCCGATCACCGGCAGATATCCGGTAAGACATCTTGCTTTTCCGTTGCCGGCCGTTCCGCCGGAGGTTCTGGAATTTCGCGCAGACCGATATGCGGCGGCTCCGGTTATCGGAGCCGATTCCGGCCGATTCCGGCAAATAAAACCCTTTGCCGCTTGCAAAAACGCCGAAGACGGGTATTTTATCCGGAAAGCTGATTCGATTCATGATTCATCCTGTTGCCGGATATGCGCGGCGACAACAACCGCAGTTCCTGTTTGCACCTATGATTCTCGCGCTCGATTTTGAAACGGCCAACGGCGATGCCGGCAGCATCTGTTCGGTCGGCATCGCTTCGCTCGGCGGCGGCGGTGAGATCGAACGCGAGGAGATCCTGATCCGTCCGCATGACTCCTGCAGCCGTTTCAGCTGTTTCAACGTCATGATTCACGGCATCCGGCCGGATATGGTGCGCAACGCTCCGGAGTGGAGTGACATCTGGCCGCGAATCGCCGGCCGGTTCGCCGGAAATGTCGTCGCGGCGCACAATGCCGCCTTCGACATCGGCGCTTTCCGGCGCGTCATGGAGCTGTATGAACTGCCGCTGCCGGAGTTTCCGTACTTCTGCACCTGCAAACTCGCGCGCCGCCTCTGGCCCGGACTCGAGAATCATCGGCTCAACACGCTTTGCGACTACCTCGGGTTCCGGTTTGAACACCATCAGGCCGGAGAGGACGCGGCCGCCGCCGCTTTCATCGTCCGCAGGATGCTCGAAGCGACCGGCGCAGCCGACTGGCGGGAACTGCTGGAGAAGCTGCGGATCAACCCGGGGCTCGTTTCGCCCCGGGGCTGCGTCGGCTGCCGGGTCGTTCCGAAGGGGAAATCGCGGTGAAAGAGATCGTCATCTATACAGACGGGGCCTGCAAGGGAAATCCCGGTCCCGGCGGATGGGGCGCAATTCTCGAATATGGAGTTCACCGCAGGGAATTGTGCGGCGGCTTCGCGCCGACCACGAATAACCGCATGGAACTCTATGCCGCAATTGCGGCGCTCGACGCACTGCGCGAACCGTGCCGGGTGACGCTTTACTCCGATTCGAGCTATCTGGTCAACGCCGTGGCGAAAGGGTGGCTGGCGCGCTGGTGCCGGAACAACTGGCGCAGGGCGGACAGGCAGCCGGTCGCCAATGCCGATCTCTGGCGGCGGCTGCAGGAGCTGCTCGGAATTCATCTGGTAACTCCGGTCTGGGTCAAGGGACACGCCGACAACGCCGGCAATGCGCGCTGTGACGAACTCGCCTCCGGAGCCGCGCTCCGGCCCGGCCTGCCGCCGGATACGGGCTTTGCTGCCGCAGAATGATTATTTGTCACATCAAATTGACAATTTAACGCATTTATAATTCGGCCCGGGCGTATATATTACATCATAATTCTTTCAACAGGGCATTTACGAAGGAGATATTTGTCATGAGCCGGAAATCCCCGCTTCGCTACCCCGCCGTGCCGCTGGTCGTTCACGATCCTTACTTCAGCATCTGGTCGTTCGACGATACGCTGAACGGCCATTGGCACCACCACTGGACCGGCAGCAGCATCGGTCTGGGGGGCCTGATCCGGATCGACGGAAAAACGTTCACCTGGAGCGGCGGGGAGCAGGTCGCCCCGCTTCTGCCGCAAACCTCATGCCGGGTGCTGCCGACCCGGACCGTCTACACCTTCGAAGGGGAGGGAATCCGTCTCACGGTCACCTTCCTGACCCCGGCGCTGCCGCATCGGCTCGAGGTGCTGTCCCGGCCGCTCACCTATCTGGTCTTTCGCGTCGATTCGACCGACGGCCGCGCGCACAGCTGCGAAGTCTATTTCGACTGCGGCGGCGAACCCTGCGTGGACCGGCCCGGCGACCAGGTCGTCTGGAGCCGCTACCATCACAATGCGTTCGAGCTTCTGAGTTTCGGGGCGGCGAACCAGCAGCCGCTCCTGCGCAGCGGCGACGATCTCCGCATCGACTGGGGACATTTCTATCTCGGAGCGCCGCATCGGTTCGGGGCGCAGACCGCAATCGACGAGAACCGGATTCTCCGCGGCCGGTTCGCGGCCGAGGGCAAGCTGCCTGATTCCGACAACCTCGACATGCCGCAGCGGGCCAACCAGAACTGGATTGCGCTGGCGCTGGCGCTTCCGCTGGCCGTTCCGGCCGCCGGCTCCGCCGAAGCGTGGGCTGTCCTGGCCTACGACGACGTGCTGTCGATCGAATACCTGCACCGGCGGCTGCCGGCCTACTGGCGCTGCAAGGTTTCGAGCTTCAGTGAACTGCTGACCCTTGCGGCCGACGAGTTCGATGCGCTTCGCCGGGAGTGCGAAGCGTATGATGAAATGCTGATGGCCGATGCCGAACGGGCGGGCGGCAGCGAGTACGCCGAAATCTGCGCGCTTTCGTTCCGGCAGTCGATCGCGGCGCACAAGCTTGTCGCCGACATAGACGGTACGCCGCTCTTTTTCTCGAAGGAGAATTTTTCAAACGGCTGCATTGCGACGGTCGACGTGACCTACCCCTCGGCGCCGCTCTATCTGCTGACTGCTCCGGCGCTGCTGAAGGGGATGCTGATTCCGATCCTCGACTATGCGGAGACCGGCCGCTGGAAGTTCCCGTTTGCGCCGCACGATCTCGGCACTTATCCGCTCGCGAACGGCCAGGTCTACGGCGGCGGCGAGCGCACGGATGACAATCAGATGCCGGTCGAGGAGTGCGGCAACATGCTGCTGCTCGCCGGCGCGCTGGTCGAATTCGGAGGCGATCTCGATTTTGCGAGGCGCTACCGGGAGACCCTGAAGCTCTGGGCCGACTATCTGCTGGACAAGGGGTACGATCCCGAGAACCAGCTCTGCACCGACGACTTCGCCGGCCACCTCGCTCACAATACGAATCTGTCGCTGAAGGCGATCCTCGCACTCGGCGCCTGGGCGGCGGTCGAGAAGAAGCTCGGGAACGCGGCGGAGTCGAAGAAGTACCGCGCCGCCGCCGAGGAGGCCGCGAAACGCTGGAAAAACGACGCTTGCGACGAGTCCGGCTTCTACCGCCTCGCCTTCGACCGCCCCGGCAGCTGGAGCCAGAAATACAACCTCGTCTGGGACCGGCTGCTCGGACTCGGACTTTTCCCGGCCGACATTGCCGAAACCGAAATGGCGCACTACCGGAAAATCCAGACCCGCTACGGCCTGCCGCTCGACAGCCGCAGGAGCTACACGAAATTCGACTGGATCGTCTGGTGCGCGGTGCTGACCGGGAAACGCGACGACTTCGAAGCGCTGGTCGCCCCGCTTTACACCTGGCTCGACGAAACGCCGACCCGCGTACCGCTCTGCGACTGGTATGAGACGGAAGACGGCAGGCAGGTCGGTTTCCAGGCGCGTTCGGTGGTCGGCGGCGTCTTCATCGGAATGCTGGCCGACCCGGAGCTCCGGAAGAAATATCTGGCGCTCTGCCGGTAAGAGCATCGGGAAATTCTGATGCAACGCCGTCCGCAGCTCTCCCGGATGAGAGTTTCGGGGAACGTTTCGCCTTCAGAGCGGGCGGGGTCCCCGCGGCCTGAGGTTCCGCACTTTGGGAATCCGTCAGGACCGGACGGCCCTGGACCCGTGGACGGCAGGCAGTCTGTTCCTGCATAAACTTGCACACAGCATAATTTCCCGAAAAAAGTGGAGGAGCGGAATGCTCTTCCGCTTTCTTTTTCGCCGGTTTTGCGCTATATTCTCTGCCATGACTTATCTGTTTCAAAATCGGCGGAATTTTCAACTGCTGGCGGCTTTGCTGGTCATATTCGGCGCCACGCTCCGGGTTCCGGGGCTCGGCCGCGCGCTCGAATACGACGAGGTCTGGACGCTTGAGCATTATGTTTCGGCACCGCTCTCCGTCATCTTCACGGATCTCGCCGTGCCGAATAACCACCTGCTGCATTCGCTGCTGGCCAAACTCTCGATCAGCGTGTTCGGCGCCGGAGTGATCACGCTGCGGCTCCCGGCATTCCTGGCCGGAATCGCCGTGCTGCTGCTCTCGATTCCGGTCACGCTGCGGCTGACCCGCAGCCGGGGCGTGTCGCTGCTTGTGCTGGCCATGCTCGCGCTCAACATCCCGACGCTGCTTTACGCGCAGTCGGCGCGCGGCTACGAAATCCAGTTCGCGCTGCTGCTCGCATTCGCCTGGGGGCTCCTCTCCCTGACCGATGCGCACGGCCGGAAGAGCCCGTGGCCCGCTGTGTTCGGCAGCGCGGCGGCGGCCGTCGGCGTGGTCCTGACACTGCCGACCTCGGTGCTGTTTCTGATTCCGCCGCTCGCCTTTCTGGTCTGGAAGGAGCGGCGCAACCGGGCGGCGTGGACCGCCGCACTCCTGCCGGCCCTCTTCTGCGCAGTCTGGTATCCGCTGAACTGCGCCGCGTTCCGCGCCGGCCAGGTGTTCGGGGAAACGTTTGCGACGCCGGGCGATTTTTTCGCCTTCGCCGCTTCGGTGCTCTGGGGACTGGCCGGCTGGATGCTGATTCCGCTCCTGCCGGGCTGTTTCAACCGGCGGCGGCTCGCGCTCCTGCCGCTGCTCGGAAGCATCATCCTGTTTCCACTGCTGGCGGCGCTGCTGACGCGCGGCGGCGGAGTCCGCGTCTATCTGCCGCTCGTCTACCCGCTTTCGCTGCTCGCGGCATTCGGCATCGCACTTCTCTGCCGCCGGTTCCGCCGCCGGGCCGGAAAAGCCGCGGTCGTTCTCGGCGCCGGGCTCCTGCTCTGCCTGAATGCGCATCAGAGCTATGAAGCGATGCGCGAGCCGGATCTCGCCGAGGTGTTCGCCCAGGCGAAGGAGCTGCCGCCGAATATTCTGCCGGTCTACCGCGGCAATGAAGCGGTCGCCGCCGAGTGGAACAACCGCCCGGCCATCACGCACGATCAGATCGAACGGATCCGCTATCGCGGGCGCAATCCGCGCTGCCTGCTTCAACTGGGGGAGCGGAACGGGTTGTCGGGACTCACCGAAGAGGGGCAGGAGGTTCTGCTTCCCCTCGGGGAGCCCGCCGAAACGGTAAAGCTCGAACGCTGCACGGGGCGGCTCTATCCGCTGACACCGCTGCGGAAGGCTCCCGAAGCCGGCAGCGTCGTCGTCGCCATCCTGCCGCCGCAGAGCGAATCGCGGCTGAGGATCAACGGGAGTGCGCTGCGCGCTTTGTGGCCGCGCCGGATCATGCTGAATCAGCCGATCCTCGCGCCGGTCGCGGACGCTTCCGGAACCAAACTGATCGCCCGGATTTTCGCCGTGCCGGCCGGCGATCTCACGCCGGCCGACTGGGAAAAGGCGCTCGCGCTGCGGAGCACGGAGATGCAGTTCTATTTCTGCAGATGATGGTAGTCGCAGAGGTCGCCGAGCCAGCGGTTCAGCGTCTTCCAGTAGTCGGGCCGGCATTCGGGCAGCGCCGAACATTCGACGCCGGCGGCCACGAGATTTTCGAGGAAATCGCTCTCCCTCTCGCTCTGCACTTCCGGCAGCATGCCGTTCTCATAAAGGTAGGTCGCACGGATGACGACCGCACACTGTTCCATGGTCCACCGCTCCGGCGCATCGGCCGGGCGGGAGAGCTGGTCGAGAATGCAGCGCAGCGCATCGTAGGTCAGCGGCTGCGGCACCGCCGGAACCGCATTCTTCAACAGAAAGCTGCCGATCCGGCCCGCGAGCTGGAAGTGCTTCGGATTGTCCGCCAGCGCATCGAACGCGGCGGCGAGTTCGAGCTGCTTCGCGGTGAAGAGATCGCTCGCGCCCTCCTCGTTGAATTCGACCTCAAGCTCGCGGAACAGGTCCGCCGCCGGGAACTTCTTCTCCGACAGCTTCTGCGCGCCGTTGGCGACCAGATTCAACCGCCCGTAATCGGGGCTGAGTCCGGAAAGCAGCAGCGCCGCTTCCTTGTACGGCTGCTTGGCGAGCACGATCATCTGGGTCGAAATCATACCGGTCAATCCAGCTGTTTCTTGAGCTCGGCGACGACGAGCTGCGGGTTCGCCTTGCCCTTCGAGAGCTTCATCACCTGTCCGACCAGGAACTGCAGCACCTTCGCATTGCCGCTCCTGTACTGCTCGACCTGCGCCGGATTCGCGGCGACGGCCTGCGCGACGACCTCGGCGATCGCGCCGGAGTCGCTGACCTGCACAAGCCCCTTCTCCTTCACGATTTCGGAGGCCTTCCTGCCGGTTTCGAACATCTCCGGAAACACCTCTTTCGCGATCTTGCCGTTGATGGTTTTCTGCTCGATGAGATCGACAAGCTCCGCCAGGTTCTCCGGCGTGACGCGGCATTCGTCGATCGGGCACTTCGCCTCGCCGAGCATGCGCAGCAACTCGCTGCCGATCCAGTTCGCAACGAGCTTGGGCGACTTCGACGCCTTCGCCGCGCGGTCGAACCAGGCGGCGAGCGCACGGTCCTGCGTCATGATTCCGGCGTCGTATTCCGTGAGGCCGTAGTCGCGGAGGAACCGTTCGCGCATCGCGGCGGGCAGCTCGGGCAACTCCGCCCGGATCGCCTCGATTTCGGCGTCGGTGAAGGTGACAGGCATCAGGTCCGGGTCCGGAAAATAGCGGTAGTCGTGCGCCTGCTCCTTTGTACGCATGAGATAGCTTTCGCCGGAGTCGTCGTTCCAGCCGCGCGTCTCCTGCCGCAGCGTCTCGCCGCGGTCGAGCAGTTCGGCCTGCCGCCAGATCTCATATTCGATGGCGCGGTGCGCGGCGCGGAAGCTGTTCATGTTCTTGAGCTCGATCTTCGTGCCGAACTCCTTCTGCCCGGCGGGACGCAGCGAAATATTCACGTCGCAGCGCATCTGTCCCTTTTCCATATCGCAGTCGCTGATTCCGCCGTACTGCATGATCTCCTTGATTCCGGCGAGATAGGCGTACGCTTCGTCGGCGCTGCGCATGTCGGGCTCGCTGACAACCTCGAGCAGCGGCACGCCGGAACGGTTGTAATCAGCGCCGGACGCGCTGCCCATATGGTTCAGTTTGGCCGGGTCCTCCTCAAGATGGATGCGGGTGATGCCGATGACCTTTTCCGGCAGCGGCTCGCCGGAGAAGCCGGTTCCTCCGATCCGGAGTTTGCCGCCCTTGCAGAACGGCAGGTCGAACTGGCTGATCTGGTAGTTCTTGACGAGGTCCGGGTAGAAGTAGCTCTTGCGGTCGAACTTGCTGAACTTTGCGATTTCGCACCCGGTCAGGAGTCCGGCCCGCACCGCCTTCAGGATCGCCTCGCGGTTCGGAACCGGCAGCGTGCCGGGATACCCGAGGCAGACCGGACAGGTCAGCGTGTTCGGCTCCGCTCCGTACCGGTTCGCACAGGAACAGAACATTTTGCTTTCGGTACGGACCTGGACGTGTATTTCAATGCCGATAACTGCTTCGTATTTCATGGTCTTTTCAGCTTAAAGGGTTGATGATTACTCTACTTAATGTAATGGAGAAGCCGCGCTTTGTCAATGGCGCCCGACGACTTTTCGATTGATTTCAGGCGATTCGAATGCTACCTTATGACGAAGCTAAAGAGAAGGAGCGATCCTGATGAAAGTATTGGTTACCGCCGGGCCGACGCGCGAGAAGATCGACGCGGTCCGGTTTCTGACGAACCGTTCGACCGGAAAAATGGGCTATGCGCTGGCTGAGGCCGCCCGCGATGCGGGGCACGAGGTCACGCTGGTTTCAGGGCCGGTTGCGCTCGCCGTTCCGCACGGGATCACGCTGGTGCCGGTCGAGTCGGCGGCCGAAATGGCCGAGGCGGTGAAGGAGCGCGCGCCGCAGATGGCGCTCGTCATCATGTGCGCGGCCGTCGCGGATTACCGTCCGAAGCTGGTCGTCGCCGGGAAAATGAAGAAGCGGGAGGGCGATCTCGTGCTTGAGCTGGAACGCACCGAAGACATCCTGAAATCGCTCGGCCGGATGAAGCCGGACGGCCAGCTCCTCGTCGGCTTCGCCGCCGAAACCGACGACCTGCTGGCCAATGCCGCCGAAAAACTTGAAAAGAAAAATCTCGACTGGATCTGCGCCAACGATGTCGGCCGTTCCGACATCGGCTTCGGCAGCGATGAGAACTGTGTGACGCTGCTCGGGCGCGACGGCCGCCGCTACGGCATCGGTCCTGATACGAAACGCGCCGTGGCCGAAGCGATTCTCGAAATCGTCACTGACTCCGGGCAGTGAGTTTCAGAATCAGCTGCTCGAGCACGATCCGGCGGTCGCCGCCGCCGGAAACCAGGCTGCGGTTCGCGTTGCGGACCAGCTCGAGGTTGCGGACCAGTTCGGCATCGGTGAAGTTCGCGGCGCCTTCGCAGACTTTGAAGGCGCGGAACGGGTGCAGCTTCAGCAGCGGATTGTCCGGATACCTGTCGCGCAACTCCTGCGGCAGCGAATCGAAGGTGCGCGCGTTGACCCGCGTGAGGTTCAGCTGCTGCATCGCAAGCTTGGTCTGAATCTGTTTCTGGAACTCGCCCGACAGCGCGGCCATGAGCCGCATCTCCGGCTCTCCCTGCGACAGCAGCACATCGAGCAGCCGCATCGCGGCAGGGATGTTGCGCGCCGTGATCGCGCCGGTGAACTCCCAGCTGACCGTCTCTGGCGTCCGGCTGCAGACCGCCTGGCAGTCGGCCAGCGTGATGCAGGGCGCTTCCCCGACATAGCAGGCCAGCTTTTCGAGCTCGTTGCGCAGCAGCCCGGAGTCGCCCGAGAGCGTCTCGGCCAGATACGCGGCCGCATTGCCCTCGATCCCTTTTCCGAGCTCCTGGCAGACGGCGCGGATGCTCATGCGGCGGTCCTCCGCATAGCGGCGGTCGTTGGTTTTCGGCAGGTTCAGGACCTCAATCTCGATTTTCGCGCTCTTCAGCGCCTTGCCGAACTGCTTGCGCATGTCGAGGTTGAATCCGTCGGCCAGCACGGTCAGCTCCTCCGACAGCGGCGCGGTCAGCAGCGACTGGACCTCGGTATAGACCGGAACCGGGTCCTTCGCATTGAAGACGTCGAAGTTCAGGAAGTGACGCAGCCAGACCAGTTTCGAGGCGCAGAGGAACGGCGGAGTGCGCATCGCTTCGAGGAAGCGGCGCGCGATTTCGTCCGGCTTGAGCGAGTCGCTGTCGCCGGGGATGATTTCGACGGCCGGATTCTCCTCGAGCGCTTCTCCGCCGAGTTCGATTGCGAGCGCCCGCGAACGCTCCTTGACCGCGAATTCATCGTCGCCTGTAATAACATAAAGTTTTCCCACGCTGCCGCTCCCGTTGATTTGCCGATTGCATAAGATAACCGTATCCCGGGCCGGTTTCAAGCCGGAACGGCACCGTAAACAGAAAAACGGCCGTCCTGCGACGGCCGTTTCCGCTCCGGATGCATCCGCCGGTTCAGAACCAGGGGCGCTGGCCGGCGATGTAGGTGCGGTAGAACTCCTCGTCGCTCTTGGTCAGGTAGAGGATTCCTTCGATCAGGCCGATCAGGCCGGAAATGCCGCACACGAAGAACAACACGAGCATGATAATTCCGGCTGTGGTGTATCCAAGATAAAATTTATGGATGCCCCAGCAGCCGAGCAGAATGCCCAGAATTCCGGCGACGATTTTTTTGTTGTGGGCTTCTTCCAGCTGCTGAGGGGTCAACTGTTCCTGATCCATGATCCAGATTCCTTCGAATAAAGTTGAATAAACCGGGGGGAAATCTCGGCGCAGGTCCGTTTTCCCGTTATTATTATACTATTCCCCCGCCGCAATACAAACGCATCGCATAAAAATTTACGCAATATTGAGAAAATGGGCGAAAATACCCGGCTCCGGCGCGGTTCGGATTGAAAAAAACGCTCCGGAGTGGTATGTTTTCCCGCATGCGTTATATCGATTTACATGTACACAGCCGTTCGTCGGACGGGAGCGACACTCCCGCCGCGCTCGCCGCGCTCGCCGCGGAATCCGGTCTCGCCGCCGTTGCGCTGACCGATCACGACACGGTCGGCGGCGTCCCGGAATTTCTCGAAGCGGCCCGGGCGTTTCCGCAGCTCGAAGCGATCGCCGGAGTCGAGATTTCGACCGCCTTCAGCAGTCGTGAGCTCCATATCGTCGGGCTGTTCGTCGACCATGCGAATCCGCAGCTCGGCGAATTCCTCGGGGAGATGCGCCGCAACCGCGAGATCCGCAACGAGGCGATCCGGATCAAGCTCAATTCGCTCGGCTATCCGCTGACCTGGGACCATCTGGAACGCTCTGCATTTGCCTTTCCCATCATGCGGATAAGCTCGCTCTTATCTGCCGCCTCAAAAATCTGCCTGTTATTATTATACGGGTCACATCCTGTAATGTCCGTACCACCGCAAAGGGCAAACATAACACGCAGGACACTTCCGTCTGACGGATGACTCGCACCCATTCCGACACCCATAAATACATTATCCAGAGTATACGTCCATCCGGATGCGGAGCAGTAGGAAAATTCTGTCAGATCCGGTGCATATTTGTTATCAGTAAGCTTATAGGCATCACCGGTCCAGGTAGAAGTCTCGGAGAGAACCTTCTGGATACATGCCGGTGGATTCAGGCTTCCACTGTCACAGTTGGCAATTCCCCTTAAGTAGAAACCATAACTTGTATTTGTGTCATAAAGCGGCGTAATCCCGTTCTCACTTAACCCGCGGAGCAGAACATCTGCACAGGTTTCTCCTTTCGCAAATTCCACCTGTACAGGATCCAGGATCATACCCTGGCCGATCGTGTTCTTCTCCACAGTCAGCGTCAGGGTATCTGCCAGAACACCGGCGCGGGAGTGCATCGTATTCAGATTGTGGATCAGCGCCTCCATCGCCTGAT
>OKSC01002751.1_pt1 | contig 14375 bp, 11 predicted proteins | sample 1601161 | NCBI WGS metagenome assembly OKSC01 (sample SAMEA3541552, study PRJEB24748) | human gut metagenome | biome: human gut; feature: human-associated habitat; material: faeces | place: China | collected 2012
GATATTCTCGACAGCGCGCGGATGGACGAAATAGAGGCCGTGCTTCCGGACGACGTACCGCACGTGTTCATATCGTCCGTCACGGGGATGGGGCTCGTATGGCTCAAGGACATGTTGTGGGAGGCTATGAACAAACAGGCGCGGGATAAAGAGCGCCGCAGTTTCGAGGAGGAACACGACCCCGGCATGCTCGGTGTCCCGTCAGGCGACCTTCTCGGCGGGGAAGAATAGGCAATCGGTGCATATCGTCCGGTAACGGACATCCTCGGCGGTGTTGAAAGCGACATACAAAACTATATATGACAGATGGATATAAACGAAAAAAAGATAAACCGCACGCGTTCGTTTGTAAACTGGACGGTAACTATAGTGCTGGCTTTGTTTTTGATACTCCTTTCCTCGTCCATACTCTACGATATGGGGTCGTCGGTAAAACAGCCGCGATACGAACATTTCACCTCCACTTCGGAAATAACTTCGGCAAGGCGGCATATCGACTCACTGGAAACATTCCGCACAGCTGTCTTGCGCGAGATAGACACTTTGGAGAAAAAACACGAAGCGTCCAATGCCGATTATGCACGTAAAAAGGAATCGTTCGACAACTGGGTGGCCACACGCCGCGCATTGGGACGTCCCGACACCGACAGCGAAGTAGTATCCCGAACAATGGAAACGGACCGCCTGCTCGACACCCTCAAAAACGAAGAGGCCGCAATCGGTCAGGCACGCTCCAGGCTCGGAGCCATATCCGAACAGCGGGACGACGCCGAAAACGGATTGAGGGCACTTGAGGAAAAGGCAACAGAACTTTTCGAATCGGCCTACAACGTATACCAGTTGAAAATATTCGGGCTGAGGCTTCTTTTGGCCGCTCCTGTACTTGCTCTGGGGATTTGGTTCTTCATACGTTTCCGCCACCACAAATACAAAGCCCTGTTCCTCGGTTTCTCCCTGTATTCGCTGTACGTTTTCTTCGTAGGGCTTGTGCCTTACCTTCCCAGTTTCGGAGGATATGTGCGGTACGGAGTGGGCGTATTGCTGGCAGTGTCGCTCGGTTATTACGCGATAAAGTACATAAACACCTATGTGGAGCGCAAACAGGCCGCACTGAAGGAAGCGGCAGTACAAAGGGCAGCAAAGATACGTCAGGATACGGCTCAAAAGGCTTACGATGCCCATGTATGCCCTTCGTGCGGCAAGGATTTTCTGGTCAAACCGTGGGAATACACTGAAAAAGGGCCGAAGGCCAGCTCCTTCTGCCAACACTGCGGCATGGAACTTTATATATCGTGCCCAAATTGCGGACATGAAAATTTCGCACATTTCCACTACTGCAAATCATGTGGAAAACCGCTCAAAAAAGAACAAAACGATTAAGGAAAAAGTATGAACGTAAGAATATCGGAAGGATGGGGCCGTATGCTCCGGGAAGAGTTCGACAAGGACTATTTCACTTCCCTGACTGATTTCGTCAGGACCGAATACAAAACTTACAGGGTGTATCCGCCTGCGGCGAAGATATTTTCGGCGTTCGATACATGCCCTTTTGAAAACACGAAAGTAGTGATAATAGGCCAGGACCCATACCACGGTTACGGCCAGGCGCACGGATTGTGTTTCTCGGTAAACGACGGGATACCCTTCCCCCCTTCCCTTCGCAATATTTTCATAGAGATACAAAACGAAACCGGGAAACCGATACCGCCGTCAGGATGCCTTGACCGTTGGGCACGGCAGGGAGTGCTGTTGCTAAACGCCACTCTGACAGTACGCGAAGCCTCTCCCGGCTCGCATCAGGGCAAAGGCTGGGAACTGTTTACCGACAGCGTAATCGAAACGGTATCGAGGGAAAAAAATAACGTCGTGTTCATGCTTTGGGGCGCATACGCCAGAAGCAAAGCCCGTCTCATCGACCCCACGCGGCATCTTATACTCGAAGCCAACCATCCAAGCCCATTAAGCGCCAACCGCGGAGGGTGGTTCGGATGCGGACATTTCATGAAGGCCAACCAGTACCTCCAGTCCAAGGGCTTGCCTATGATAGAATGGTAAAAACGCCCCGTGCGAATATGCCGGGCAAAGCATGTAAAAAAAGCATATCAGTAAAAGAAACGTAAAAAGCAAAATAAAAACACTGTTCCCACACATATAAAATGGCAGCAAACACATTCGGCGAAATTCTGCGCCTTACCACATTCGGAGAATCGCACGGCCATGCAATAGGCGGCGTGCTGGACGGCATGCCCTCCGGCATACTGCTGGATACCGATGCGGTACAGCACGCACTTGACCGACGCCGTCCCGGACAATCCGGCATTTCCACTCCGAGAAAAGAAAGCGACACGGTGAAAATACTCTCCGGCGTATTCGAAGGGCTCACCACCGGAACACCGATAGGCCTGCTGATTGAAAACGAAAACCAGCATTCTTCCGACTACTCGGATATGAAAGACAAATTCCGCCCTTCACATGCCGACTACACGTATTTCAAAAAGTACGGCGTGAGGGACTACCGCGGAGGCGGGCGTTCTTCGGCGCGGGAAACCGCAGTCCGTGTAGCTGCCGGGGCAATAGCAGCGCAAACTCTGCCTGCCGGAGTGAAAATAACCGCCTATGTTTCGTCCGTGGGAGGCATCTCGTTGTGGGGCGGGTATGAAGATTACGACCTTTCCCGCATAGACGACAATCCTGTGCGTTGTCCCGATGCGGCAAAGGCCGCGGAAATGGAAGCCCTTATAAAAGAAGTGCGAGCATCAGGAGACAGCGTAGGCGGTATAGTGACGTGTATCGCCAGCGGAGTGCCGGCCGGATGGGGAGAACCGGTATTCGACCGCCTCGAATCTCGTCTTGCGGCAGCGTGCCTGAGCATACCGGCGGCCAAAGGTTTCGAGATAGGAAGCGGTTTTGCGGGTTCGGCGATGAGAGGGAGCGAACACAACGACGCAATACTTCCGTCGGGACGTACGGCCACAAACCGTTCCGGCGGCGTACAGGGTGGCATATCCAACGGTATGGACATCGTGTTCCGCGTGGCATTCAAACCCGTTGCGACAATAATGACTGAGCAAAATACCATCGATATAAACGGAAACGCTGCGGTGATAAAATGCCGGGGCCGACACGACCCTTGTGTCGTACCACGCGCAGTGCCTGTGGTAGAAGCTATGACCGCGCTGACATTAGCGGATTTTTTCTTAATTTCGTCCTCGCGGAAATAGCGCCTCTGCCCTACCCGCCAACAAACACTTAAAAACCAACAAAAAAGGCAAAAGTAAAATGTGAGACAGGCCTCATCCGGGGAAAAACCGGAAATTCGTCGCGCGCATACATGGCTGATGACCATGTCCGTACAACATTCGCGCTGGCATTAAGACATTGAAATACAGAAAACATACAATCGATTTTTTAAAATGGAACTGACAAAATACATACGCGACATACACGATTTTCCGAAAAAAGGCATACTGTTCAAGGATATTACCCCCTTGCTGTTGAGCCCCGAAGCCACAACCGAAGCCCTTACGCAACTGTGCGCACAGGCGGACGGTCTGGGTGTGACGAAAGTTGCGGCCGTGGAGTCGCGCGGATTCTTTTTCGGCTCTCTGATAGCCCATCAGTTAGGCGTAGGTTATGTGCCGGTGCGAAAGAAAGGCAAACTGCCCTACGATACTATAAGCATGTCCTATGACCTGGAATACGGTACGGACGAACTGGAGATACACACCGATGCCATAAAACCGGGCGATAAAGTCCTGGTGCACGACGATGTGCTGGCTACCGGTGGTACTGCCGAAGCTGTCGTAAAACTGATAGAGAAAGCCGGAGGTCAGGTAGTGCTGGTATCGTTCCTGATGGAGTTAAAAGCCCTCGGAGGGGCCTCAAAACTCACAGGCCGGAACGTAAAATGCCTCATGGAATTTTAAGAAACGCCGCGTGCGGAAATACCGCACGTTAACAACTCTCGGTCCTTCGCGGATATGTTCCGCGTTAAAGGATTTATCGCATTTACATGACGGTACGGGAATGCAGTACATATATCATACGCAGTGTTACCACGGATATCCGTACCGTTTTTACAACTTCTAAAGACAAATTATATGATTGAAATAAAAGACATTAATTATGAACGCGCCGTTCTGGTAGGGCTCGTAACGCCGTACCAGGATGAGAAAAAGCTCGTCGAATACCTCGACGAACTGGAATTCCTGGCACAAACGGCCGGAGCCGTGGTCGAAAAACGCTTTTCCCAAAAACTCGACATGCCAAACCCAAGGACTTTCGTGGGCGCTGGGAAACTCGAAGAGATAAAGCAATACATCGACGAACACGGAAGTATAGATGTGGTTATTTTCGACGACGAACTTTCATCAGGCCAGCTGCGCAATATCGAGCGTGAACTCCAGATAAAAATACTGGACCGTACGAACCTCATACTCGACATCTTTGCCCGGCGCGCCCAGACGTCCTATGCACGCACACAGGTAGAACTGGCACAGTACCAATACCTTCTGCCCCGCCTTACGCGCATGTGGACACACCTTGAACGCCAAAGGGGAGGTATCGGTCTGCGCGGTCCCGGTGAAACGGAAATAGAAACAGACCGCCGTATAGTGCGCGACCGCATATCGCTGCTCAAGGAAAAACTGTCGTCGATAGACAAGCAAATGGCCACGCAGCGCAAAAACCGTGGCAAAACGGTGCGTGTTGCCCTGGTCGGATATACCAACGTGGGCAAATCGACGCTTATGAATCTGTTGAGCAAATCGGACGTCTTTGCCGAGAACAAACTGTTCGCCACACTCGATACCACAGTACGAAAGGTGGTGATAGCCAACCTTCCCGTCCTTCTCACGGATACGGTAGGTTTCATACGCAAACTGCCTACACAGCTCATCGAATCGTTCAAATCGACGCTTGACGAAGTGCGCGAGGCCGATGTGGTGCTTCACGTAGCCGATATTTCCCATCCGAGCTTCGAGGACCACATAGCTTCGGTAAACAAAATCCTATCGGAGATAGGAGCGTCCGACAAGCCGACGATAATGGTTTTCAACAAAATAGACGCTTACAACTACGTGCCTCGGGAAGAGGGCGACCTGTCCTCACCTTTGCCGGAGAACATTCCGCTCGAAGAACTGGAACGCACATGGATGGGCCGTACGGGAGAAAACACGGTATTCATATCGGCCAAATCGCGTATCAACATACCGGAACTCAGGCACAAGATATACGATGCCGCCGCGCGGATACACATGGAACGTTTCCCGTACAACGATTTTCTCTTCGAGTATTACGACGAACCGGAGGAAGACGAAGCGTCTGGAAACGACGGCAAAACCGAGTAACGATCCTGATGAGCAGAAAGAAGACATACGGTTTTTCATTTTCATGGAAGCGTGCGCTGGGCATATCGGGCCTTAGGCAGAAACTAGCCCGAAGGACAGGTGTCCCCACTACTCTTTCTGGTATGGAGCGCAAAACGGGTTCTTTGATCATAAGAACTATAACGGATTCTTTCTCCTGGCTGTATCACAGGATTGGTAACAAAACCGGTAAATAAACAAGAATAAACCGGCTACGGCCTGTTCCGTGGCCGGTTTTTAAATATTTAAAACTATAAAAAACATGAACGAAGACACCATAGCGGCTCTTTCCACCCCGGCAGGGATGGGTGCTATATCCGTCATACGTATCAGCGGGCCTGAGGCTTTGCAGATAGCCGGCAAGGTATTCGTTTCCCCTTCGGGAAAAAGCCTTTCCGCCGCTGCCACGCACACGGCGCATTTCGGCACTGTCATGGACGGTGATTCCGCCATCGACGAGGTCATTGCAACGGTATTTCGCGCTCCAAAATCTTTTACGGGCGAGGATACGGTCGAATTTTCATGCCATGGTTCGGTGTTCATACAACAGCAGATGCTTCAGCTTCTGGTGCGCCGCGGGGCACGTATGGCTATGGCTGGGGAATTTACAAAAAGGGCTTTCCTGAACGGCCGTATGGACCTTTCACAGGCCGAGGCGGTGGCAGACCTTATAGAATCCGAGTCCTACGCTTCGCACGCTACGGCGATGAATCAGATGAGGGGCGGATACTCCAGTAAAATAGCTTCGCTGAAAAATTCGCTGACTGACTTTGCGGCTCTTTTGGAACTCGAACTCGATTTTTCCGACCAGGATGTCGAATTTGCGGACCGCACCCGCCTTACCGCCCTGGTACATGAAATAAAAAGCCTTACACGTAGCCTGGCTGATTCTTTTTCCGTGGGCAATGCGATAAAAAACGGCATTCCTGTGTCCATAATCGGAGCTCCCAATGTCGGCAAATCTACTTTGCTGAATGCTCTTCTGGGCGAAGAAAAGGCTATCGTGTCGCATATTCCCGGTACTACCCGCGATTCTATCGAGGATAGGATAACTATTTCGGGACTTTCGTTCCGTTTTATAGATACTGCCGGGCTGAGGGATACGGACGATTTTGTGGAAAAAATAGGCATCGAACGCACTTACAAAAAAATCGACGAGGCTTCGGTTATCATTTATCTGCTCGATGCCGGGCGCGTATCGGCTTCCGATATGGATACTGTGACCGTATTAAAAAAGAAATACCCGGATAAGCATTTTATCGTAGCTGCAAATAAGTCGGATGAATATGGCGGCGATTTTTTCGATTCGTTTTCCGATGTGCTGATGATTTCCGCACTCACGGGGGATGGTCTTGACGAATTGCGGGAAAAGCTCGTCGATTTTGTCAATATAGGGGATGTTTCCGACCGTATAATAGTGACAAATGCACGCCATTACGAGGCGCTGGTAAATGCGTGTTTATCTCTTGAAAATGTAGAGGCCGGGCTTTCCAACGGCTTTTCGGCAGATCTTCTGGCTGTAGATGTTAGAGATGCCATATCGCACTTGGGAGAGATTACCGGCGATATTTCTTCGGACGATATTCTCGGTGTTATTTTCTCCAGATTTTGCATCGGGAAGTGATATATCGAAATGACGAAATACCAAATACGGACTGCGAAGCGTTAAATTTAAAAACAACATTGATATTCAACTGTTTAGTTGCGAATAATACTCGTTGTTTACAGGTGGTTACACCTATCTAAATACACCGGCAAAACTGTAACCTTTTACTGCAAATACCAGTCTAATGCAGTAGATAACAATTAAAACTACTGTAAAAATGATACTGAAACAAAAACGCAATTTCGAAGCGCTCATCGCCGACACTTTCGGCTATGTAAAAGAATACGCGGCGCACTTTTTCCCTACCATGTTGCGCGTGAACGCATTTTACCTGATACTGATGTGTGTGATGGCGTATTTCGCATTCACGCTGAGCTATCCCGACATCAACGGGATATCGGGGTTAAAAATAAACATGAACCCCGTAGGTTTCGGCTTCAAAGACATCATGCCTTCATTGAACATAGCAAACAGCCAATTATCCGGTATGCCCTGGGCCATTCCGCTTCTGATGGTAGGTTACCTGTTTCTTATGGCAGGTTTCGTGGTATTCATGGCCTTCACCCCATCGTACATGATACTTCAGGAAAAAAACGGCCGTGAGCCATCGTTCGGGGAGATAGTATCTTTTCTCAAACACCGCGCCGGAAAGCTGATACTCTACTGTCTGGGCATATTGCTCATGAGCATACCCGTGCTCGTGATACTCATACCGACGATTATCTTTCTGGCTATTTCGATAGTAGGCATAATACTCATACCGCTGGTATTCCTGTTCATAATGCTCATGTCCTCGCTCATGCTTTACGCATACATCTCCGATGAAAGAACCGGATTTTTCGAATCGATGGACATCGCCTGGAGAATAATCCGCCGGTCTTTCTGGAAAACCATGATAGCCAACGGTCTGATATACATCGTAACGGCTGCCCTGGCCTGGTTTCCAAGGAGCTTCGCATCGGCTTTCGAAAACATAAACACTCCGGGACTGGTATTTCTCGGCGTCTTGTTCGCGTTTTTCGCCCTTCTGCTCCATTTTGTAATTTCAGCCTTCTACAACGTGAATGTTGGACTGATTTATTTTTCTTCAGAAACGGACAGGAAAGGATTTTCATAGGGCATCGCAAGATAAAAACACAACATTATGCAAGTCACCCCCTGAAAAACCAGAGGGTGATTCGTTTTTTTACACAAAGTTCAAACATACCCCCCTGTTTTATTCCAAACACCTACTTGTTCAGACTTACAATCCGCAAAAAATACCGCAAAACACACAAAAATCCGCAATACCCCCATAATTTTCACCGCCATTAACCACAAAATAGATAAAAATAAAGATTACACCCCTAAAAAATCACACGCAGTGTTGCATTTTTTACTAAAAAACACAATATTTGTCCCGTTACAACAAATTTCAATAACGCAATTATGGCAGTATTCAGAATCAAAGCAGTAGAAGAAAGTGAAAAACACCGCCCGGTAGCTCCGGCCATCGAATCGGAGCGGCATTCGTCCATATTCGGCAAGAACGTATTCCACGAGGAAGCTATGCGGCAGTATTTGTCGAAAGACGCATTCAAGGCAGTAATAAGCGCCATAGAAAAAGGAACGAAAATAAACCGGGAAAACGCCCAGCAGGTCGCCTCCGGCATGAAACAATGGGCAATGGATCATGGAGCTACGCATTATACCCACTGGTTCCAGCCGCTTACCGGTACTTCGGCCGAAAAACACGATGCATTTTTCGAACCGGTAGAGGGCGGACGCGCTATGGAGCGTTTCGACGGAGCTCAGCTGATACAGCAGGAACCTGACGCTTCGTCATTTCCCAACGGAGGTCTGCGCAATACTTTCGAGGCACGCGGATATACAGCCTGGGACCCGACTTCGCCGGCTTTCGTGGTAGGTACGACACTATGCATACCTACGGTGTTCGTATCTTACAACGGAGAAGCGTTGGACAACAAAACCCCTCTTTTGCGTTCAATAGCAGCCATCGATACTGCCGCTACTGCCGTGTGCCAATATTTCGACAAGAACGTAACCAAAGTGTACTCCACACTCGGAGCCGAGCAGGAATATTTTTTGGTGGATACCGCCCTGTACAATGCGCGCCCAGACCTGATGCTTACAGGACGTACGCTTTTCGGACAGCCTCCTGCCAAAGGCCAACAGATGGACGACCACTATTTCGGCGCAATACCGGAACGTGTGCTCGAATTCCTGCGCGAACTGGAACAAGAGTGCATGAAGCTTGGAATACCTATCAAAACACGCCATAACGAAGTAGCCCTCAATCAGTTCGAGATCGCACCGATATACGAAGAGGCCAACATAGCCGTCGATCACAACATGCTTTTGATGGAAACGATGCAGAGAGTTGCGGCCATACACAATTTCAAAGTCCTTTTCCACGAAAAACCGTTCAAGGGGATAAACGGTTCGGGAAAACACAACAACTGGGCGCTGGCAACAAATACCGGAATAAATTTATTCTCGCCAGGCAAAACGCCTAAGAGCAACCTGCAATTCCTTACATTTTTCGTCAATGCGATAAAAGCCGTACACGATTATGCCGACCTTCTGCGCGCATGCATAGCTTCCGCATCCAACGACCATCGTCTGGGAGCCAACGAAGCGCCTCCGGCCGTTATGTCCATATTTATCGGCACACAACTGACCCAAGTTCTTTCGGAACTCGAACAGGTGTCCTCCGGCAGGCTGTCTCCGGAAGAAAAAACGGAGCTGAAACTGAACGTCGTAGGCAAAATACCTGAAATACTCCTGGACAACACGGACCGCAACCGCACTTCGCCTTTTGCCTTCACGGGCAACAAGTTCGAGTTCCGCGCGCCGGGTTCGTCCATCAACTGCGCAGGCCCGATGACGGTGATGAATACTATCATGGCGGCACAGCTGAACATTTTCAAGTCCGAAGTGGATGCGATGATAGAAAAAGGCATTAAAAAGGACGATGCCATATTCAACATCCTCAGAGATTACATCAAAGCATCCGGGAAGATACTTTTCGAAGGCGACGGATATTCGGACGACTGGCTGGCCGAAGCAGAAAAGCGCGGATTGTCAAACCGACGCACTACTCCTGAAGCCCTGGATTTTCTCATCGAACCAAAAGTGGAAGAGGTTTTCGTGAAAACAGGAGTGATGAGCAAGATCGAAGTAGAGGCCCGCTACGAAATCGAACTGGAAAAATACCAGAAGACCATACAGATAGAAGCGCGCGTTATGGGCGACATTGCCCGCAACCATATAATACCTACCGCCATATCTTACCAGAACCGCCTGTTGGAAAACGTGCGCGGCATGAGGGAAATATTCGGGGACGAATACATGGAATACGCACATTCGCAGGTCGAACTGATAAAGACCATTTCGGGACACCTTGTAGTGATAAAAACGTTGGTTGACGAGATAATAGATGAACGCCGGCGCGTGAACAAGATACAGGACATCCGCAAAAAAGCGCGCGAATACGAAGAAAATGTAAAGGCCAAATATTTCGACAAACTGCGTTACCACTGCGACAAACTGGAAATGCTCATAGACGACGAAGCGTGGCCCCTTGTAAAATACCGTGAGCTTTTGTTTACTCATTAACGGTTATTATTGTTTTGTGTGTGTTAGCAAGGGCGGAGAAAAATCTCCGCCCTTATTTTTTCCCGACAGGCGGCATCACGGCATGCCGAGCTTAAATTCTAAGTAAAAAACCACGATTGGTACACGCAGCGGCACTCATGCAAAAAAAGTCGGCATCTATGAATAAAAACAAATCCGTTATCTGAAAATATCACAACGTTTATCGCTAAATTTGCCGGTATCGTCCGGAGTTCATTCGCCGGAAAAGGTATAATAACTAGTTTCAAAGGATATAAACCAATAAAAATACAAATCAACCATGCCAGGATACGAAATATTCGACGATGCAGAGAAAAAGGAAGTCCTCGATGTAATGGAAACGGGGATATTGATGCGATACGGTTTTGACGCCCAGCGCAAAGGAGTGAACAAAACCGTCGAACTTGAAAAAATGATATCAGGAATACTCGGGGTAAAACACACGCAGCTTACTCCCAGCGGAACTTCAGCCGTCACGACAGCCCTCGCAGTAGCAGGAATAGGAGCCGGCGACGAAGTGATAATGCCTACATTTACGTTCGTAGCTTCATTCGAATCGATACTGGCCCTGGGAGCAGTGCCCATTCTGGTGGATATAGACGATACGCTCACACTCGACCCGGCAGCCGTAGAACGCGCCATAACCCCGCGCACGAAAGCCGTGATGCCTGTACACATGTGCGGCGCGCAGGCTCATGTGGAGGAATTGACCGAGATATGCAAAAGGCACAACCTGATACTCATAGAAGACACGTGCCAGGCAATGGGCGCAACTTACAAAGGCAAACATCTGGGTACTTTCGGACAACTGGGATGCTTTTCCTATGATTTCGTGAAAGTGGTTACGATGGGAGAAGGCGGAGCTGTGGTTACCGATGACGACCAGCTGGCGCGCAAAGCGGACGGATATGTCGACCACGGACACGACCATATAGGCAATGACCGGGGTGCGGAAACACATCCTTTCATGGGTGTTAACTACCGTGTGAGCGAGCTTTCTTCGGCAATAGGGCTGGCTCAGATGCGCAAACTGGACAAAATAGTGGCACGCCAGAAAGAGATAAAGAAATATATCAAAGACGCGCTTAAAGAGTCCTGCCCGCGCCTTAAGTTCCGTCGCGTACTGGATGAAGACGGGGAAATAGCTTCGTTCCTGTCTTTCTCGTTCGAAAATCTGGCCCAGGCCGAAAAAGCATCCGAGGAATTCAAAAAAGCGGGATTGGGAGGATTTTTCCACTACTACAACAACAACTGGCACTACATCCGCCGTTGGTTCCACCTGAAAGAACGCGCGACATTGTACCGTCTGCCTAAGGAAGTGTTGGACAACATGCCGGATTACGCTACCGTGCAATTCCCTCAATCGGACGACGTGATCAGCCGCAACATATCCATGTCGATAAACCTTTCGTGGACGGATGAAGATGTAAAACAGCGGACTGAAAAGATGATAAAGGCTATAAATTCAGCTTTCGAAGCCTGAAAAACGGCCCGGCGTTACACAAAACAAACGAACAAATAAAAACAAACAAATGAAAAAGACATTATTATTTGTCATGGCCGCCGCCGCTTCCGCATCCCTTTGGGCGCAGAACAAAGAATATAAGATAGAAATATCGGTGAGCGATGCGCAGAAAGAAGGCAAATACGTATTGCGGACAAAAGATCTTCCGGAAAAATTTTCGGACACTATAACGCTGAAAAAAGACGGGGAAAAAGTCACGTTCAAAAAACCTTTCGATACCGAAGGCTATCTGCTTTTGGGATACATCAAACCGGGAGAAAACAAGTCCGGAAATTCGGCAGAACTGTTCATATCCTCCCCTACGGTTCTGAAAGTATCGGCTGCTTCGACCGCCGACCTGCCGGCCCCGCAAATATCCGGAGGAATTTATGACAAGCCTGCACTGAAGGCATTTGCTGGCAAAATGTCTGAACTTTACAAAACCGTACTGGCATATCAGGAAGTAGGCAAAGAAAACAACAAGCCCAAAACCGATTCCATTATAGCTGTATATGAGCGGATATACGGGGAGATCGGCGATATGCAAAAAGAATATGTAAAGGCCGAAACGGCGGACGTTTACTCCGCGGCATTGCTCTCAGGCATGATGCGCAACGAAGAGCTAAACGTTATCGAGCCTCTCTACAACGCATTGTCGGCCGATGTCAAGGCTTCGAGGTACGGTAAAAACATAGCTGAAAAGCTCGATGTGATAAGGGCCATACAGGTAGGTAAACCGGCTCCGGATTTTGCATTGAACGATATCGACGGCAATGTGATAAAACTCTCCGACCACAAAGGCAAATGGGTGCTTCTCGACTTTTGGGGCTCATGGTGCATATGGTGCCGCAGGGGCAATCCCGGGCTTGTGGAACTGTACGACAAATACGGCGGAAAGGATTTCGAGATAACAGGCCTGGCGGCTCGCGACAAGGTGGAAGCATGGAAAAAAGCCATTGCCGACGACGGACTGACATGGCGCCATGCAAACCTGTCATTGACCGAAGGCGGTGACAAATTGCCTGAAAAATACAACGTGTCCGGTTATCCGACCAAAATTCTGGTCGATCCCGACGGGAACATTGCGGTTATATCGGTAGGATACCACGAAAAAGACGATCCTGTCGCACTGAAACTGATAGAGTCTTTGGGAGAGGTTTACGTAAAATAACAACCATACGCCTAATCCGGCATTTACGAGGGCAACGCCTTGCAAATGCCGGTTTTTTATTCGCATACTAATTAGCCAATAACCGGACGTTCAAACATCCGAAAATCGGACAAAAAAACAACTTAAACACATAATATAAAACATGAAAAATTTATTCCGTTCAACTATGAAACTGGCATTATGCTGTGCCGTTCCAGCCTTATTATCTTCATCCTGCGCCGGCACGAAACCTGTCGAACCGGAGAAAAAACCGGTAGTTATAGCCTACGTAGGCGGATACAGGGGACTGGTGGACACATCGCTGATATCGCCTGAAAAAGTAACGCATATAAACTACGCATTCGTAAATCTCGTGGACGGACGGGCCGTACTTTCCAATGAAACCACCGATACAGTCAATTTCCGCGCGCTAAACGCCCTTAAGACTTCAAATCCGGACCTTAAGATACTTATTTCAATAGGCGGATGGACATGGAGCGGGCATTTTTCCGACGCCGTACTGACCGAAGAAGGACGCCGCCTTTTTGCACGCACTTCAGCGGACATAGTATCGCGCTACGAATTGGACGGAGTGGACATAGATTGGGAGTATCCTGGTTTCGGCGGCTTGAAAGGAAATATAGTGCGTCCGGAAGACAAACAGAACTATACTCTTATGTTCGAATCGCTAAGGGAAAGCCTGGATTCACTCTCCGGCGTTACAGGCAAGGAATACCTTCTTACCACAGCTGTGGGAGGTTTCAAGAAATTTACCGAGTTCACCGAAATGGACAAGGCACAGAAATATCTGGACTATGTAAACCTGATGACGTACGACTATTATCCCGATACCGTAGCAGTCCACCATACCAACATGTATCATTCGGAAGGTTACGCATGTGAGAACAGCGGGGATGCGGCTGTACAGGCATTTCTCGAAGCAGGAGTGCCGGCAGACAAACTGGTCGTAGGAATAGCTTTCTCCTCCCGCGCTTTCACCCTCAAAGAAGGGGCTAAGGCCGGTCTTGCAGATACCGTGGTGACACAGACGCGTATAGGCGGAGGGGGCTTTACACGCATAAAGGACAGCCTCGAAAACAAGAAAGGCTTTGA
>OKSC01002754.1_pt1 | contig 14362 bp, 6 predicted proteins | sample 1601161 | NCBI WGS metagenome assembly OKSC01 (sample SAMEA3541552, study PRJEB24748) | human gut metagenome | biome: human gut; feature: human-associated habitat; material: faeces | place: China | collected 2012
AGGGTTGTATCCGCGACCTCGAGCATGCCTACACCAAGGATGGCGGACTGGCAGTAACTTTAATGATCTTCTGTACAGGTGTTGCTTCACCACCGTAGTAAACCTCTACAATAATGTATGTATAGTTACCACCATATGGTGCAAAACACTCTTCTGAAGGTTTCAGCTTATTGTCAGCGTACTGATCTCTTATCTTAACCTTTTCTGTGGCATCATCAAACTGTACAAATCCATCAAAAGTAGCTAACCAAGTCATCTTTGCCTGTTTCTCTTCTTCTGTCAATGCAATGTAGCCATGCTGCGATAACTCATTTTTCTCAGCTTCTGTCAGATGAGATTTAAGAGCATCATATGCTTTCCACTTCCAGACTTTTCCATCTGTTCTGTTCTTCAGTTCTGCATCTGTAAACTTTACAAACTGCTTCTCGATGTCCGAACGTTTCCAGCTCCAGATCAGCTTATCATTTGTAGCGGAATATACAGGACTCAACTTCTTAGGATCCTGATCATTCAGATCCAGATCGTAATAAATATTGACACGATCTACAGTGATACCATCCGGTATATCAATCTGCGCATCGAAGTTCGGTGATGTTGTCTTATCTGCTACTTCAACAAGATATATGTTACTGTTTGTTGTTTCATCTTTTCCGAGTTCTTTCTCGAAGTTTGTATCCGGCTGGAATAAAGTTACATCCGGCTTCGGTACTGATGCTAAAGCACTGTTGATAATAACATTAATGAACAGCTTTCTCTCATCATTATTCTTTGTTCCGTTACCTGTTACAGATGTATGACCGGCTCCACAATATGTGATAGCTCCGTTACCATACGCTGTTGTATAAATGAAGTAACTCTCCATTCCATCATAAGGCGATGCAGCATAATAAGATGACATTGCCTTTGCATTACCATTATTGTTACATCCTGCAAGTGTATACCAGACTGTCGTCTTTGTAGATTCAAGATCCAGTGAGTATGCCTGCTGATGTGTACCTGATATGTTCAATGAGGATCCGATTGCAAATGGATACAGGGTCACAAGACCTTCATTCAGTCTGGATGCCTTCGCCGTCTGTGCAAATCCTGATTCATCTCTGTTACCATCATTTGTAGTTGTACGAAGTGCTCCGTTTACATCCATCTTTGAATAAATGTATGGAGTATTGTTCTCCGCATGAATACTCTTATTTACCGCGAAATACAGATACGACATTGATAATGCACTTATATTCCAACTGGACTTATCACTCGGAATCTGTGTTACATTATAATTTGAATTATAATTCTTTAATGTCTTAATCGTGCTGTCATAGATTCCCGATGTCTGATTCAGCTTTCCTGATATTCCGGCTGTTGTATTGAATCCGTATGGTGTCAGATAATATGTATCTGACTTATCCTTATATGACTTATACTCATAGCCATCATTCGTCTGAGCATATGAATTCTTCTGGTTTGTAAGATCCACATGGAATCGGTTCAGTCCAACCATATCAAGCAAGTTTGTAGTAAGTGTATAAGCACCACCCGCCTTCTTTGAATATGGTGACATTGTATCATGGAAGAAGAACAAATCTCCTCCGGCTTTTACATAATCCTTAATGTACTGACATGTCGTTGCATTCATATCAACATAAGCACTTGTGCTGTCTCCATATGGTGAGAATGCTGCAGAAGGACCAAGTACCAGGATAGAATACATCTTCTTAAGGAAGTCCTTACCATAAGATCTTCTTAAGTATTTATAATACTCATCCTTTGCATTCAGCTCTGCATCCTTTGCATCACGATATGCCGTAAATAATGTTCCATATGTTCCAAACTCATTGAAATTAGTTCCCTTGTCTCCATAATATTTCATGAAGATCATAGAATAATCTCCGGTCTTTATACAGTAGTTAAACAGCTGCACAATCTCACTTTCCGGTACCCATCTGTTCAATGCACCAAGCAGAGACTGTGAACCCTGTCTGTATTTACCATACTTTGCTGTATCTATCTTAGTTGCATCATTTCCAAACTGGTCGATTGCACCCTCCAGATACTTATCAATATTTTCCTTTGGAGTTTCAACAGCAGCCTTTGCATTCTGATATGCAGTCCATTTCTCCTGCAAGCCATCTGCATAATCCTGCCGAGTCATTCCATCAACTTTACCGCCTGCTTTGGACAGTGTCTCTGCATCTGCAACCCACTGCTCCAGGCAGTTATAAGTTCCGCTTGCATTATCTGCTGTTGTAAAACTTGCTTTATTCTTATTGATAACCGCCATATCAAGATTGATATTATAATCATCCGTAATCGTATCTGCAAGGTTTGAATACCAGTTATCATCTCCGGCACTCAGGTCATACTGTACAATTCCAAAACGGTTCTCATGACGTCCAAGTGATTTGTACTGTGATAATGCTACTTCTGATCCCAGTTTCGGTTCTGATGTAAGGCCATTGTAATACATGATCTTATGTGCCCACTGAGACTGAATATCAAAGTATAAAGTATCCTTAAAATTATGGAAGTCTGTTGTCTGGCCATCATACATTGTCTGGATCTGAAGGACATTGATATTGTTCTTATCAGCTGTCTCATTCACAACCTTACTAAGCCCTGAACTGGTTGCTATAAGCTCAGTTCCCTCATAGATCTCCAGATACCAGCTGGCTGATCCGAAAAAGTCTTCATCCAATTCCAATGTGGTTGATGCAGTATATGATGTCATTCCTGCAGAAGCAGCTCCTTTTGTAAGAGTTCCCTCTGTATGATAATCACTTGAATCAAATGTCATGTTACGATCTTTATCACAATATAACTTATATGTATATGTGGCATCCGACTTACTGCTTCTGACCTCGAACTCAAATGGAAGACTGGTCGTTCTCAGATAAGAACTCGTAATTCCTTCCTTATAGGTAGCAGGTTTATTTGTAAATACTACTCTCACTCTGCTTGCTGAACTCTTGATCAGACTGTTCAGTGAGGTCTTCATCGTATCAGATGGTACGACTGCATAAGACTTAATCACTGAAGGATCGTCATTCTGGAACCAGCTCTCATTCTCTACATCCGTAGTCAGATGAATCTTGTAAGATCCGCCTGTACCGATCTCTTTCGCCGTATATAAGGTCTGACCATACGTTCCATTCTGATTATCTATCATCTGCGTATCATCATGATCATATCCCCATAATACATTTTTCACACTTGTAGAAGCTGCTTTTTTATCATATGCATACTTCACAAGCTTATACACTCTGGAAGATGGATCCAGGTAATAATTTCCCTTTTCGATCGTTCCATCATCTTTAAACCAGTAACCTGAAAGAAGCTGAACCTGAGTCAATGCATTCACGCCGTTCTTAACATTGTAACCCTGCATCTTCTCATATACAGATGTCAGTTCATCACCGAAGATAACCGGTTTTCCGGCATCTATATATTCTACAAGTTCATCATACTTTGTCTTTGTAAGATCATTACCGTTTTCAGGCATGTATACTGCCTTACCTACCAGATCTGCCGGCATATAATTATCTGTAATATACTCTAACATACCTGTATGTGTGTACATAATGAATGTCGGTAAACCATAACCTAATGCTTTGATCGCATCACCATTCAGATTACCACTATGTGCAGAATAAACTTCCTCAACGCTTCTATCAAGTGCTGTATAATCACCACCGATATAAACCAGATCATAACTTGTTGCGATATCATCTTTCATACCGATCAATGCTTCCGTAGAAACCTGAGTAAGTTCGATATCACCATAGTTTAATCCATCTATTGCATATGCAAGTTTGGCCTTTGTCAGATCAAAGTCATAATACTCAACATTCTTCTGAAGTTCTTCTTTGGCCTTACCCTCAATCACATCTGACGGAACAGTATAATAATCACCCTTTATCTCTGAACCATCCATATGTTTTGAATAGGAAGAATTTTTATTCTTGGTTTCTGCTAACTCGCGATCAATCGGATAATCCGGTTGAATTTCAAGAACCTTGAACTTATTATCAGAGCCATCACGATACTGACCTGCATTAATGATATCTGCAATTGCTTTTGCTGACGGACTGATAATGGTCTTATTTCCGCCATTATTGTCATCATCACCATCTCCAGAGCCAACACCATCTCCGGCTTTATCACTGGCAATTACATATACACCACCTTCAACAGCGTCGCATAATGATTTATATGCATCTTTTCCAATCTCATCTTTATAAGCACCCGACTCGATAAAGATAAAATCAAACTGTGTAAAGTCAATCACCTGTTTTGTAGAATTCTTGGTAAGTGCTTCCGCTTTGTGATCTAGATATAACTTATTGACATAATTAAATGCCTTATCTCTACCTTCTGTAGAATCTTCTGAATAATCCAAAACAGTATATTCATAAGATAAGTTTGATGAATAATTTGCATCATAAGCAGGATCTGATTCTGTTGTCTTCTTTGTAAACTCTGCATATGTATCTGCAACGTTTGTATAATCATAATCTGCTGATTTCTGCTCACCATTCTTTGTAACAATGAAATTACATCCATTGCTGCCAACTTCATAAGCACCCGTCACTATAGTATCATCTGTTCCAGTTCCGGTTCCTGTTCCGGTTCCACTTCCTGCAGCTGCAACAAGCTCATCAATTGCTGTTCCGGCAGGCTCAATGATCACTCCATACTGGAATTCAGAACCGGCATTCAGATATGAGAAATTATAATTGTACACATAAGTATTTGTCGCACTGTCAAAAGAACCGTTTCCACCTTCTAAAGATGAAAGCATAACTGAATTCTTCTCTGTCTCATTCTTACCAACCAGATAAGTCTTTCCGTCTATTGTAACAGTAAGATATACATTTGATCCGGTAAGATCTACAGATGAACGAACCTCTCCGGATAATTCCTTAGTTGCAACATCCTGAAAACCGGTATTTGAAAGATCGGTCGTTGAATAGACAGCACCTTCACCTGAGGTCAAAGCATTCTTGATATCACGGCTCTGAAGAACATAGATATTCGCACCACTTGGCACATATCTGTATCCACGGCTTGCATAAGCGGCTCCTGTGAATACACTGTTCTCTGCTGTTTCTTCTGCTTCCCAGGTATTAGTCTTCTTATTGAAAGTATAGGCACTTGCATCCATATGTGTGGAATCATTGTTTGCTGCTAATTCATCAAACATCCTCGATGACTCACCATTTGAAATAACAAGTACTTCTGCATTATCAAAATCCCATTTTGTTCTGGAAGCCGTAATACCACCAATAGAACTTGATACCTTAATATATGCAGAATCACTGTGATTCGTCTGGAAATTCAGGAAGTCTGTCAATGAATTATCTTCATACCATTTATAATATCTGTTTTTGTTGATATAGTCATTTCCACCCTCTGTCGCAGAACGTTCCGCTGTAAGGATGAAATCTGAAATTGTCTTTGTTGTCTTTTGGGTTGGATCCGGTACATCATTATCACTTGCTTCTTTATAAAGCACATTGAAATATCCCGGCTCTACTGCTAATACATTATCTATACGGGCTGTCAGATTCTTTGTAATCAACTTGAATGCTAATGTTCCCATACGATATGTATCATTATTTCCCTTTATCGAACTTGCATCTTTTACACAAAGTGTATATTTATCAAGAACGATCGGATGGCGGTCATCCATTGTATAGCTTACAAGCCAATTATATAATGCTTCGCTTATATCTTTGTCTTTTGATGCATATGCATTCTCATCCGGTGCAACGATATATATGAAATCCGCTGCAGATAAAATTGCTTTTGCATTTGTATCCATACTGTTCAGATTGTCAACAGTAACCGTTGTTAATGTCACTGCTCCGGCTGCCATCTTCTGGGATGCAATCGTCTTATAACCATCAAATACCGCATATCTGAAATACTCACCATCATACACATACTTCCATAATGGTGTTGTATTTGTATAATCAGACTCATTTTTGATATTACCTTTATAGTTTGATGCAGTAACTTTAGCAGTCATATCTGTATCTGCTTTCGCAATATCGTCATTTGATTTAGACTTTGGAAGGATCTGAACAATACGATATTTGTCATCACCTGTTGCCTTTAAACTGGCGCTGTTCGAATTGATAACCGCAAGGTCAATATTCGAATAGCCTACAAGTCCTGTTGCAGCACTCAGTTCTGCGTTATTTTCATTTACAGGAGTTCCAGAATTAGCTAATGTGAAATTGACGAATACCGCACTAACAATCAGTGTAAAGATGATTGCTACGGAAGATAAAACAACTTTTTTATTCTTAAACACTATTCTTTCCTCCTTTTAGTTTGAATGCGCTTTTAACACATTTGAATTTCTAAGGCTGACAACTCCATCCACTGTATAAGATGCTGCTGTCTGTGCATCCTGAAGTTTCATGGTGATTGCAAAACTATCCTCATCCGGATTCACCTTCACATCAAACTGCTCAACATTCTTTGCAAGCAGACAGGCCTCATCATTACTTGAATCAATAAATGATCCGCCTCCGGAATTAGACGCCTTCATTCTGTAAGCATATAACTTCTTGTTTGTCTTATCATATAATAGAGTACAACTTGTTATCTCGCTATCACCTGTTGTTGAATCCAGACCGGATGCATAATTAAGCTTAATATAAAGCTTATCCGCCGTCTTTGAACCTACCGTTGTCGATACCGTACTGAGTGCTACATCTTTATCCAACTCACCGATGTTGTAGCAAGGTCTTTTATTCGATCCGCTTGCAGGATTTGAAGAAGGGGCTACCTGCACTGTTTTGTTTCCGCCTCCTTCTTTATAAGAACCATCATCCTGTCTTAAATCCGACGCATCAGGAACCAGATATACGCCTTCTTTCGATGATGTTTCACCTACTCGCTTTGCTTTTGCATAAATCTTAACATCTGTTGCTGCCATCAGCATATCAGACATAGTATCATAGGCTTCTTCAGCCTGTGTCTGTATCTTCTTTCTGGATGTCATCTTCCGATTGGAAGCAACCACTGATCCAATCAGGGTTGTAACTGCTACCATAAATACACTTAAGATACCTATGTAAAGTACCAGTTCAATGAAAGTGAAACCCTTATTCTCTGTTTTTTTCACTATTCATCCCTCCTTATGATCCTGTATAATGACTACCAGTCGTTTTGTTTAATGTTACTTTACCTACTGATGCATTCGACCGCTCCTTATTGAAAGTATAAATACCATCTCCCGACCAAACCGAACCATCTGCTTTATTAAACATAACGATCATAAAACCCGCTGTGCCATTTACTTCAGTAACCTCTTTTGCGGTATCTGAAGATTTTGCCGCGTACATAATCTTTACGCGATCCAGCGTTATAGTATCTATTGATGTGTCTGCAGTAAAGTTAGCTCTGTCTTTAAAATCATCTGAAGGGTCTCCATTCGCTTTACGCGTAACATCACCCGTAAAGGTTCCGTATGTAATCTGATATTTATCGTCAACCTTTTCAATCAACATAGCAGCTTTTTTATTTTGAGATTTTGTCAATTTTACTAATGTAGACAATTCCTCATTGAATGACTCTTTAGCCGAGGTAGCCCGGGCAGTTGATATCGCTGATATCGTAACAGCTGCCAGTCCGGATAACACCGCTATTATTCCAAGAACAATAATCAGTTCTACCAGAGAATATCCAGCATTGTTTCTTTTCTTCATCTTCACCCCTCCTAATCTACATTCTTCTTCCAGTTCTGGAATTCAAGAATATCACTATAAGAGATGTCAGATAAAGTAGAACTCTTCACCTCTGCACTACTGTCTTTTTCTTCTTTTACATAGTTCTTTAAGATTTCTCTTGTAACTACGCTTACATCTGTATCTGTGCTGTCTGCGCACTTCTTCAGTACACTCGCCGTATATGATACATCTGCTGAAAGGCTGATACTGCTGTTACAGATCACCTTACCGCCTGCAATGATCAATCCACGGAAAGATTTTACTTTATTGCTGAACTTCACATCACCGCCACAGATAACAACTCCCTGTAAAGAATTACCAGTAGCTGTATCAAGCGTTACATCTCCATCATTGATAACAAGAATCGAATCTGCTGATCCATCATCAGACGAAATCGTTTTACTGATATTCTTATGCGCTGTATGGTTAGTGCCGTCAGGCAGTGTATGCGTTCCAAAAATCTTTGTAAAGTCAACATAGTTATTTAATGGTGTCAGACTGTAATTATAAGAGTACGAATCACTTCTTACATAATCTCCCTTATACTTTCCATCTGCATCCTTGCCAACATATGTGTACTGATACTCGCCTGATGCTAACTGAGTTCTTGTATAATCACCTTTATTAGCACCTACATTTTTGAATTGTGCATGCTCGTATCTGTACTTCTGAGACTGCTTTCCATTACTGGTCTCTGTATAATCTGTATATTTTACTAATGCCCATGCAGATTGCTCTTCATCGGTCTCCTTACCTTCAGCATCCAACACCTTATTGTTTAATACAGACAGATGATCTTTCATGTTGATATACATGTAATTAAGGAAATTACTCACCTTATGTGCCTCTGTTTCAGAATCTGATCCAGTTAACTGTCCTGCACTTGTTTTAAGGTTTTCATAAGCAAGATTATTTGCTGTCGTGTCTCCATTTCCAAGCAACATGGTGAATGTCTTAGATGTAGCTGCTGCTTTTAAAGCCGTTTCAACACTCATCGTACTCTTTGTTGATGCCTGAATATATAAAGATCCGTCATTCTTATTCTGTGCCGTTACTGCCGCGCCTGAACCAACCTTAGAAGAATCTACCTTGCCATCTGCACCAACAGGAAGTAACAATGTCACATCGAAGCTGTCATAATTAGATACGTTATATATCTTCTTATTTGTTTCTTCCAGATTCTCTGCCAGAAGATCATAATACTTCTTTACAAAAGCTTCTGCTTCTTCTACATTACTCTGCTTATTATCTCCCGCTTTAATATAAAGATAATAATAATCATGACCAGACACCGTCTGTTTGATCGCATTAACTACCAATTCATTATTACTCAGTTTTTCAGTAAACTCTTTGTATAATTCCTTTAATTTAACATCATTGTTAAAACTATTTGGGAACTTCAGCTTAACATGTGTATAACCATTTGAATCTACTGTCTCGCTGCCTGCAACCGGCTCCCACTGTGTCAGGAAAATCAACTGATTGGATTTCACATCAAGCGACTGACCAGTTGAATAATCCTTCAATGTTGTAAATGCATAGTCCAGATTCTTTTCATTTCCATCTGCATCAACAAGACCGAGTTCTTTTCTCTCATTAGCATCTGTGATAGAAGAAGCTGCCACTTTTGAGAACTCAATATATGATTTACCCGCAATATAAAGAGATTGTAAGCTCTTCAGATCCAATGTGGACTTCTTACCATTTACAATAATCGCACTATCACTAAAATGAGATTTTAAACTGTAATTTGTAGGGAGTTTGCCCGCATTCCCGAGAAGCTTAATGCTCCGAATATCATCTGTAGAATAGCTATATCCAAAGTATGTACCCTTAAAGAATGTCAAATTAGATTCTTCTGCATTTAACTCTGTATCATCATATACATAAGCGTTTGCTGCCGCTGTAATAGAACCGCCTTTATCTCCATCAATGATAATATTATCGGTCCAGAGCTCTGAAAGGTTCGAACTTCTACCTGAAAGAGTAATATCTGCACCATTATATGCTGTCAATGCACCAGAATTTACAATAACATCTGAATTCATTGTCAATGATGCTTTGTCAACAAAAATACCAGAATTAGCGCTTTCATCTGTAGAGCCCCAGTTTCTTACAACACTATCATTATATTTGTTTGTAACTTTTGTTGCAGTCACAGCATTATAATCTTTATTATAATAATCAGATGCTGTGTATACATTTCCTTTAACATTTACAACTGTTGCACTTGCATCGTTATAATTCGTAGTTGTTCCGGATACTTGCAGTCCCATATCTGCCAGAAATGCATAACTATACAAACTATTGCTGTTTATACCTGTCATATCAAACGAAACATTATATTCTGGTTTTTTAAGTACCAAATCCGTCATAATTGACTGCTCATACGTTCCTGGAGCCATCGTCTCCCTATCTGTTGCAGCAGTCAATGTAATTGTTCTCTTAACACCTACGTTCTTAAATGCAATCGTCTCTACAGTTCCTGAATTAAATCCCGGTTCCGTATTTGTCTGTCCGGAAATATCTCCCGTTAGGGAATTCTTAACATATTTGATATAACTGTGTTTTCCCGCATTATCTGTATATACAATTCGAAGATTATCACAATCAAGTGTAACATTCGGATCTGTAATATAACCCTGCAATGTAGCTACTAATGTAGGGATTTTATTCAGATTATCATCATCCATAATTCCCTGCATAAAAAACTTTTTGAACAGATTATTTGCCTCTGTCTCAGAAAGATTCGTATACTTTCCATCTTTATAATATACAACTAACTCTGCAGTCGTTGTATATGCGGAATATAAGTGTTCATTTGTCGTTGCACCAATTCCTGCATAAATCTCATCCATTGCCTTCTCTACACTGTAGAAGTTATTCAATGAATTAATCTTGTAATATCTGAGTTTGTATGCTAATAACATACCCATTAACAGGGCGGATACCAGAATACTCAAAAACGTTGCAGATACAATTACAAGGACAAAACTGGAACCACGATTACTCATGTGCTTCAGTCTGCTCTTTAATTTTTTAAGCATCTTCTAATTCCCCCTTGTTCCTGATATAGTCGTCTTGTCAGTCGTCTTATCATTACTGTCTTTTTCTTCCATAAGAACAGTCAGATCGTACATATAGACATCGTCCGCCGTATCATCCTTTGTTCCCATAACACTTACAGTTGAATTTGGTTTATCTACTGTAAAGTTCGCATATACTTTAGTCTTTCCGGCTAATGTATTAATCTTTGCTTCATCTGCCGGTTTCTTAAGTGTTCCGGTTGAATCTGCAAAATTCACACGCACCTTTACAGATGATGGAGATACCTTATGCTGATTATTTACATAAATCAGATCATCAAGTGTCTTGCTGCTATCACCGCCCTGCAAAGCTTCATTGATAATTTCTGCATACTTATCATCAATATCTGCTACAGTCTGGAAAATATAAATCTTTGCCTTTTCATCCGCATCTAATGCATTTGTATCTATATTCACATAATCACGATTTACATAGATACCATTACTGGTTGCAGGAACATATAACAGATAGATTGGTGGCAGTTTATCATAATCATTCTGATATACTACACCTTCTCCATTTGCACTGGCTGGTTTATATACGTTATTTGTATTGTTCTCATATTCAGACTTAATAACGCCGATTGTTGTCTTATCTACATACTTTACGATACACTGCACACGATATTTGTTATTTGCAGTCTTTGACACTTTAATCGTCGTTGTCTTTGAGAACTCATCATTCTTCCAGAATTCATCACCATCACTGGAAAGCATCTGATTATACTGCACTGTATGACTCTTTAACAGTTCTGTCTTCTGATCCTTAAAATATGCACTTGCCTGATTATCCAGATTATTTCCATCTGCGGTTCCGGTATCACCTGTGTAAGTTGCCCCGGCAATGATCGCTGCCTGTTTATTATCCAGTGTACGAACAGTACCTACTGAAGATGTGATCTTAACATAATCACCATTTTCATCAACTTTTGCATCTCCTGTTGCCGGATCCCAGATATACCCCATCGCAGCAACCTGCTGTGCAAGATCACTGACCGTGACTGTACAGCCATACTTCGCGTAATTTCCTCCTATAGATATGTCATTACATGTGTATGTCTTCTCCGTATAATTCACCTTCTTCACTCCGGCAATCTTATTATCCGTTGTTTTCGGAGTTGTAGTTGTGCAGGTGAAATTATAGCTACCTGTAGAATTGCCATCAGGTATACTGATGGCACTACTACTCATATCTGCAGTTTTAAAGCTTTCCATGATCTGTTCTGCTTTATCAATGGCATACTGTTTCTTGGTTGATTTCTTATTGATATTAACAGCGGAAATCAACTGGGAGGTAAGAGGAACGATCAATATGGCAAATACGGCTACAGCAATGATTACTTCTATCAAACTAAAGCCTTTATTGTTTTTCTTTGTCATTTTCTACTTCTCACTCCGTTTAAAAACTGTTTACGGGTTTCAGGTTTATAACTACCTACTGAGCATTATCGCTTGATGTAGTTGTTGTAGCTGTTGACTTCTTTGTCGGGTTACCGAAGATATTATCCTTTCCGTTCTGAACATTAACATCTACCTGATCTGTAGTTCTGTCTCCACCATTTACTGCGTATGATGTGAATGACATATCACCTGTATATTTTCCTGTCTCCTCATCAAAAGCGATACTGATAGAATCAACAGTCATACGGAAGTCTCCACTCTGAATATAATCAATGACATCCTTAAGATCCTTGTATGAACCTGAATAGGTAACAGGGAAGTTCGCTGAATAGCAGTTATAATTATCTCCTGAAGCTGCAGCACTATCAGCTGCGGTTGTGTCAGCCGCAGTCGTATCGGTTGCTGCTGCTCCATCTCCGAGTGTAGCATCACCTACCGCACCGGTTCCGAGTGTGTAGAATAACTGTTCTTCTCCCATCGTTACAGAAGGGAAGTCAAACTTATATTCATCCTTGATACCCTGTAAATACATAATTGTATTCTCCTGATAGAGCTCTGATGGGAATTCATCAAGGATTGCCTGATACTCTTTCTTATAGTTCTCTGTATCTTTAATATACTGGTCACGATTTACATCCTTTGACTTCAGATCATTATAGTAAACCTGCTGTTTGTCCTTTTCGGATATGATACTCTTCCGGTCTTCAAAATTATTCATAGCCACATAACGAATCGGCACGAATAATATTACAACACCCAATAAAAATAATAATAAATTTCTTTGTCCTTTTGTCATTGCATCCATGTTCGTACCCTCCTTACTGAGCTAATGTTGCATCTGTCTCTGTAGTATCTTCTGTTGATGCATTCGCATCCACATAGATACAGGTTACAGTGAAATCATATGTAGTCTTGCCTGATTCCTCATCTACATTCTCTGTAATGCTTCCGATGAATGAATTATCGATACAGTCAATTTCTTTTAAGCTGATCGCAAGACCCGCAACATCGTCATACTTTTCTGCAGTACCGGATATGGATACACCGCTCGCATCTGAATTGAACGCTGTTACTTCTGTTCCCTTTGGCATCTTCTCTTCTAAAGCATTGATAAAGGTTACTACATTCTCATTCAGATTCTTAGTGTAGCTGTACATGCTCATGGCATCCACATAGATGCTCTCTGCATCCTCATAGTCCTGTACAATGGTTTCAATATCTTTAATTGATTCAATCTTTCGGTTTACATCATCCAGCTCACTCTGTGCCTTATTCTTCATGATAAATGAAGCCGCAGTCACACCACCGGCAACGAGCACTGCCAGAATCAGAAATGCAACTACAAAAGGCGTAGAATCAACAGCTCCTTCTTTCTTAGATGCTGTTGCCCCTTCTGATATTACAAATCCCATAGGTGCAAAAGCCGCACCGATAGGAACCATAAGGTATACAGGATTATAAATCTTCAAATCAATCTTCGGGTCAAACTTGATATTGAATAAACTATCCATAACTCTGGTTGATACATTAAGCTGTACCTTGAATAAACCATCGATTCCTTTGATCAGTGCTCCATCGCCTGTCAGGAATACATCATCAATCGGCTTATCCGGATTTTTTGATGCAAAGAAATCCATCACACGTCCAATGTTATTGATCAGGTAACGGAATGAACCGGTAATCGCATTATCATCGAAATCAACTGTGATCAGACGTTCATTCTGAAGTAAGGTCATAGCTGTCGTTGCATCTACGCCCTTTGCATCCATTACTTCATTTACTACAACATTGGTACCATATGGTACAGTTCTCTGGAGTAAAAGGATATCTCCTTTTACAATATTTAATACGGTAGATTCACTACCTAACTGGATTACCATCGTTGTCATGTTCTCACTGGTCTGTGTCTTGATCAGCTGTAACATGGCATTTCCAATGTAATCGAGTGCCACTACTTTCAGTCCCGCAAGTGCTGCCACTTCATAGTAGGAACGAACCATACTGGTCGGCGCTGCTACAGCAAGGACTCTTAACTGTTTGTTATTTTCTTCATCAGTGACTGTCTCTAATACAGAATGGGATACGGTGTAATCCTCTATATTAACAGGGAAATACTCTGATGAGTTCGCATTAATAATTCCT
>OKSC01002758.1_pt1 | contig 14348 bp, 7 predicted proteins | sample 1601161 | NCBI WGS metagenome assembly OKSC01 (sample SAMEA3541552, study PRJEB24748) | human gut metagenome | biome: human gut; feature: human-associated habitat; material: faeces | place: China | collected 2012
ACGAAAAATTTGACGACGCATCTGTCGCACAATCTTTGTGCGGTATTGCCCAAGAAAAATGGAGGACAACATCATGGGTGGAATTCTGGAAACGGTAATGCTGATCTGCTTCGGCTGTTCATGGCCGATCAACCTGGTGAAAAATTACAAGTGCCGCAGTGCCAAAGGCATGAGCCTGCCCTTTATTCTCCTGCTGATCGTCGGCTATGTGGCAGGCATCTGTGCCAAGTTCATCATCGGTGTCAACGTACACAACGCCTATGTGTTAGTCGTATACCTGCTGAATCTGGCTATGGTGACAGCGAACCTGTTCGTCTATTTCCGGAACCGCGGACTGGACCGCAAGGCAGAACTCTGCATGGAACTGGACGTGGACGATCCGGCAATGGAGCTGGTAGCAGCTTCTGTTGCAGAAAAGGTACAGCAGCGTTCTAAGAGCCGCGGTGCTGTCCTCCGCCCCAAGGCTGCCGGCAATGCCGGATTTATCGACTATATCCAGTGGGGCAAGACCTTTGAAGAATGACAATCCTCTCCCCTGAACGGCAGTGCTGCCTACCTCTTTCCGGCAGTGCCGTTCTTAGAGCCAGTTCAGTATCTTTTTATGTGCGAATTTTCGAGCATGATTTTGTCACGGCAAGGATTTTTGACGCAGTCAACGGCAAAATCTCCCGAAAAGACGTGCGGAAAAAGATATGGAACGGGTTCTTGCGGCATGGATTCTGCAAAACGTGTGTGCCTGTCTTCAGGCATCCTTGCAGAAACATGCTCTACATATAATCCCACAGAACAAGGACTGGGCTGTATTTTTTACAGCATGGTCCTTGTTCTGTTTTCTATGGAATCTGTTGTATTCTTTGCACATAAAATTGTATCATTTGTACATTGACATTGTTATTTCGAACAGCTATAATAAAGGTATGCTGTAAAGGAAGCACTGAATAAAGCTTGTGCGTAAGATGCGTAGTCAGATTTTTCGGCAGATTGCCTAGAAATTCCGCAGGCATACTGCCGTATGGCAAGGGATTTCTGGGCAATATGACGGAAAATCTGCAAGCAGATTGCGTGCAAAGCCGTCAGGCGGGCTTTATTCAGTGTTTCCTACATCCTTTGCAGCAGAGAATGTATGAAAAGACCTGCCGAACGGTCGGCAGGCAAATATCACACGAGGTGAATGTTTATGAAGAAACACAAACTCACAGCATGGCTCGCAGCTGCCGCAGCGGGGCTGTCCATGCTGGGCGGCACACTTCCGCAGGCAGCCGTGACTGCATCTGCCGCCGGCAACTGCCAGATGGAATATCTGGACCGCGGCATTTCCGCCATCAACACCGGTTCTGGCATGCTGGTCAGCTGGCGGTTTCTCGCCAACGATTCGGACAGTGCCGTGTTCCAGCTGTACCGGAACAACACGCTGGTCTACACCAGCAACGCCGGAGAATCCACCTGTTATCTGGACGGCAGCGGCAAGAGCACCGACCAGTATCGGGTGGACACCGTGGAAAACGGCAAAGTGGTTTCCACTTCCAACTGTACCATGATCTCCAATCAGAATTACTTTCAGCTGAATCTGGACCCGCCCACCGGCAGCGGCTGCACCTACTCCCCCAATGACTGTTCCGTCGGTGATGTGGACGGGGACGGCATGTACGAGATTTTCATGAAATGGGATCCGTCCAACTCCAAGGACAATTCCCAGAAAGGCAAGACGGGAAACGTCTTTATTGACTGCTACCGGCTGGACGGTACACGGCTGTGGCGGATCGACTTAGGCAAGAACATTCGTGCCGGTGCTCACTACACGCAGTTTTTCGTGGCAGATTTCGACTGTGACGGCAAGGCAGAAATGACCTGCAAGACTGCTGACGGCACTGTGGACGGCAAGGGAAAAGTCATCGGCGATGCCTCCAAGGATTACCGCAACTCCAGCGGCTATGTGCTTTCCGGTTCGGAATACTACACCCTGTTTGACGGCAGCACCGGTGCAGCACTGGACACCGTGAACTATGAACCGTCCCGCGGCACAGTTTCCAAATGGGGCGACAGCTACGGCAACCGTGTTGACCGCTTCTGGGGCACTGTGGCGTATCTGGACGGCAGCAAGCCCAGTGTTGTCACCGGACGAGGCTATTACACCCGCATGACAGCCACGGCGTATGACGTGGTCAACAAAAAGCTGGTGAAACGCTGGGCGTTTGACACCGGAAACAACAAGAGCGTTGCCGGCTACGGCGACGGCAACCACAACAGCATGGCTGCCGATGTGGACGGCGACGGCAAACAGGAGATCATCACCGGCTCCACCTGTATCGACGACAACGGCAAGGTGCTGTGGTGCCTGAACAAGGGACACGGCGATGCCATGCATCTGGGCGACCTTCTCCCCGACCGCAAGGGGCTGGAACTGTGGATCTGCCACGAAGACAAACCCTACGGCGTTTCGCTGGTGGACGCTTCCAACGGCAAGATCATCTTCCACAAGGACGGTTCCGGCGACACCGGACGCTGCTGTGCAGACAATGTCTGGACAGGCAACAAGGGAGCAGAATTCTGGGGACTGGGGAACGATGTCTTTGACGGCAGCGGCAACACCCTCAGCTGCCGCAGACCGGCAGTCAACTTTTTGTCCTACTGGGACGGCGATCTGGAACGGGAGATTCTGGACGGCTACACCGACTCCCCTGCCACCATTTCCAAAATGGGAGCAAACGGCAAGCTGACCACCCTGCTCACCACAGACGGCTATTACACATGCAACACCACCAAGGGAACGCCCTGCCTGTCCGCTGACATCTTCGGCGACTGGCGGGAAGAACTGATCGTCCGCGGAGCAGACAGCAAATCCATTCGCATTTACTGCACGCCCTATGACACGGACTACCGCATCACAACTCTGATGCATGATCCCCAGTATCGGGTACAGGTTTCGGCACAGCAAACTGCCTATAACCAGCCGCCCCATGCCAGCTTCTACCTCGGCTCCGACCAGCCCCTGCCGGCACGTCCCAGCGTCACTGTGCTGGGACAGACTACTCCAACGCCCACACCTACACCAAACCCCGAACCGGTAACGCCCACTGCGGCAGTTCTGCCGGAAGGCTCTGTATTCATGCTGAAAAATGTAAACAGCGGACTGTATCTGGAAGTGGACGGCGGAAAGGCTGCGGACGGCACCAACGTCCAGCAGTGGGGTGCGAATGAACCCGCAGCCCACAATACATGGCGGGTGCTGTCAGACGGTGACGGCTATTATACCCTGTATCCCCAAATCGGTGACAAGGTGAGCTATCTGCTGGACGTTGCCGGAAATGCTGCGGCAAACGGCACCAATCTCGGCATCTGGTCTGCCACCGATGCCGATGCACAGCGGTTCAAATTCTATGAAGCCGCAGACGGTGTCTATTACCTGCTCACCAAGACCAGCGGCGACCAGAGCTGCGTTGCCGTACAGGGAGCTTCCGCAAGTGCCGGAGCCAACGTGGTGGAATGGGCAGTCAACCTCTCCGACACTTCCCAACAGTGGAAGCTGACACAGGTAGAGGACACCGGCTGTGTCATGGATACCACAAAGACATACCAGTTCCGCAATGCCAACAGCAATCTGTATCTGGAAGTGGCAAATGGAAAGGCTGAGGACAGCAGCAACGTGCAGCAGTGGGGTGCAAATGAACCCGCAGCCCACAACTCATGGACACTGAAAGAATTCGGCGGCGGATACTACTACATTCTCTCTGCTCTGGCAGACGGCAAGACCTACTATCTGAATTCTGCGGGAGAAGCAGACGGCTCCAACATCGAGATCCACACCAACAACAAGTCCAGCTCGCACCTGTTCAAGTTTGTCAAGAATCCCGACGGAACATACACGATCCTAACACGCACTTCAAAAGATCGGGCTGCCGTAGAAGTGGCAAATGCGGAGAAGTCCAGCGGTGCCAATGTGCAGCAATGGACAGTAAACGGCAACGCCTGTCAGAAGTGGGATGCAGTCGCCTTTACCACGACAGCTGCAACAACAACAACTACTACTACCACAACAACTACTGCCACTGCCGCGAAAACAACGGCAGCAACTGTCCCCACCACGACCACTACTAATACGTCCAAAACCACTGCAACTTCCGCACAGGAACAAACCACTGCAACAACGACAGTGACCACACTGCCTGCGGCTACATCTACGGCTACAGAAACTGAAACAACTGCATCTACGCAAGCTACCGTTTCCGAAACCACCGCAGCCACAACCTCCCTCACAGAGCAGAACACCACAACTCTGTCCTCTGTGGAAACCACCGCCGCAACTTCTGCCACAACGGCAACCGAATCCTCTGGTACGTCCCCGACAACGGGAACCGTGATCTTCGGCGATGTCAATCTGGACGGAAAGGTGGACATTTCAGACGCGGTTCTGTTGAACAAGTCGGTTGCCGGAACCATCAGCCTGAGCGAATCTGCCCAAAAAAATGCCGACTGCGACGGTGACGGAGAAACCGGCAGCAATGATGCAGTTGTGCTGCTGCGGTTTCTGGTGCACCTGATTCAAACGCTGCCCAGTACGGAATGACGCTGCATAATGTTTGTGCGTGTTGCCCTAAGTCTGAAAAACCAATGCGGGAAAACGCCTTTTGAAAAAGAGCTTTCCCTTTGCATTACAACCAAAAAGCACATCACGTTCGCCAGACCAGCGGGGTCTGCTGCGATTCGCGATGTGCTTTTTCTGTTTTCGATATTTCGTTTCCGGTTTCTCCGAAAGCGTTTTGGGAAACAGCATCGTTGACAATACTTTCACACCTTCGTTTTCAGCCCTGTCGGATACAGCAATCCGGCAGGGCTGAACAAAACTCATTTTTTCATTTAGGCAATATTTCAAACGATCGTTATTTCACCGGCAGACTGTCCACAGCGTGCACCAAGAACTGCATCAGAGTAGTGACATCATCAATGTCGATCTCGCCGCTGCCGTCGCAGTCCATGTTCTTTTTCTGCATGTCATTCACAGTCACACTGCCGTTGACCGCCTTTGCCAGCAAGACAGAATCCAAAAGGTTTACCTTTCCGTCCAGATTTACGTCCCCGCAAATGCCGGTATCGTCAGGCAGATAATTGCACTTTAAAAAATCAGCATAGGAACAACCGTCGTCCTCTGTAGATGCTATAATTTTTTCATATTCTTTCGCAAATGGACTATTGGGGTAGCAATATATTTGACGAATTTCATTAGGAGAACGAAGTGTTATTGACATTACAAACGTATTTAAATCCGTATGTTCATAGAACTTATTTTCCGGCGGAATGAAATCTTTTTCAAAAACAATTTTACGGCAAGGAAGTTGCGGCATTTCATCTATTCTTATCGTAGAACCGCTAATATGCAATTCGCGATTAGGATAGTCATAAGTCCATGTTGCACCAGATGCACAGGTTCCACTGGACGGATATTTTGAATCGTCTGTAGTTTCCATGTACGATGTTGCCGTTGCGACATCAACCGCTGCCGCCGGCAAAGCAAGGCAGTTCACACTGCCAATCAATGCGGAAAAGAGAAGTACGTTTTTCAAAATCTTTTTCATAGAAAACATCTCCTTTCATGAAAAGAAAATTATAGTTCTACTTGTCCTGCTGCTACCTTAGAGTACAGTATAACGTCCTGATCGTCCAGTCTTCCGTCGCGGTTAATATCCGCAGAAATTTTTGCAAGATCAATCGGTGCTGTAACTCCCTGAAAACCAAAGTCTAAAGCTTCGTCTGCATTAGCAGGATTTTTCTTAAGTCTTGCCATATAAGTTGCAATTGCATTCCAGTCGTTAGAATCTACGCCGCCATCTCTATCCAGATCTCCAAATACATATGTGGCAATGTCAATAGTAGAACCAGATGAATCCATTGTATATGTATAGTTAATTCTTCTTCTAAGCTCTGCTTCGCTTTTCACTCTCTTAGTGTAGGATAAATTAGCTACACCGATTACTTTAGCTTCACTGGACGGATAAGCTTTCATATTTGAAAACATAGCATCATCAGATACCACAGTTTCATCATCATCGAAATAAGCACCTGATGTAGAAAGACGACCACCATAGTTTGCATAAGTGAACGGAATAGTCATAAAATTAATAGAACTGATGTAAGAGGTATCTGCATTCAAATAAACATTAACATGTCCTGTTGTACTTTCAGCGTTTGTAGTAATCAAAGCAACATAGTGTTCTTCGTTAAGCAAATATTCATTGTAATACGCTCTCTTTCCAGAATTGCTTGCATAAGCAACAACTTCGTTGTTTGTTTCGCCCTGCTGATAAAGATTCATCAGTTCTGTAGTTTCATCAATTGAAAAACCCAGATCGAGCAAATACTCTGCTACCAGCTGTTCATCACCAACGGCATAAGACTGAACAAAATCCGCTTCCTGCACTGCCTCATACTCATCTGCAAATGCCGGAACAGCTGTCGCACTCAACGCCGCCGTCATTGCCAGTGCCGAAACACCAGCTACGGTTTTCTGAATAAACTTTTTCATGTTTCATTTTCCTCCTCTAATTTTAAATGACAGACTTTGTAACTTTTTTCTCTGCAAGCACTCGATTTTTCCAACTATCGACATTACTGCTTCTGTGGACAACCCCAAGGCTATAATTTTGGCTGCCACATTGATATGCAGACACAATGTAACTATGGTCACTGCAATTTCAATTCCCAAAACAATATATGTCCGCATACGATAAACATGCTTCTCTACTTCATCTAAAGGGTTATTTTCTGTTTCTACGGGCGATAAAATCGCAATCACCACACTTGAAATCAAAATCAAACCGCCAGAAATCCATAAATTTATCGACACCCATCGCACCAAAACCAACAGCCCTGCAATCATCACCGTAGATGACAAGTAACACTTTACCGGACTGCTGGCATGATGTCCGCCTGCACACATACGAATCGGAATATATGAGGCGTTTAACAACAGGCACTGCCAAAACTGACGGAACACAACCCCAAGAAATATGGTTGTGACAACGTTTATCAGCATCATGAAAAGCTGAAAAAATCCGAAGCTGTAGATCTCTGCATCTTCTTTCTGAACAATCCCCAGAGAAACTAATTTTTCGGTAAACCTCTCCGAAAGTTTCTCCAGCATCAGAACTTCCGCATTTTCTTTACAGACTTGGGCATTTTCGGCTCATAGTTCCAATAAGAGCACGGGAAGTTTGACCAGAACGAAGATGTCTTTCTTGCTGCCTCTGCCATTTTCTTCCACACTATTTTCGAATTCTTTTTCATGTAAAACATTCCTCTCATTTTAGATTTAATAAGATTTCTCTTACATTTTTAGTATAGCAGTCCAACTGGAAAAAATCAATAGCTTTGCACTAAACGGGAATAATCTGCATTATTCGGGAATGGGGTAACAAAAACCCGATAGCATTTTTGTGCAAAATCACTATCGGGTTCGAATTTCATATAATTGGCTGAGAATCTATCGGAATCGTGATAGACACCACAAAGCTGTTATTTTCAACTGTCGCTTTCCAGATTCCATTATATTTTTTAACGGTCATTTCAATGTTTTTTAAGCCGATTCCCGCATGTCCATTTTTAGTAGACAAAAAACTGTTCTCCGTATTTGGACTTAATTTTTCATACTTATTTTCCGTGTGAATCATACAGCACTGCATTTGTTCTTCGATTACAAACAAAACAGTTCTGTCTTTATCCAATTCCGAAACCGCTTCTATTGCATTATCTAAAAGATTCGAAACGATTGTTGTTAAGTCCATATCTGATAAAAAATCAAGCTTATCATATAAAATATTCAAGTTTAATTGAATGCCTTTCTGTTCTGCTTTCAGCAACTCATGATTTAGGATAACAGATAGCAGTTGATTGCTGCAATGAAATGATGGGTGCAGTTTGTCCAGTTGTTGATATAACGATTTTTCATACTGTTTTGCTTCTGTCAGATTTTCAGTCTGTATCAATCCCTCTAAAGCATTTACATGCCGCTTTACATCATGTATGATCGTCATAGAATTTTGATACCGCTTTTCAAGATCACGATAAACTGCCATTTGCATATCTGTTTGCTGCTGCAACAATGCGTTTTTCTTTTCCATTTCCCGAATCGCAGAAACACGATAAAATACAAAAACAATGTAGACATCTAGCACAATACAGCCTGTTAAAAAGAAAACCAAGAATGTTCCGGAATGCGTATTTGCAATATTTTCTATGATGTAATTGGCAGTGATAATTTCTCCAGTTGCTAAAATTGCATATGAGATCGATTCATACCATACAAAACTACTCTTTTTCTTTCGAATCATAGAAAAGACAATGTGACATAAAATAAATGTAAGCAAACAAGTTCGAAGACAGCTTGAAATCGTTAAACTATCTTCCGCAACCGCAGACGAAATCGTTTTTTGTGTCACAAAGGACAAGCTCAGCGTTGACATAGCATCAGCTATAAAACAAATCAATGCAATCAGGAAGTCATAAATTAAAAATGAGATTTTTGGTATACGAAAACAAATAATCGTGGATAAAACAATCATTGCCAACATACTTATTGTATTTAGAATCGGAATTCCAAATATACACATCAATCCTTGTAAAACAGAAATTATCGTCACACTAAGAAACCGCAGCCAAATCTCAGATTTTTGAATGGAGAAAAAATTAGATAACGCCCATATTCCAGAAAAGGTACAAGTAAGGCTTACCATACAACTCAATAATAATTTCATCAGAAACACCTCCTATTTCTGCAAATGGTGATGCAAATAGTCACTTATCTTTTCATGGACTTGTTTTCTTCTGTTTTTTGCAATTGGTATTTTCATGCCATTTGAAAGAATAATATCATTGTAAAATGAATTGATACATGCCACATTGACCAAAAAACTTTTATGCGGCATGATAAAATGATATTGTTGTAGTTGGTTTTCTAATTCACTCATGCTGCCAATAATATGATATACAGTTTCTGTAGATACCAGCTTGACTTTTCGATTTCCCTCATATTCAAAATAAAGGATTTTTTGAGGTTCTATGACAACATTTCCGTGATGCATGGGAAATGAAATATAATTTTTTTCCTCTGTGCCATAGTACTGTAAATACTCTGTTAGTACTTCCCGAATTTTTGAGTTTTGAATGGGCTTTTCTAAAAAAGAAAATGGATGTACTGCAAAAGATGCTGCCATTTGCTCTGAATAATTACTAACATATATCAGAGCAACTTTTTTATTTTTTTGTCGAATCAATCTTGCCGTTTCAATCCCATCAATACCTTCCATTTGAATGTCCAAAAATATCATATCGAAATCAGTGCTTTGCGTAAGCAGTTCTTCCCCCTGTGTAAAACAAGAAATCATAACGCTTTTCCCCTTTTCATGAAAAAAGCTTTGAATGATTTTTTTCAACTGAAAAATCTGATCTTTCTCATCATCTACCACCGCGATTCGAATCACGCCATCTACGCTCCCTTCGACACATTCTTCCTCATTTTTATCATACCACAATTTTTTCCAAAAAGCAAGACACCTTTCTGCTTCAAAAACAGAACCGCACACGCTCATACGCAAAAAGAGCCACACCCTTTCGAGTGTGACTCTTTTTCTGATGCCGCCCAGAGCCATCTGAGCATGCAGTTACTTTTTACGCCGCTTTGTCAGGATTGCCAGAAGCAGTGAGAATCCGCAGGCTGCGATCAAAATGGTGATGTGCAGTGTGGTATCTCCGGTTTTCGGCGTTCCCGAAATGTTTTGCTGCCGCGGAAGCGGTATCCGCTTTGTTCCAGAGGTCTGTGCAGAAACATCTGCCGCCGTTGTCGTCGTCTGCGTGTGATGACCTGCCGCATGCTCTCTGTTTGCAGCTGTTGTGGTAGTCGTGACAGTGTCCCCGCTCACGTGATTTTTCCGCAATGTGGTCTGTCGAATGCTGGTGGAAGCACCCGATGTTTCGCAAGTGCTGTTCACCGTTGTTGCGGTAACTGTGGTAGTTTGTGTCGTGGTATGCGTGCTGTGGTGTGTGGTCTGTGTTCCAGTCGATGCACTGCTGTCTGTCGTTCCCGTGCTGGTGGTTCCAGTCGTGGAAACTGTCGCAGAAGTGGTGCGGCTGGTCGGTGCTACAGACGTGGTATTCGTCTGAGATACCGTAGTTTGTTTCGGCGTTGTCTGGGTAGTAGTTTGACTGGTGGTATGTGTCGTAGTTGTCATGCTGGTCGGACCTGCACTGGAGAGTGTCACCGTTGCTGTAGTCTGCTGTGTTGTCGAAGATGTCGTGCGGTGTATTGCGGAAGTAGTGACTGACGTGCTGCCAGTAGTCGTTACAGTAGCTGTCGTGTGGGTCGTTCCCGTGGTTCGGGAAGTCGTCACAGATGTTCTCTGGGTAGTGATACTGGTTGTGCCGGCAGTCGTTCTGTGACTGGTGGTATGTGTCGTGTGCGTGGTTGTTTTTGCAATCGTATGTGTTGCCGGTGATGCGGTGACTTTCGCTGTTGTTGTGTGTGATGTGCTGTGGGTAGTCTGTTTCGAGGTTGTAACGCTGCTGGTGGTTTGTTTCGTAGCTGTAGTATGCGTATGTGTGGTTGCAGTAGTATGTGTGGTCACAACAGACGACTGCGTTTTCGCTGTAGTCCGTGTTGTTGTGGTGCTGGTTTTCGTAGTGCTTGCTGTAGTCCGTGCTGTTGTCGTGCTTGTTGTGGTGCTGGTGCTTGCTGTAGTCCGTGTTGTTGCTGTACTGGATTCTGTAGTGCTTGCTGTAGTTTGTGTTGTTGCTGTACTGGTTTCCGTGGTACTGCTTTCCACAGAGGTAGTTCCCGCAGATGCCGAAGTACTGGTCTGTGTCGTCGACTCCGTAGAAACTGCGGTTTCGGTTGTTGTCGTAACAAGATCTGTAGCCGTTGTTGTTTCCGTAGATTCTTCCGGATCACGATTCAGAAAGACATTCAGAAAAGCCATATCCTCGCCCTTGGCGATGTTGAATCCTTCCAGACAAGTTCCGGACGTGACGCCCTTTTCTTCTGGAATTCCCAGAATCATACAGCCGTCCAACGTGCGTTCCTCTGCACGAATCTCCACACTGCCCGACGATATGTCAGCATATTCTTCCGCATTGTATCCTGCCGGAATCGAATCGATCCACAGGCGGTATCCTGCCAGATATGTGACACCGTCCACCGTCACAGACAGCGGCAAGTCGTCGAAACGATATTGTCCGTCTGCATTGGTATAAGCAACTTGTTTTGCTTCAGGCAGCAGTTCCCACTTTCCGTTGCGGCGATAATACTGCCGGAGTATGATCTTCACATTGGCGATACCGGATTCGCCGTCGCTGATTTGATGATCTCGGTCTGCATCGTCCCAGACAATACCGGAGATCGATACATGAGAATCCTTCTGCACAATGCCGCCGTCATATCCGGTGACATCTGCCGCCTTTACAATGTCATAGTCCACGCCGCGAACCTGACAGCAATACGGTGTATTTCCGCTGAATGCTTTCGCCAGGATCAGGAATGTATCCGGCTCCTGCAGATCCAGTGTGCCGGCGATCAGATCGCTGTCCTTGTCGCTGTCAGCAGCCGCATGATATTTCGTTGCAGCATATCCTTCCGGCATTTCACAAAGCTGCATCTGATACCCCACTAAGTATCTCTGACCGTCCTTTTCTATGTAGGTCGGCAGGTTGTCAAAGCGGTAGTGTCCGCCAGATGCGGTTGCCGTTGGCGTGCCAGTTGCCACGGGTGTTGCTGTCGCTACCGGTGTGCCTGTTGCAACAGGTGTTGCCGTTGCGACTAGTGTGCCAGTTGCCACCAGCACAAAGCTGTCGTCCAGTTTCCAAGTGGTATTGCGGCTGTCGTAATAGCTTCGTGTCAGCTTGACCGTTGCGGTTGCAACGCCCACTTCGTTTTCGTCCTGTATGCCGTTGTAATTCTCGTCATTCCAGATGTAGCTTTCAATGGACGCAGTTTCGATTGCAGTCAAGCCGCCGTCATAGTCCGTGTTGTCCTTTGCCTTGACAATGTCATAGGCATTGTCCCCCACGTTCCTGTCGTAGAAGTCGTTGCCGCTGGACGCTTCTGCCAGTATAATCACTTCGTCTGCATTTTCATACAGATGTAACGTATCTGCAAACAGATCGCTGTCCTTGGCTGTATCCTCTCCGATTCGGCACTTGGTCGCTGCGTAGCCCTTCGGCATCTCGCAAAGCTGTAACTGATAGCCGGCAAGATAACGCTCGCCGTTCCGTTCCACAAATGTAGGCAGGTTGTCAAACCGGTAATAGCCGCCAGATGCGGAGGCTATCGGTGTGCCGGTTGCCACAGGTGTTGCCGTCGCTACCGGTGTGCTTGTTGCTACCGGTGCACCCTCTGCAACCAATGCAAAGCTGTCGTCCTGCTTCCACGTCTTATCAGAATCATCATAATATTTCCGTGTCAGCTTGACCGTTGCGGTTGCAACGCCCACTTCGTTTTCGTCCTGTATGCCGTTGTAATTCTCGTCATTCCAGATGTAGCTTTCAATGGACGCAGTTTCGATTGCAGTCAGACCGCCGTTGTGCGGTGCGACAGATTTCGCCAGATTTGCCGGTGCATATGTGGTACCTGCAATGGTAATGGTATGCTCCCGATCTGCATCAGTTGCCTTCGCCGCCAAAATGATGTGCGACTCGTCCTTTGCCAGCAGACTGCCGTCACGGGGATTCAGGAAACTGTTTTCCAGAGCCTGCTCCGATTCCGCATACTGCTTGGTCACCGCATAGGTATCCGGCACAGTTGCCAGATCCAGCCGGATCTGATAGCCATAGATGCGGTCCTTGTTGCCAGAAGTGCTGTCATCTGACAGGTCTGCCGGCACGTGAACGTCCAGATCCGTAAACTGATACTCGCCGTGATCCACAATTTCAGAAACCTCACCAAATGCAGTATCCGGTATCCAGTTTCCGTTTTCATAGATCTCACGGGTCAGTATCACGCGAACCGAAGTTGCCACCGGCACTTCGTTGGAATTATACAAACCGTCATAGTTCGCATCGTTCCAAATGGTACCGCGAATCACGCCCTTGTCCTGCTGCTTGAGTCCGGCATCATAATGTCCGGTATTCTTGCCGCATGCAAGGTCTACTGCGTACATGGTACCGTTGCTGTCCGGAATTTCCCGTACAGAAGCACCATTCTGGTTTCCGTTGGCATCGTCATACGCATTTGCCGCCGGAACAATGTATTCGTTTGCACTCGTCAGATACGTGCTGTCCAGTCTGAGGTCGCTGTCCTTAGTGCGGTCAGTTCCCACACGATACTGTGTCGCCAGATAATTGCCGCGGAGATTTTCCAGACAGAGCTGATAGCCTGCGGCAAAATCCATATTGTTGATTCTCACCCAGGTGGGCAGATTCGCCAGTGTGTATTTGCCGTCTGCATCTGTGCTTGTGCTGGCTGTATACGCCGTGTCGTTCGGCTGCCACTGGCTGCCGTCATAATAATACTGTATTGCCTTGACGGTAACATTTTCAATTGCCGCCTTGTCCTCTGCGGTATTCGCCGCATCATCTGCTTCGTCCTGCATGCCGTCATAGTTGTGGTCGATCCAGATCCGTCCGGAGATGTCCCCTACTGCCAACTGTTTAAAGCCGGCATCATAACCGGAAACATCTTCCTTTCGGAGAATATCTCTGCCGTCCACTGTATAATCCGTGCTGTCCGTATCCGCAGCTGCACAAACAAAATAGGTGTCTTTCGTCAGATAACGGCTCTCCGCATCCAGATCGCTGTCCCTTGCGGGATCATCGCCCTGCCGGTACCAGGTAATGGTGTAATTGTCCGGCACTTCGCCTGTCATTTTCAGCTGATAATAGCAGAGGTAGGTTTCGCCGTTTGCATTACAGAACGTATCCACATTGTCAAACCGGTACTCGCCGTTGGCATCAGAATCCTTCTGGGGGGATTTGCCAGTAGGCTGATAGTTGCCGTTGGCATCGCGGTAGTACTGCTCCAACGTAATTTCTACGCCGGAAATGTTTCCCTCGTCGGTATCCTGCAAGCCGTTGTAATTCGCATCGTCCCAGACACGTCCAACGATCTGTGCCTTTTCGACCTGCTTCAAACCGCCGTTCCAGTCTGTCTGGGCTGCGGCATCTGCAATGTCATAGTCACTGCCGTTGTAGTGCTTTCGGTATGTCGAATCGGTTTCTGTCTTTGCCTCAGCAGCCAGAATCAGATACTGATCCGGTGCTGTCAGATAGAGGTTCTCGCTCTGATACGGATTTTCAAGTCTTTGGAATTTGCTGTCGCCGCCTGCCTTGCCCGAGCTGCAGCTCGTGGATGAGCCTTTGCTGATTGCCGAGGA